>Ga0315326_10000394_pt1 | contig 21037 bp, 16 predicted proteins | sample M180m32315metaG_FD_203457 | JGI IMG/M metagenome (GOLD analysis project Ga0315326, IMG submission 203457) | Ammonia-oxidizing marine archaeal communities from Monterey Bay, California, United States - M1 80m 32315 | ecosystem: Environmental > Aquatic > Marine > Coastal | place: USA: California... | reverse complement strand
ACGGGACTTTGAGTAGGCCTTCAGCCTGTCAACTACCGCCTTCTGCCCCTTCATCTCGCTTACAGAACGCGGTCTGTGCCTCTCAACCCACAATTCGCTCATGTTGACCTTACCCTACCCGTTGGCGGGCGTCCTTGAAGGTTGGGGGGGAATTTCTCCTCCGCATCAATAGCTCTCTTCTTCGGAAGGGAAATCCCCCTTCCTCACGTCTTCGATGTAACCCTTGACTGCCCCGTCCACGGCCTCTCCCAGATCCGCATAGCGCCGCAGGAATCTCGGGGAGAAGTCCTTGGTAATTCCGAGCATGTCGTGCAACACCAGGACCTGTCCGTCGCAATCCGCTCCGGCCCCGATTCCTATGGTGGGAATATCTAGCGACTCACTCACTCTCTTGGCCAGGTCAGCCGGGATCTTTTCAAAGACAATAGAGAAGCAACCCGCATCTTGGAGTGCCTTCGCATCCTCCATGAGCTTCCCCGCTTCTTCTTCCTCCTTAGCCCGAACAGAGTATGTTCCGAATTTGTAAATAGACTGGGGAGTCAGTCCAAGGTGACCCATGACTGGGATGCCTGCAGTTAGGATCCTCTTGATCGAGTCGACAATCTCCGTCCCTCCTTCGATCTTGACCGCGTGTCCTCCCGATTCCTTCATGATCCTGATCGCACTCTTCAGAGCCAGCTTTGAATCTCCCTGGTAGCTGCCAAAAGGCATGTCCACGACAACAAGAGCCCTGTCGACTGCATTCACTACGCATTGTGCATGGTAGATCATATGGTCGAGGGTTATTGGCACGGTAGTGTCGTTTCCCGCCATCACGTTAGAGGCTGAGTCACCCACTAGGATAACGTCAATTCCGGCCCCATCGACCAGTCTGGCCAGGGAGTAGTCGTAAGCAGTAAGCATAGCAATCTTCTCACCCGCCCGCTTCATTTCCTGAAGCACATTAGTTGTAACTTTCTTCGCTAGACTGGATACCAAACGCTCACCCGGGATTGCCCCAGTAGGGTTACGGACTTCAATTACACGCCGAGAGAATCAATCTTCTGGTTCGAGTTCTTCGGCCACATCTAGGAACTCCTCGATGTCGATCAAACCGTCTTCATCTGCATCTCCCACATGGAAAAAGTCACGAATCAAACGGTCCGGCCTAGTCTTACTTGTCGAAGGGACCACGATAGCGTCATCTGGGATATTGGGCCCCCCTCCAACTATGTATCCCAGGGCCTTGAACGCACTGATGAACTCCTCAAGATTCAACTTGCCTGTACCCTCGGTGTCAGCCGCATGAAATGCCGCGAAAACCCTGCGCCTCTCGACCTCGTCAGGGTCCGTAAGCAGTTTCTTCGCTGTCTCCCAGGGAGTAATCTCTTCATCCACCCTTTCCTTGCCATAGCCCCTGAAGATTATCGTTCCAAGAATAATTGCCACGCCTGCTCCAATTAGCGACTTTGTCCCCATGAAGTATAGAAGAGCAGCACCCCCAAAGATGCCAAACAACTGGACAATCGGATAGAGTCCCCGAGGAGTCTTCCATTCAGGATGATACCAGGCGTGAGACTCAGAAGAACTTCGAAGGACAATAACACAGGCGTTGATTAGCATGAAAATCATTATCTTGAATCCAGATGCTAACTCTGCGACGTCATGCACTGGGAGGAATGTGATTGCCATGCCCATTGCAATCCCTGTGCCAATAATTGCCCAATGGGGCGTCCCATACCTTCCATGGACGTTCTCAAGGAATCGAGGTAGAAGCCTGTCCCTAGCCATCGCGAAAGGGAAACGTGATGATGCGAGAATTCCAGCTAGAGCCATCGAAGTCATTGTTATGACTGCTAGAATTGCAGCAATCATTCCGACAGTCTCCCCACCTACGGCTTCTGAGAAGATGTATATTGGATCCTCACTAGCCCCATGTTCCCCGTGCATGTACTCCGTGGGATCGACTGCCGCTGCCATGACCAAGGTTACTGAAACATAGAGAACGCAACTGAATAGTAGAGATAGAAGAATTCCGTATGGCATGTTCTTCTCGGGATTCTTTATCTCCCCCCCCACTGCAGCAATTTTCGTCACGCCCGCGTAAGAGACGAAAACGAATGCAGAGGTCGCTGCGACATCCTCCCAGCTCCCGAACGAATCCTTTGACGTTACCGCACCCCAGTCCATGTCTTGGGTGAGTACGGCATATGCACATATGGAAAGAAGGTAAAAAGTTGAGAACATCACAATAGGGGTCTGAATATTCTTGATCCTCTTGACACCTAGGATGTTGATAATTACAATCACCGATAAAAGGAAAATTGCAGCCGTCTCGATATCGATATTTATTCCGATTATGTCTTCAATTACCCAAAGATAGGCTTTGAAACCGATCAATGCAAATGCAGATTTCAGCATGAAGTTGGCCCATAGGCCCAGTCCCGCTATGGTGCCTATTAGTGGCCCAAAGGTTCTCTCCACGTACACGTAAGATCCTCCCGAAGACGGCATCGCTGTGGATAACTCTGATTTTGAGATTGCACCTGGGACGACCAAAACGGCAGCAATAAGATAGGCCAGCCACACTCCGCCAACCGGATTCGCCCCCCCTCCCATCTCCAGCATGGCTAGAGCAGGAAGTACGAACAGGCCCGAACCAATCATCGCTGAGAGGGATATGATTACGACTGAGAATAGCCCTAGTTTTCTCTCGAGAGTGTCTGAGACCGCCTCAATGGGGGTAAGCACGATTCCCACTAGGTCCTTGGGACCATAGTTACGCATGCTTTGCCGGCCCAACATGCCCAGTTGAAGGTTATCCCACCCAACAGGTTAGATACCCCTTCCTCGGGACCTTGGTCATGAGCGACACAGTAGAGCAGGACACGGTAGCATCGGTACATTACACGGGGACATTCGTAGATGGGGACCAATTCGATAGCAGCGAAGGCAAGGACCCCTTGGTATTCCTTGTTGGGCATGGACAGATGATTCCAGGATTCGAGCAGGAGGTTCTTGGAGCAAAGGCGGGGGAGAAGAGGGAGTTCACCCTCACTCCCGACCGAGCGTATGGGGAGAGAGACGAGGATGCAATCCAGAAGATCGAGAGGGGCCAATTTCCAGAGGGAATGGAGCTGGAAGTCGGCATGGTAGTCGGGGCACACAGTGATCAAGGCCCCATCCAGTTCACAATCACCGATATCGATGGCGATGTAGTCTCGGCGGACTTCAATCACCAGATGGCCGGAAAGACCCTGCGTTTCGAGGTCGAGATTGTAGAGGTCCGGCCAGCCTCCGAGGAGGAACTGGCGCATGGTCACGTACACGGACCAGGCGGGCACCACCATTAGCCCATTCAGAAGTGTTATCTCCCTCTCCAATAATCCATCCAGGATGGAGAAGCAGGTACCTCTGGTTGCGCTCTTGTTGTTCACTTCATCTCTAACTGGATGTCTTGGACTGGGTTCCGGTGATGGTGCATCAGACTCGGAATCCGAGAAGAACCCCCTGAGGATAAATCACATACAGATGAAGGGGACTCACAATTCATACCACGTCGAGCCATTAATCTCGCCCACCAGGGAGTACATGTACACTCACCAGGATCTGGATCTCCAGGCATCCAGTCAGGGAGTCAGACAGTTCGAGATCGATGTTTGGTGGGATTTCAGGGAGGGACTCAGGGTCTACCACAACCAGTATGACTCAGGCACCAACTGCCCCACTTTCGAGAATTGTCTTTCAACACTCTTGGCATGGTCCAACGAGAATCCCTCTCACCATCCAATATTCATCTGGATTGAGCCAAAGGACTGGCCGGAGCAAGCCGCTGAGGTGACAACAACACTGGAGCTATCTGGACTATTGGAAGACATCGAGCAGGAGATAACTCAGTTCTGGCCATTGAACAAGACGATTACCCCAGATGACGTCAGAGGCGGAAGCACTTCATTGAAGGATGCGATTTTAACAGAAGGATGGCCACTAATGGAAGAGAGCAGGGGAAAGGCCGTCTTCGTCTTACTGGCTCGTGGTGAATCTAGGGACTTGTACGTGCAGACGCACCCCGGCCTAGTCGGAGCTCGAATGTTCACCCTGTCCGAAGAGGCCAGCAATGAGGCCGCAATTTTCTCCCTCTCCGATCCTATAGTCAGTGGCGATGAGATTTCTAGGCTGGTTGCGGATGGGTACATTGTTCGGAGCCGGGCAGACAGCGGCGGGGAGGAGGCCGATAACAACGACACTGCCAGGCGCGACGCAGCCCTCGAGTCAGGGGCTCACAGCATTTCCACTGATTATCCCGCAAAGGTTGATGGTTTGGAATACTGGGTCGAAATTCCCGAAGGGACTCCAAGCAGATGCAATCCGGTTTCATCACCAGACTGGTGTACTTCGGAAGATATCGAGTCCCAAGGCTAGTGATCACGCCTTCGCGACAACCTTCAGTTCGATCGCGATCGAAGTCGGCAAAGCCTCCACGGACACAGTCGTCCTAGCTGGAAGCGTCTCCGAGAAGTACTCTGCATACACCTCATTGTAACCGCTGAAGTCTCGTTCCATATCGACAAGGAAAACGAGGACATCGATCACTTTCTCCAGTCCTGATCCGTATTCCTCTAGAATGACTCGGATGTTGTTAATCACCGCGTGAGTCTGAGCCCTGATGTCGTATTCCAAACGACTCCCGTTTTCGTCCTTGATCGGACCTCCCGGGATTTCGTTTGTCCCAGGCTGACGTGGTCCCATTCCGCTTACGAAAATTAGATCCCCAACTCTTTGCAGATGAGGGTAAGCACCTACTGCAGAGGGTCCTTCTTCTGCGATGAAAGGACCGTCTTCGCTGGTTAATTTCCCGGCTGCCTTACTTCCCACTACGGCACCTAATACGCCTCCAACTGGCCCTCCAACTGCGACTCCAGCCGCTGCCCCTATGGCCCGACCTGCTGACTTGGCCAATGATCCACCCATCTCGTCGTAGATCTTTTCGACCGCATCAGTCGGCGCTGAAATGATGTCTTCAACCATGCTAGTCCTCTTCTCTTCAGAAGTCATCCCATCTTCGTCTTCCATCATGTAGCCCCCTTGTCCAAGACCCCGCGATCGCCATGGTAGTGCTCGACATCGTCTTCGTCAAACTCCTTGTCCCCCACCGATCCGGATGATGGCGTCAGCATCACGACTGCACCTCCCGAACCATGGAGGGCCTCGTAAGCTAGTACTTCGCCATTGTAGTTGTTGTGCTGGCCCATGGCGGCCGACATCCACCAAGCCGGTTTGTATGCAACAACCTTCTGTACCCTTATCTGCCCATGGATCTCCCTCGAGAGTTGACTCAGATCCTCTAATCTCCCATCGTCGAAAAACTCGAGAATCTTCCGATTCCACTCGTCGTCTTTAGCCGAGTGTATCCTGTCCTGTGTAGGGTCGATATGCTCGGTGAACATCCTGTTTGATAGGCTCGATACTACTACAACCACGGCTTTCTTCCCCTGTTCCTGAATAGCATCACGGGCTGACTTTCCTAGTACGATAGTCTCGGCCCTGTTCGCATACATGTTACTAGACACTATGCATGCAGGAATCCGGTTATCCGGGTTTAGGAGCTTTAGAGCCACGACAGAACCAGTATCGATCGGAAAACCATCATACGATACAGTCCTCGATTGAAGTCCCCTGGCTTCTGCAGCCCCTCTGAAGGCCTCGGCGAACTCTACGTCCATCTTGAACTTGTAGGGCATGCTGCCTAGGTAGTGGAAGTCATCGTCCACGTGAACCCATTCCGGTTCTGGATGAGATTGGATTTGATGCCCAATTATGCTCGGCCATGTTGTAGAGTAGACCAGAATTAGATCGGCCCCACTCTCCTCGATCCTTCTCCTGCAAGTCTCGTAGGCATCCCTCAGTTTCCCATATCCTTCACTGGCTTCCGGCGATAGGAGAGGTTGTGGATGAGGGGGGCAATAGATTCCGAAAAGAATGTCTGGATTACTCAAAAAAACACCTCATAGAACTATCTCACGCGTGACCTCTACAGGATCCCATGCTGCGATTAGGTTGCCCGTGCCGATCACAGACTGGTAACCATAAATCTCCGCAGGATATTCAGGGTAACCCATAGCTGCCATCATCCACGTCAGGCCGCCAGCTTCGGTCTCCGCGATTGTCTGCTCAGTGAATTCGGGAATGATGTCGATCACTTCCCTCATTTTACCCTCTCGCATCAGATCAACGAGCTTCATGTCCCACACGTATTGGCTGTGATTGTATATGTGCTCTCGACTCATGTCTTCGGGAAGTGGCGACTCGGTCACGAAGTGTCGATGAGAGAGGCTGTGACTGCTGATTAGTACTACCTTCTTGCCACTCTCCTCAATCGCCTTTGCACAGGCCTCGCCCAATGCCCCGGCTTGCTCGTTCATCACCTCGGGAGAGTAGTAGTGGGCGTTCCTGTTGCTACTGATAGTCACTAGCGGCTTGTCCCAGTCTGGATTCAGCATGTGGCATGAGGTGATCGTCCCGTAATCGATTCTGAAGTCAGGGTTTCGCATCATCTTTGTTATGATCCCAGAATCCCCGGCCACCTCGCACATCTTTTCGGCCAAATCAACATCAACTGATATGTCATAGTTGAAACGGAAGATGTTCGGGAAAATCGGGTCTACAGACTTAGACTTGAATCCGGGGAGTCCAAGGAAATGGGTTCCAATGTAGGTCTGCCAATGAGGTGTGAAGATTACCATCGCATCGTAGTCAATCGTTTTCAGTTTCCTTGCCAGTCTGTTGTAACCCCACCTAAGAGTCTCCCATCCGCCTTCAGAGAAAGCCTCATTCTGCTCCGGATTTTCAGCATAAACAACATGTGGCGGGTGCGGTGCGAGGCAACCAAGCACAATCTCTCCCTTCGCCATGATGCTACGAGGTCGTGAAATCCAAAGAAAACCTTCCGGCCCGCCCAGTAGACTTCATGGGGGGTCATTGGGACGCCTCTCTATGGAGTGGGACGAGCCCCCTCTTTGGCCAGTAGTGGCCCCAAGCCTGGTCGGATTTTCCGCAGCATGCATGCCATATCTTTTCGATTGGGTCCCAAGGCCATGGGACTGGGTCCTCGCAGTTCCCTTTCTGTGCCTAGTGTTGCTAAGTCCGTTGCTGTATTTCTCTCCAAAGCCAGCAGGGGGCAGAATCGATTTGGTAGTCGGAGCGAATGTTGCAATGTTCTTAGCCATCGTCCCACAGTTGTTTCTTTTCGTCTGGTTCATCGTCGTGATCCTTATCTGGATATCCCAGTCGATGTATGTATGGAGGAATAACTACCCTCCTTTCAGAATCGGGACATGGATAGGATTGGGGGCAGTTTCCGGACTATTCATCGGCTCTCTCTTCGCCCACTTCATCCTCTGAGAAATACAACTCCCCAATTACAAAGCCAGTAATTGCGAAGGAAGGAATGGAGGAAATTATGGCAGACCAAAGCAAGCTCGAATCCACATACTCGATGGTAATCCTGACCTCGCCAACCCCTGAATCACCTTGATTTGAGACCAATACAAAATGCCCGTCAAAAATCGAAGGAGTCTCAACCTGATCTCTCAGTTCGCCACCCGGTTCCAGTAAGTGAGCACCCCCGTCCGACACTGCCGGCCAGTCAATGACCCCATCATTGGCGTGTTCCACTACTGCGTCTCGATGGATAATGATGACCTCAACATCGGTATCTCCGACGTTAATCACCCCAACTTCTGCAGGATGCCAGAGGCTGTGAACCTCGATGACATCGAGATTCACATCCCCCGGCCCGACTCTCATTGTGGGTGCATCATCATCGGTCCCCGGGCCATCGACCACTACCGCTAGTAGGATGGAAGTACAGAATATGGAGAATGCTGCCGCTGTTGCTGCCACCTCTCTGGAAGGGGCGAGTGAGGATAACCCATTTTCCCTCAGAGCCCTCAGTTTTGGTTGCATTTTGTGCGCGAAAAGAGCACAGATGATTCCTAGCATTGTTCCAGGGACTATGTCAGATATCCAATGGATGCCCAGATACTGGATGCTGAATATGTATATCGGGACATTAGCCATCACAAACAGGTCGAACTCCCGATGGCGCCAATCTCCCATTTCGATTCCGAGTTCTCTAATATGCAGCCTGTTGATAATCAGCAAGCCAAGAGGGATTCCCACGTGCAGGCTAGGGAAGCCGTTGTCCAGCGGATCGGCTTCAGTGAAGAAGAACAGGTTCCATGATTTGTGGTACATCAGGGCGTCCATTCCAGGAAGGAATGAAGAAGTCACTTCGACGTTGAAGAATAGGTAAAGTGGAATTGCGAGAATATAGGCAACGAAGTAGTTCAGAACTGCCTTGTCGGCCATCACCTCGTCCCTACTGAGAATGTAGTACATTGGGCTGAACCAAATTAGGAATAGGTAAACGAAGAGGTAGTGGAATGAAAGAACATCACTAAGAACATCATTTCTGAATGTCTCTTGCACCCATAGTGTGACTCCTCCTTCGAGGTCATGGACATAGTGCGTGTACCCGCCAACTCTCGGCTTTATTGCCTCATTGTGCTGATCTACGAATGCCTTTAATCCATACATCAAAACAAAAATAGAGATGTGCCACTTGTACCCCTTAGCCTTGATTTCCGAGAATAGCCCTGAGAGTGTGACCCTCATCTCTGGCTCGTCTCTAGTCAGTATCCTATGCAACGGCAAAGTCACCAGAAGTATTGCTCCCATCACCGTCTCGTAAGGTCCGAACGGCCATTCCATGGGTGGACCGATAACCCTCGAGCCATCAAAGTTACACTTCCGGGCCGTCTTCTCACAGGGTTCATTCTCCCCAACCCATAAGTCGTGTTACTTCAGGCGAATTCTATGGACGGCCACGAACTTTGGCTCTCACAGTGTGAGGAAATCGGATTCAGCCCCTCTCCAAGGAAGTACGATGAGGGTACACGAACATCCCATGACGCAGCGGAACAGTTGGGCTGCGAGGTAGGTCACATAGCCAAGTCGATAGTCTTCGAAGGTCCAGAGGCAGCAGTAGTGGTGATTACTTCAGGTTCGAACAGAGTCGAGAGGAAGAGGAAACTGAAGCGAATCCTAGGCTACAAACCCGGGATGGCCAGTCCAGAATACGTCCAAGAAAGTACTGGATATGCTATCGGTGGGGTACCACCATTTGGTCACACTGCTCCAGCAATCGTCCTCATGGATGAGGATCTGATGCAATACGATATCGTTTGGGGTGCAGCAGGGACGGCACAGACGGTTTTCCCTATCCCGCCCCAAGAACTCATGGAAGTATCAGGTGCCTTGCTGGGGGATGTGAAGCAATAGATGCACGACGCAGTCACAGGGCTGACGCATGCGGCAGCAGGACTGAGGGACGACGCCGAAGAATTAGCTAGGAGGATGGAATCAGCAGGTGTCGCCGACTGCGTTTACAACCCCTTGATGTATGCATGGGAAATCCACGAGGAATTCATTCGCGTTGCAGGCAACAGTGGTGCAAAGACGATTCTCCTCGGGATGAATCCTGGACCCCATGGGATGGGGCAAATGGGCATCCCCTTCGCCGCAACTTCAGTGGTCAGAGATCTTCTGGGGATTTCCGGTATAGATGTCCGAAAACCATCAAGACCCCACCCAAAAAGGCCAGTTAACGGGCTCACGCATCCAAAGGAGGAAGTTTCTGGAACAAGACTCTGGGGGCTTCTTCAGGAGAGATACGGGGGAGCAAGAAATATTTTCCAGAATGTCTTCATAGTCAACCACTGCCCATTGATGATTCTGGATGGCCCGAGAGGGACCAACGTCACGCCCAACAACATCAGCGGCCCCTTGGTGACCAATTTGTTGGAGAGGTGCGATCAGCATCTGAGGGAAGCCGTAATGGCTTTGGATGCTGAGGAGGTTATCGGCATCGGCAAGTATGCTGAGAAGAGGGCGAGCATGGCTCTTGAGGGCACTGGCGTCAGGGTCAAAACATGCTGGCACCCATCCCCTGCCTCCCCCCTCGCTAATCGGAATGGGGGGTCAGATTGGCGAGACAACGTCCGCTCGGTTCTTCCTTGAAGGTTGTTTTTGCAACACTTAATTCACTAGACAACAGTTAAGTTTCCAGATGTGCTCTCCAAACTCATGTCAGCCAAGACTACGCCCCAATACCTGATTGATAATGCGGAAAATTACCCAGATGAGGCCGCAATCTCCTCCAAAGACAAATACGGAAACTGGGACATTACGACATGGTCGCAGTTTCTAGAAGATGTGAAGGACCTTTCAAAGGCACTAATCGCACACGGATTCGAAAAGGGAGACAAGCTCAGCATCTACTCATACAACCGGAAGGAGTGGTACGCTGCATACTCCGCGGCAAACATGTGCAACGGAGCCGCAGTCGGCGTCTACCACACATGCTCTCCCGAGGAGGTTGAGTGGGTAGTCGGTAACTCAGACTCCAAGGTGGTCTTCGTCGGAAACAATCCGATGGATGGCGGCGATTCTGCGAAGATGTGTTCACACAGGCTACACGAGGCACTAGCCTCCCTGGACAAGGTCGAGGTAGTTGTTGTAATGGATGGCGTCGAAATGCCAGACCACCCGAAGTCAGTGTCATGGGGCGAGTTCGTTTCAGCAGGAAGGGACGTCGAGGAATCCAGTGTCATCGATAGGGCCTCTAGCATAAAACCGGGCGACACCGCATCTCTAATCTACACATCAGGGACCACTGGCAACCCCAAGGGGGTCGAGCTAACGCATGACAACTTCGAGGCTGAGATTGCGGGCGTCTCTGCCATAGCAAAGTTCGACCAGGGAGACGGCTACGTCTCATGGCTTCCATGCGCGCACGTTTTCGGACAACTAGCAGACAATCACATCTGGATCAGGGATGCAATGCATATGCGAGTGGTTAGCTCACCACTGGAGTCAATAGACTACGCAAAGGAAGTTGAGCCAGCCCTATTCATCGGAGTACCGCGAATCTACGAGAAGGTCTACTCTAACCTGGTCGCCGGCCTCGGTAGCAAGGTCAAGTGGCTAAGCATCCCCATCCTCAAGGGAATTGTCAGGAAGAAGGCGAAGCAGAAGATCGGATTCTCCAACCTGAAGTATGCCATAACAGGAGCAGCCCCCATCAATCCCGACATCCTGCACCTCTTCCATAAGTTGGGCATCCCACTGTTTGAGGGATACGGAATGACCGAGACCACAGCCGGAGCGACGATCGGCTTCTCTGGCAATAACAAGATAGGAACCGTGGGGAAGCCTTTCGTAGGTGAGATAAGGATCCATAATCCCAATGAGAAGGGGGATGGGGAGATACAATTCCGCGGTCGCCACATCATGAAGGGCTACTACAACAACCCCGAGGCAACTGCAGAGACGATGACGGAAGACGGATGGCTCAAGTCCGGAGATCTTGGTAGGGAGGACTCCGAGGGATACGTCAGCATCACAGGACGAATCAAGGAGATTTACGTCAGCTCGGCTGGAAAGAACATCGCACCACTAGTGATAGAGGAGACCATGAAGTCGATTCCGCTAGTTTCGCAGTGCATGCTAATCGGAGACAACAGGAAGTACTGCAGCGCCCTATTCACTCTGGACGTCAGCGTGATATTGAGGGACAAGCATGGCATGGACGGAGCAAAGGTCCCCAAGGACCCTGCCGAGCAGCTAGCCAAGCTGAAGGAGTTCGGACACGAACTGAGCGAGTACACCGACAGCCCAGAGATTTACGCAGAGATAAAGGGGCACGTCGATAGGCTCAACGGACAGTTCTCAAACCCAGAGCAACTGAAGAAGTTCACAATCCTGCCTAGGGACCTAAGCGTCGATCACGGCGAGCTGACACCCACTCTGAAGATACGCCGGATCCAGATTAGGGAGAACTGGGCCGACGAGATAGAGGCCATGTACGAAGGCGCTTAGTCGGTGAAGCAATGGAACCAAGCGCCTGGCTCGCCCTAGCCACAGTTTTCACGCTGGGGGCGATGAGCCCAGGACCATCCCTTGCAGTGGTTCTCAGGAACACCATGTCAGGGGGTCGCAGCCAGGGGATCTCCACAGGGATCGGTCACGGAATCGGTTTCGGCATCTACGCCTTCCTAGCGGCTCTAGGGATAGCCACGGCAATTTCGGCAAACGAGGACGTCGAGCAGTTCCTCCGAGGGGGAGGGGTCCTAATCCTCCTATGGCTGGGAGTAACTTTCCTGCGTCACGCCATGGCAGGCCCGAGGCAGGCGACCGATCACGATGAATCCCATGGCCTCTCCGACAGGGTAGGCTTCGTACAGGGCTTCTCGATTGCGATCCTCAATCCCAAGATTATGGCATGGATGCTGGCACTGTATGCCCCCTTCATCGAAGCCGACTCATCTCTGGAGACTCTTATCGGAATGGGCATTCTGGGGATGTTCATCGATGGAACTTGGTATGTGACTGTCGCAACCGTATTGACTGTTGGTAACAGAGCAGAAGTCCTGAGATCAAAGGCCCACTTAATCGATGGTGCTATGGGGATTGTAATGTTACTCTTCGCATACATCCTTGTGAGCGGATTCTGATTGTCAGAATACCCCCATTGAGATTAGGAAGGCAATCAGCGCTAGGAACAACACCGCTGGCAGGCCTATCAGAGTAGTCAGAAGCCCGAATGCGAAGTACTTGTTACCCTTCGTGAAACTCCAGATGATCCCTCCAAGCAGGCCAATTGGCCATACTAACCAAGAGAGTGTGAAGAAAAAGTCCCACAAGATACCACCACTCCCCTCGGCAATTATGACGAATAGGAATGAAGTCATCCACATTGCAATCGGGGTTGGTATCAGTCCAATCGCGAACCATGCACCGTTGGAAAGGCCCTTGCTCTCAGTGCTGGGATCAGCCCAATAGGGGGAATTCCCCCCCTCACCCCCAAACGAGGTGACATCCCCACTGAGCAGAGTCTCGCTTGACGCTGAGGCCGAACCTTCGCCCCAGGGACTCTCATCACCAGGTGAGATTTCTATCGCTTCTGGCTTCTCTTCCACTTCTTCGGGGAACTCCCCCTTGGTCTTGAATCATGCCCCGGAAATGCCCAAGATGCCATTTTCCACAGTCAACGCATTCTTGTGGAGTCATGTTTTCGGAATGCCGTGGAAAGCAGTCCCGGGAACGGCACAACCGATGCCCAAATCACGGCCTCGGGTGGGAAAATGCCCCTCCGAGTCATAACTGCAGCAGCGATTTTCGATGGCCACGACGCAGCGATCGGAATCTTCCGAAGGATACTCCAGAGCCAGGGTTGCGAGGTGATTCACCTCGGGCACGACAGGGGTGCTGACGAGGTCGCACGCGCAGCTATCCAAGAGGATGCGCATGCAATCGCCATCACATCTTACCAAGGAGGGGCAGTAGAGATGTTCACGCATACGAAGGAGATTCTGGATGAGCACGGCTTCAATCACGTTTTCTTGTTCGGAGGAGGAGGGGGGACTATCCTCCCGAACGAGGTCAAGCACCTCGCAGACAAGGGGATCTCCCGAATATACACCCCAGACGATGGCAGAGATCTAGGCCTAGTGGGAATGGTCCGAGATGCAATGGAAAGGGCATCATCAACAGACCTCCTGGAGGAATCCAGGTTCGACTCCATTTCTGCCCCGGTCGATGCAGACGACCACGGCTCGGTTTCCATGCTACTGACGATGGCAGAGAATTCAGAAACAGACCAATTCTACAAAGCCCTCTCAATGGCAAGATCTAGGGAGAAGGAGTCGGAGTGCCCCGTTGTCGGAATCACCGGCACGGGAGGAGCAGGCAAGTCGAGCCTCATGGATGAGGTGATGCTTAGGATTCGGAGGGATAACCCGGACGCCCGAGTGGCACTCTTGGCCACCGACCCCACTAGGAAGAAGACTGGCGGGGCCTTGCTAGGGGACCGAATCAGGATGAACTCCCTCTCCGATCCATTTCTGTTCATGCGCTCCTTTGCTAGCAGGGAAAGCGGTCGTGAGATAGCAGATTGCGTTGACAGAGCAGTCGAGGTCTGCCAGGCGGTCGGCTTCGACCTAGTAATAGTCGAGACCAGTGGCATTGGCCAGGGTAACGACGCGATTACCGAGGTCGCAGACACCTCCATTTACGTCACAACCAGGGAGTACGGGGCACCGAGCCAGCTGGAGAAGCTAGCAGCACTTGACTTCGCTGACATCGTGGTGCTGAACAAGTTCGACAGGCCCGGGGCCGAGGATGCGCTAACTGAGATTCGCAAGCAATTCCTAAGGAACAGGGAGGCCTTCGACGAGAGTCCAGAGTCAATGCCAGTAGTTCCCACAATCGCAAGCCAGTTTGCCGACGCGGGAGTGGATCGACTCTGGGAAATGATGGCCAACCTCCTGAATGATAGGTTCGGAACCCAATTCTCGGCCAGCGAACCACGCCTGGGTCCCGACGGACTCCCCAATAGAGACACGCCAATACCCCCGGAGAGGCAGGGATACCTCGCAGAGGTAGCCTCAACCATCAGGGAATATCACAAGAGGTCAGAAGACGTAGCCAGATCAGTCCGCCAGGTGCAGCAACTCGAGGCAGCAGCTAACCTACTGGCCTCCTCGGGCAAGCAGGGTGCCCACCAGGACCTAATCGACGAGGCCAAGGAGACTCGCGACTCGATACCAGAAGCGGCATGGAGGTCTCTGGAAGACTTCGACTCCATGGCCGCTGCGTATCGCTCCGGCCAGGCTAGCTATTCTGTAAGGGGGAAGGAAATTCCAGTGAAGACGACGCACGAGACACTATCTGGGACCAAGGTCCCAAGGGTCGCTCTACCAACCACAGAGGACTGGGGTGACAGGCTGTTATGGATTCGTAAGGAGAACGCCCCCGGATCTTTCCCCTACACTGGTGGCGTCTTCCCATTCAGGAGGCAGGACGAGCTCCCTGTCAGGATGTTCGCAGGAGAGGGTAGCGCGGAGAGGACTAACAAGCGCTACCACTTCCTGTCAAAGGACCAGCCATTCAACAGGCTCTCAGTGGCCTTCGACTCTCCCAGCCTGTATGGCAACGACCCACAGGAAAGACTCGATATTTTCGGAAAGGTTTGCGAGTCCGGCGTCAGCATCAGCACGGTAGACGAGATGGACCGTCTGTTCGATGGCTTCGATCTATGCGCTCCGAGCACCTCGGTCAGCATGACCATCAACGGCAACTACTGGTGGCACCTTGCTGCATTCTTTAGGGTGGCAATCAGGCAGCAGACTAGGAAATTCGTCGAGGAGAAAGGAAGGGAACCAAGTGAGGAAGAGTCCGGGGACATTCGCGCCTATGCCCTTTCTACAGTTAGGGGAACCGTTCAGGCGGACCAACTGAAGGAGGCAATGGGTCAGAACACCCTCGTATTCAACTTGGACACCGCCCTAAGGATGATGGGGGACGTCGCCGAGTTCTACGTCAACAATGGGGTCCGCAACCACTACTTCGTCAGCATCAGCGGTTACCACATCGACGAGGCAGGAGCAAACCCAATCACGCAAGCCGCCCTCACCCTCTCAAACGGGCTCACCTATGTCGAGCTGTTCAAGGCCAGAGGGATAGACCCGGACAAGTTCCTGAGGAACTTCTCGTGGTTCTTCTCCAATGGAATGGATCCCGAGTACGCAGTGATTGGCAGGGTTTCAAGGAGAATCTGGGCAATAGCAATGCGGGATCTCTACGGCGTCGATGAGAGGGGTCAGAAGCTAAAGTACCACATCCAGAGCAGCGGGCGCTCACTTCACTCCCAGGAATTCACATGGAACGACTACCGAACCACGCTGCAGGCACTCTACGCCCTCGCTGACAACGCGAACAGCCTCCATACCAACAGCCGCGACGAGGCCTTCGGAACTCCTACCGAGGACACAGTCAGGGACGCGGTCGCGATCCAGCTGATCCTCGCTAAGGAGTACGGCTGGCTGCGAAACGAGAACCCATTGCAAGGGTCATTCGTAGCGGACTTCCTCACTGACGAGGTGGAGGAGAAGGTACTACGAATCTTCGAGGAGATGCATAGCAGAGGCGGGGTCCTCGGGGCACTCGAGGTCAACTACCAGCGCAACCGGATACAGGATGAGGGCATGCTATACGAACACCGCAAGCACACTGGCGAGACTCCAATTGTGGGGGTGAACACGTTCACAGACCCAGACTCATCCACTCCATCGGCAGAGGACTTCGACATCGACGTTACCAGATCGGACGAGTCGGAGAAGAAGATGGTAATCAGCAGGAACAGGGAATTCAAGGAAGCACACTTGAAGGAGTCAAGGGAGGGGCTGGACCGACTAAAGCAAGCCGCTCGCGAAGGGGGGAACCTGTTCGAAGTGATGATGGAAATCGTGGAGCACTGCTCCGTAGGACAGGTAACACAGGCACTATTCGAGAGCGGTGGAAAGTTCAGAAGGAACATGTGAGGGACGGGCCCTCCGCGGCTTTTCCCAGACACCTCACTAACTAGTGTCCCGAATCGCACTACTGCCTCAATGTTCTTAACCCCAAATGGAACGACTGGTGCTGTTGTCGGCGATTTATTTCCCGGTGACAGAGGTGAAGGGATGCATCTAGTCAGGATTGAGGTCGAGAATTTCAAGTCGTTCGGTGGCGAGACAACTATCCCGTTCGAGGAGGGCTTCACGGCCATAACAGGGCCAAACGGAAGCGGAAAGTCGAACTGCGGGGACGCCATAGGATTCGTACTCGGCCCCAAGTCCACGCGGTCCCTCAGGGCCTCCAACGTATCCGAGCTCATCTTCAACGGAGGAAAGACGGGCAAACCCGCGAAGCACATGTCGGCGACACTCGTCTTCAGCAACACCCCCGAGGTCGGAGGCAGGAGGAGACTTCGGACGGATTCCGACGAAGTCTCATTCACTAGGACGGTGCGCCTAAACAGGAAAGGCGACCCAGTCACATCATACAGGATCAACGACAACCCATCAACAGCAACCGAGATGCGCAGAATTCTCTCGGAAGCCGGATTGAGAGGGGACGGGTACAACGTCGTCCTCCAGGGCGATGTCACGAACCTCGCAACAATGACTCCACACAAGAGGAGAGGGGTCCTCGAGGAGGTCGCTGGAGTCACTGCCTACGACGAGGAGATTCGGAAGGCGAACACTCAGAGAAAGCACGTTGAGAACAGCATAGAGACAATCGACATCTTCGAGGCAGACCAGAAGGGCAGGCTACAGGAACTAGAGAAGGAGAGGGAGCAAGCACTGAAGTTCAGGGAGCTGAAGGGGGAAGCCGATCTGGCCAGACTCACCCTCGAGCAATCCAGGCACAGGAACAGACAGGGAGAGGTAGCACTTCTCTCCGAGGAGAGGTCAAACTACGTCACAAAGGAGCAGGAAATATCCAAAGAGATGCTGGAATCCAGCCAGAGGCTGGACGGATACGACAAGGAACTAGTCCAAATCGGCAAGGAGCTGGAGGGAGTATTGGGCGGCGACGCCAAGAAGATCCTGGACAGCATCAGACAACACGAAATCGACATGGAGACCGCCTCCGACCGCATCGGGGACCACAAGAGATCCATCGAGACCTCTGAGGACGAGATGGAGATTCTGACGGGGGAAAGGGACGGTGCCGAAACCGCTCGCTCCCAAGCCGAGCAGAGCATCACCGACCTCCAGCAAAGCGTTTCGGACTCAAAGGCCGCTCTGAATAAGGCCGCAGAGGACGAGGAAGAGGCCAGGAAGGCAATCCAATCCGGGGACAAGCACGGACGCGACCTAAACAGACTCCTTGGAAGGGCCACGGAGGATGAGCAAACCGCAAGCACGGCTTACTCGCAAGCCCAACTCGACTTCGACCGGGCGAACCAGAGGTCACAGATTGCTTCAGAGAACCTAGCTGACATAGAGCAGGCTTTCGAGACAGCAGAACTAGAGAGGGACGATCAAGCCCTGATGGGGGAGGACTTAGAGGACTCCAGCCCAGACACCAACAGGGAGTCATTGGCGAAGGAGCTGATGAGCCTCCAGAAGCAGGAGAGGTCACTAGTCGACGATCGCGACAGGGCCGAGTCCAAGCTAAGGAACGCAGAGACGGGTCTCGCCAAGGCCAAGGCAAGGGTGGAGGCCAGGTCAAGCACCCCAGGCTCCGCACACACGTTAGCAGCGCTATCCAAGCTGAGGGAGAGCGAGGAGATTCACGGCATACTAGGGACTCTGGGCGAGCTGGCGACCCCCAAGGACCCCTCTCATGAGGAGGCGCTGTCATTCGCATTCGGCGGGGGACTCAGAAGCATCGTCGTTACCTCTGATCACGTAGCCTCGAAGTGCATCGCATGGCTCCGGAAGAACGGAGGAGGCAGAGCGACCTTCCTGCCTCTCAACAAACTATCAGTCTCACGCCCTCAGGGTAGGACCCTGCTAGTCGCTAGGAACCCGGGGGTTGTTGGCTTCGTCCATGATCTGCTGGAGTTCGACCCGAGCGTCGAGACCGCCGTCCGCTATGCGGGAAGGAACACTCTCGTCGTAGACTCCATGGACGTGGCCAGGGACAACATGGGAGGGGTTCGGATGGTCACACTAGATGGAGCCGTCATAGAGAGCTCAGGAGCAATGACAGGGGGCTCTTCTTCCAAGAGGGACCGCCCGAGGTTCGACGGTTCAGGAGCAGGTAGCTCCGGGATAGACAGGATGGAGATGGCCGTCCAAGAGGCGGGCCTCCTTTTCTCTACGGTTGACGGTGCTCTGAGGGAACTGCGCAGAAGCCAGCAGGAACTCAGGGACAGGATCCACGGGTTGGACAACGACGACCACTCAGTCAGGGTCAGGAACTGGAAGGCCGACATGGAAAGGGCCGAGAAGGAAGTTAAAGAGATCAGAACCAAGCTCAAGGTAGCCAACAAGGAGCTCGAAGAGTGCGAGTCTGAGAAGGCCAGGCTCTCCGGGATATGCGATACCGCCCGAGGCTCCCTCGAGGGGGCAACGACCGCTCGCACCAGCGCCGCGGAGGAACTCCAGAACCACACTCCCGATCACCTCTCTGACAAGCTGAGGGAGGCAGAGAGGGTCAGGACCGAGGCCGAGAGGACACGAGTCATGTCCGAGGCATCGATCGAGACATCCACCCAGCAGCTGAAGATTCTGACGGACAGGGTGGCTGTTCTGGACAGGCAGTCCAAGTCCCAGAAGGAGGCAATATCAAGGGCGGAGAAGGAGATTGTCGAGCTCAACTCGAGCATACGCGAGTCCGAGTCCGAACTCCTCGAACTAAGGGAGCAGGCGTCGCAGTTCGACGAGGAGCAGAAGCTCCTGAGTGACAAGAGGGACGAGATAGTCGAGGAGAGAGCCAGCCTGCGGTCCCACCTGGAGAGAATCTCCCAGGAGAGGCAGAACATATCGGGAAGGCTGGAGGAACTAAGTGTACAAATCAAGCAGAGGCGCGAGGCGCTGGACGAGATTGTTGCCGAGCTGGAGGAAGCAGGCATCCCGATCCCGCCAGAAGACGCGCAACTGCCAACAGTCGTGGAGGCGGAGCGGAGCGTGCAGGGGCTCGAGCGCCGCCTCCGCGCCCTCGGGGACGTCAACATGCTCGCCATAGAGCAGTACGACGCAGCCGCCTCCCGCATCACGGACCTGATCGCAGACGGCAAACTCCTGAGGAAGCGGAGGGACGAGCTTTCCACGATAGCCGATCAACTGGAGGACGAGCGAAAGACACGACTACTCAACGTCTTCGAGCACGTGAACAACAACTTCCGGAGGGTATACGAGATACTGCAGCCCACTGGCAGGGGCGAGCTGAAACTCGAGAACATGGACAGTCCCTTCGAGGGCGGTCTGGAGATGGCCTGCGTCCCACCAGGCAAGAGCCAGAACACCAGGAGGACCGCATTGTCCGGAGGCGAGAAGTCGATGGCTGCACTCGCACTGATATTCGCCATCCAGGACTACGAACCCAGTCCATTCTACTACTTCGACGAGGTGGACCAGAACCTCGACCCATTCAACTCCGAGAAGATCGCAGCCCTATGTAGGATGAGGAGCGGCATGGCTCAGTTCATCATGGTCACACTGAGGAAGGTCAGCCTAACTCTGGCAGACCACCACATTGGGATTACCCATGCCGGCAACGGTTGCAGCCAGAGGATCACCGACTTCGACAGGGCGGCGGCATTGGACTTGAGCGAGGAGATCGAGGCCGAGGAGAAGGCGAGGGCAGCCTCCGAGGCGGAGAGGGAGGCGATGCCGGAACTCCCATCCCCATCCGACATGCCGAAGACTCCCGAACCCCTACCAGCCCCCTCGAGCCTAGGTGGCCTCGCGGACAGGGCGGGAGTGGACGTTCCAGACGAGGGCATCCCCGATCCAGAGGGGGAGGGGCTCCAGAGTCTGAGGGAAAGAACCGAGGATGTCAGCGAGGACATCGAGGATTCCGAGGCGACACCAGCAGAGGTTCAGGAAGAGTCGCCACAAAGCCCTAGCATCGAAGTCAGGGAGGACGCATAGTGATTTTCGGCGAGCAGATGAGGGAGGACGTTGTCCTCCGCCTGCTCGAGGGCCAGCCTAACCTGGAGACGAGCAAGTTCCTGGACAGGCTGATGGAGCTGTCGACGCTGGAGGAGGCGGAGCACCAGTTTCTCATCGAACCGTTCGACAGGTCCGTAGCACTCGTCTTCCAGATGTTCCAGTCCAGCGACCTGGACCCTTGGGACGTCGACCTATCCAGCTTCATCGAGATGTTCAACGAGCGAATCCAGGGAGCAGACAACATCGACCTCCCGTCATGCGGCCGCATGATAAGGATGGCATGGTCGATACTCCGTGGGCAGGCTAACTCGCTTATCGAGCGACAGGAGAGGGCAATGGACTTCGAGGAGGAAGTCGATTGGGACTTCGACGGGGGCTGGGAGGCCGAGTTCGACGATGCAGACTACAACTTCTCCGTCGGTGTGATGTCCGGGGCGGCCGACGATGCTCTCCCATCTATGTTCGAGGGGCGAATCCACGGCAAGGAGGGACGACCAGTCACTCTCGGTGAGCTACTAATGGGTCTGAAGGACGCAAGTAGGATCGCA
>Ga0315326_10000386_pt1 | contig 21139 bp, 19 predicted proteins | sample M180m32315metaG_FD_203457 | JGI IMG/M metagenome (GOLD analysis project Ga0315326, IMG submission 203457) | Ammonia-oxidizing marine archaeal communities from Monterey Bay, California, United States - M1 80m 32315 | ecosystem: Environmental > Aquatic > Marine > Coastal | place: USA: California... | reverse complement strand
CCATTCTTTGCGACAGTAGTTGGAACCGATCGGTATGCAGATCAACTTTGGTAGTCAAGGTCGATCTTAATTATTTGTCTTAACCGAGTAAGTCCCATACCCCAAGTAGGGTGATCCTGTGGCTGAACTTTTTCCAAGCACAGAAGAGAATGCAGAACCTAATCTCAAATTAAATCCTGCACAGAATGAAGCTGTAACCCATGGGAACGGCCCTCTTCTTGTAGTGGCAGGGGCTGGTTCAGGAAAAACAAGAGTATTAACAAGCAGAATTGCTTATCTAATTAAAGAAAAAGGGATTTCACCCTTTGAAATTCTGGCAATTACTTTTACAAATAAAGCTGCAGAAGAAATGAGAAACAGAGTAGTAGAACTCGTAGGATCTGTAGCCCATAAGATGTGGGTTTCAACTTTTCATTCAGCATGTGTTCGAATTCTGCGACAATCATCAGATGAAATTGGATTCTCGGCAAATTTCACAATTTACGATCAAGGTGATGCTGCTCGTTTAATGGGTCATGTAATAAAAGACCTAAATTTTGATTTAAAAAGATTTCCACCCCGCGCTCTGCTATCAAAAATTTCAGCTCTTAAGAATGAAGGAATAAATCCTAATGACTATTTAGACAGCACAGAGAATCCTTATGACCAGAAGGTCAGTGAAATCTTTGTTGAATACCAAGCAAGACTTAAGAGAGCAAGTGCAATGGACTTTGATGACTTGTTACTCAACACGGTGATTCTTTTTAGAAAAAACAAGTCGATCTTGGAGCAGTGGCAAAATCGTTTCAAACATGTTCTCGTGGATGAGTATCAAGACACAAACCTGATTCAAAACGAACTTGTTTCTCTTCTGGCAGCCGAACATCGAAATATTTGTGTAGTAGGTGATAGTGATCAATCGATATACCAGTTCAGAGGAGCGGATGTAAGAAATATTCTTAATTTTGAAAAGGTTTTTTCTGATGCGACAGTCATCGTTTTAGATCAGAATTACAGGTCAACTCAAACAATTCTTGATGCAGCAAATGAAGTTATAAGTAGAAATTCCGGCCGTCAACCAAAAGATCTGTGGACAGAAGAAGGTGAGGGCGAATCGATTGTTTTGTATCAAGCCAGCAACGAGGATGACGAGGCTAACTGGGTCGCAGGAAAGATTATTTCTTATAACAGAGCGGGTTTCTTAGGATTATCCGATGTGGCAATTTTTTATCGTACAAATGCCCAAAGTCGAGCTATCGAAGAGCAACTAAATCGGTTAGGTGTGGCTTATCGCGTTGTTGGAGGTACACGATTTTATGATCGACGTGAAGTGCGGGACGCTATTGCATATTTACGGTTAGCAGTAAACCCTTTGGACGAAGTTGCGCTTAGGCGTGTGATTAACGTGCCTAAACGTGGAGTGGGTGACACTTCCTTAGGAAAAATAGAAGCCTGGGCAGAAAAAAATCAAATTGATTTATTCCTCGCACTTTTTGAAGCTTCTAAAGCTGGGGTATCGGGCAAAGCACTGAAAGGAATTGAGTCTTTCTTAAATTTGCTCGAAGAATCACAATCTCGACTAGACCTTGGACCCGCAGACATAATTGAATTTTCTCTCGAAAAGTCAGGTTACATAACTGGTCTAGAAGAAGAGAGAACAATAGAAGCTGAAGGCCGCTTAGAAAATTTGTCGGAACTAGTCGGAGCGGCATCTGAATTTTTAGATATCTCTGAATTTTTGGAACGAGTTGGTTTGGTCGCAGACACTGATGAAATACCGAATGAGACCTCTGATTTGGGCGAAGGAGAAGTTTTATTGATGACACTCCATGCTGCTAAGGGGCTTGAATTTCCAGTTGTTTTCTTACTAGGCATGGAGGAAGGTATTTTCCCACATGTTCGAGCTTTGGGCGACCCCGATCAAATGGAAGAAGAACGAAGGTTAGCTTATGTAGGAATTACAAGGGCGAGAAAAATCCTTCATCTTTGCAACGCTTGGAGTCGAATGCTGCACGGCCAAACTCAATACAACCCACCAAGTAGATTTTTAGATGATATTCCTGAGGGACTAATACAACGTGAAGGATCCCAAAAAAGTAATAGAAGTCTAAGAAATTCAACTAGTAGTTATTCGGATATAAAAGACTGGGGTTTTATTTCTACGGACCAACTTTCTGATGAAGAACCATCGGGACGAATTTTCGGAAAAGGGGCAAACCAGTCTGGAAATAATTCGAATTCGTCAGAAGCTCATTTATTGGGTTTACAGTCCGGAGATGATGTTAGACATGAAGCGTGGGGTGCAGGCGTAGTAGTAAACGTGAGCGGAGAAGGAGACAGAGCTGAAGCGGTAGTTTCTTTTCCTTCTGTGGGGGAAAAACGGCTTTTATTGTCATGGGCGCCTTTAGAAAGAGCTTAGAAATACTTTTTTGTCTCATGTCTAAATGTCGATACTAATATTGCATTTGCGCCCGTGTAGCTCAGTTGGCAGAGCGGTTCATTCGTAATGAACAGGTCCGGGGTTCAATTCCCCGCGCGGGCTCAGGAAAAGTGTCATCTTTTTTGTCAATTAACGTAGGATTTGTTCTATGAATATTATTGGTGGAGTAATTTGGCACTATTGGTTAGCAGTCCCCTTGGTAGTGGTTGGAGTTGTATCCTTAATCGCTGCTTTGATTGGCTATTTAGGGAAAGTCTCTTCTACGCGTTATCCCAAGCGCTAACTTTCAGGGATTCCTTTGGAGCGTTATCAAGCTAGCTCTGTAGATGGCATGACAGTCGATTGGGGTCTAGCTGAAAAAGTAGCTAACCAAATAGCTAACAGAGCTCCTTTTAATGATGCCAGTTATCTAAAAGGGTTGAATGAGTCTTTTAACGGGTTCACTGCAAGTGCTGAAAAATTAGTAGAAACTTCAACAGGTTTGAAATCTTTTTCAGGTGAAGCAAAGGCAAAAGTTGTTGATAGAAGTGGCTGGATTAGAGCTAACTTTTCTTCTCTCAAACGTTTATTGAAACCGATTCTGGCAGAAAATTCTGAAATAAATAAACTTTCAATTTCTGCACGCATAGCAGCTTTAGAAATAGGTGCAGTTTTAGGCTGGATGTCAACACGGGTTTTAGGGCAATACGATTTATTAGTTTTAGATAATGAAGACTTGAACGATCAAGATTTGGTTTATTACGTCGGACCTAATATCTGTGCGATAGAACGCCGTTACGCTTTTGATCCTGATGGATTTCGTTTATGGCTAGCTATTCATGAGTTAACTCACAGAGCACAATTTACGGGTGTTCCGTGGATGAGAGAACACTATTTGTCATTGGTAAAAAAACTTCTTCAGGAAGTTCAAACTGATACGAATGAATCAACAAAGAAAAACAATTCACAATTAGAACTTTCAAAAGATCCCGTATCTTCTCGATTGTCTGAATTTAAAATATCCAATTTTTTTACATCGATGGATCAGAATGATTCAATTAATGACATAGCTGCTCTAATGACTCTTCTTGAAGGTCATGGTGATGTCATTATGAGTAGAGCAGGAAAAGGTCATGTTAGAAACCAAGAAAGATTTGAAAAAGTAGTCAGTCAAAGAAGAAAATCTGCCACTGGGGTTACGAAGATTTTTCAGAAACTTATCGGGATTGAAGCAAAATTGGCACAATACGAAGAAGGTGAAGAATTTATTTTTACTATCGAGGAATCCGAAGGAATCGATTTTTTGAACATGGTTTGGGAGCACCCTGACAACTTGCCAAAATTGGAGGAGATCAAAAATCCCAACCTTTGGATCTCCCGAATCAAGAAGCAGAAAAATGAGTAGTGACTTACTTTCTGAGCTTCAAGCTCGTTGCGTTTTCCCACCAAGTGGAACCGAAGTTGATTGTGCTGTTTCGGGGGGAGCTGATTCGTTGGCTTTACTTTTACTAGCTGTAAACGCTGGTTTAAAAGTAACTGCGTGGCATGTAGACCATGGACTTAGAGAAACTTCAAGTGATGAAGGGGAAATGGTGTTTGAAGTGGCCAGCGATTTAGGTGTCAAAGCTAACTGTCTAAAAGCATTTGTAGAAGATGGTCCAAATTTGGAAGCTCGAGCTCGTGACGCTAGAAGAGATGTTTTACCTCCACAAATTCTTACAGGTCACACAGCAGATGATCAGGCTGAAACTGTTATTTTGAATTTACTTAGAGGTTCCGGTGTGCAAGGAACTGCAGGGATCGGAGATCCTCATAGAAGACCGATATTAGATTTGCGCCGTCATGAGACAAAGAAGCTTTGCCTTTCAGAACAATTAGACCCAGTAAATGATCCTATGAATTTGGATCCTAGATTCACCCGTAACAGGATTCGTAACGAGGTGATCCCGTTGTTAGCTGAAGTGACCGAGCGGGATCCTGTTCCATTGTTAACTAGACACGCAAATTTGGCTCGAGAAGCATCCGGAATTTTAGATGATTTGATAAAAGATCTCGACATAACGAATGTTAGGTCAGTAGCTGATGTTCCTGACCCAGTGGTTAGATTTGCAATTCAAGACTGGTTGAGAGACAAGCTTGGCTTGCCAGCAGATTCTTCTTCAGTTAACAGAGTTTTACAGATTGTAAGAGGAGAAATTAAAGGAACAGAAATTCCTGGTGGCTTTCGAGTGGATCGGTCTAAAGGAAAAGTTAGATTTTCAGTTAATACAAAAATTTCTCAAGAATCCGACTAATTTTTTTATCTAACTATTTGACAGATAGGGTCCTATTAATGAGCGAAGAGAACACAGACAACATTCCAACCCCTCAACATGTTTTGATAACAGCAGAGCAAGTCGCAGAAAAGGTTGATGAATTAGGAAAGCAAATCAGCCAAGACTATTCCAAAGAAGCACCTCTTTTGGTAGGTGTTCTAAAAGGGGCTTTTGTTTTTATGAGTGACCTATCGAGAGCTATTGATTTACCAATCGAGTTCGACTTTATGGCTGTTTCCTCATACGGTCATTCCACTACCTCTTCGGGAGTAGTGAGAATCGTTAAAGATCTTGATCTCGATTTAGCTGGTAGACATGTTCTTTTAGTTGAAGACATAGTTGACAGCGGTCTAACTCTGAATTTTTTGCGAAAGAATCTTCTTGCTAGAAACCCCGCGAGTTTAGAGATATGCGCACTTCTTGTTAGGGAAGATTTTCAATTTGAAGAAGACACAATAAAGTATGCAGGTTTCCAAGTGCCAGCTGATTGGTTAGTTGGTTACGGATTAGACGTAGCTGAACGTTATAGAAATTTGCCTGATATTTGGGTAGCTAGTTCGGAGAGCTAATAATTTGCAGAAATTAAAGTTGGTCAACTTGCGTCCTATAGTTTTTACTCCAGTAACCTCCGATCTGATGCAGTTACTTTTTTTAGTACAATTTCAAAATCTATCTTCTATCAAGTTGAGGTTCTTTGATGAGGGGTAAGTGGGCTCAGGGAATAGAGCCAAGGAAATTTTGTTGGGTCATTAAGGACTCTTTTGCTATCTGCGAAAGGCCAGGAGGTTTTGGCGAAAGTCATAGAAGTGTTCGGCGACAAGAAGAAGTCATTTGGATTAGGCAAAACAACTTTGATGTGGTTGTGTCACTTCTCGCTAATGACGACAATATAAAGGCTTACGAAAGCCAAGGAGTGCGTTGGGTTCAAATGCCTTTCGGAGGAGCAGAGGAAGGTCTTACAAGATTAACTGCTTTATTTACCCGACTGAACTCTCTACTAGATGACAACCCAAGAGTGTTGTTGCACCGGGAAGAGTTGGGCGATCAAATTTGCGGTCTGATTGCAGCGTACCTTTTGTGGCGTGAATTAGTACCTACAGGGCCACGCGCAATTGAAGTTGTTGAGCAGCTTTTTGAAAAGCAAATCGGAAGCGATGGCCGTGAGATAGTTGAACTTATAGAGATTGAAAGTCAAAGTAATTCATAGTTTCCATGGAGATAGTTACCTCAGTTAAGGATTTCCAAAATCTTTTAAACGAAAGACGAAATCTAGGAGAGAATATAGGTTTCGTCCCTACGATGGGCGCTCTTCATGGAGGGCATACTTCACTTATTGATACTTCAGTCAGACAGGAGAAAACTACTGTTGTCTCAATCTTTGTAAATCCGCTTCAGTTCTCCGATGAAGAAGATTTAGATGATTATCCTTCAAGTTTAGAAAAAGATGAGGGTACTTGTTTAAAGCATAAAGTTGATCTTCTTTTTTGTCCGACGCAGAAAGAGATTTATCCGGAAGGTGTGTCGGAAATAGAAGAGATTGGTGAAATTGGGAAAATCCTTGAAGGAAAGAGTAGACCTTCTCATTTTCAGGGGGTTGCAACAGTTGTTGCACGATTATTCGAAATCGTTGGTGAGGCTTGTGCATATTTCGGAGAAAAAGATTTTCAACAGATGATGGTTGTAAATGACCTTGTGAAACGCCATCGATTTCCTATTGAAATTGTTGCATGTCCAACTATTCGTCAAACCGACGGATTAGCTCTTTCAAGCCGAAATGTTTATTTGACAGAAGAGCAACGTGCGGATGCCCCTGTGCTTTACCGTGCTTTGACTGCAGGAGCAGAGTTGGTTTCTGATGGAGAAAGAAAGTCTGAAAATTTGAAAAAATTGATAGGTGACATAGTCGTAAACGAATCAAAAGGTGATTTGGATTATGTAGCAATTGTAGATTCTGCAACTTTTACTCCACTTGATTCATTAAATGACCCTGGGAGACAGATCCGAATACTAATCGCATGTGATTTCGGAACTGCTCGTTTAATAGACAATGTTGGTGTTGTTATTCCTTAAAGTTAAAAGTCGACTCTAGAACCCTCTTAAGGTACTAGCCTTAAAACAGGTAGTTCTTTCACTCCATTAGGGTAAATAGTTTTTAAAGTGAGTGTTAGCTGATTGGTTTGTCTTATCTTTGTGAGAGACTAAATTTCTACTAGAAAAGCGACTTATGATAGGAAAAGAATGCTCTTAACCATTGATGTAGGGAATACTCAGACGGTTATAGGGCTTTACGAAAGTTCTACATCAACTGGCGAGGCTGACTCAGGTCTTTTGGATTTCTGGCGAATTGCTACCGACGATGATCGAACTTCTGACGAACATGCAGTAATTATTAGAGATCTGGTTAGGTCTTCTGGTCACAAAGATGAGTTTGAGGGAATCGCAATTTGTTCAGGTGTTCCACGTGTATTAGCAAGCCTTCGTGAGATGGTTGGCAGATATATGGAACTAGAACCAGTGGTAATTGAACCCGGAGTCCGCACTGGAATGCCCATACTTTATGACAACCCCCGTGAGGTTGGTGCAGATCGTATAGCAAATGCTGTTGCAGCTTTTGACTTATATGGTGGTCCATCTGTAGTTGTTGATTTCGGAACTGGAAATAATTTCGACGTTATCTCTTCAGAGGGAGAATTTCTTGGCGGTGCAATAGCACCTGGTATTGAGATAAGCCTAGATGCTCTTTTCGAACGAGCTGCTGCCTTAAGAGCTATCGAGTTAACTGAACCACGAAGTGTTATAGGCAAAAGCACAGTCGAATCTCTTCAATCAGGAGCTATTTATGGTTTTGCTTCGCAAGTAGATGGAATGGTTGAGCGATTTAGAGAAGAATTAACTGAATGCACAGTGATTGCTACGGGAGGTTTAGCGCACCTAATTGCTCCAGTAGCCACATCAATTGATCATGTTGAACCGTTTTTAACTTTGCACGGGCTAAGACTTGTATACGATCTAAATAGGGGTGATGATGGATAGAGAAATTCCTTTCCGTTTCGAAGTCACAAATTCAGCTTCTCAACTCCTATCCGAACATTCAGATTTAGCTGAAGGGGATAGTAGCGGAGTAACGGCCTCGGTCGCTGGAAGATTGATGTTGCGCCGTGATCAAGGAAAAATAGTTTTTGGCGTTTTGCAAGATTCAACTGAACGCATCCAGCTGTTCGCTTCCGAAAAGAACACTCCTGATTTTGAACTTTTTTCTAACTTGCATTTGGGCGACTGGCTAGGCGTAACCGGAGAGGTAATCAAAACAAAAAGAGGTGAAATTTCCGTTCGTGTTGATTCTTGGGTTCGATTAGCTGAAGCAAAGCGTTCCTTTCCTGATAAGTGGCATGGCATATCTGATACCGATATTCGTTACAGACAAAGGTATGTGGATCTTTGGGTCACAGAAGAGTCTCGTGAAACATTTAGAATTCGAAGCCGAATCATTTCGTTGATTCGAAATTGGCTTGAGAGCCGAGATTTTATGGAAGTAGAAACTCCGGTCTTTCATCCAATTCCAGGGGGAGCCGCAGCTCGTCCTTTTGAAACTCACCATAATGCTCTGGATATTGATTTATTTTTACGAATCGCACCTGAGCTATATTTAAAGAGGCTGGTTGTTGGAGGATTCGAAAAAGTTTTCGAAATGGCTCGTGTGTTTAGAAATGAAGGTATTTCCACACGTCATAACCCAGAATTCACAATGCTTGAACTTTATGAGGCTTACGCAGATTACGAAGACATCATGAGACTAGTGGAAGACTTGGTTTCTGAACTTGCTTTGGAAATTTGTGGTTCAACAGTAATTCAATATGACGGTCGTGAATTAGATCTTTCAACTCCGTGGGAAAGATCCAGCATGTTGGATCTTTTAAATGAAAAAATTCAAACCAATATTGATTTACAAACCCCAATAGAAGAATTGAGAAAGCTTTGTGAAGATCTCTCAGTTCCTTTTAAGGATCATTATGGACCTGGAAAGTTGATTCTTGAACTATATGAGAAGACGACTGAACCAGAACTATGGGGTCCAATATTTGTAACTGATTATCCACAAGAAGTATCACCTCTTTCAAGGGCTCACAGGAGTAATCCAGACTTGGTAGAGCGGTTCGAAGCTATTGTCGCTGGTCGGGAGTTGTGCAATGCATTCTCTGAAGTTGTTGATCCGGATGACCAGAGATCACGCTTTGCTGCTCAGGAAAAGAGTCGAGATGCTGGAGATGAAGAAGCGATGGTTGTTGATGAGGATTATTTAAGAGCTTTGGAGTATGGGTTGCCGCCAACAGGTGGGCTTGGTATCGGAATAGATCGCCTTGTCATGCTCCTAACTGACACTCAGGCAATTAGAGATGTAATTCTTTTCCCCACGTTAAGACCTGAGCAGGATTAACTATTCCTTAAAATGGTTGACCTGATTTGCGAGAATGGTGCAAGTAGATTTCAGGATTTCTGCCGTTGGATTATCCGGAAGATCTTTTAAAGACTGTTTAGCTTCATGTGTGAAATCCAGAGCGGTTTCAATCGTGGAGACTATGGCTTCATCTGACCTAACGAGCATCAAGGCTTCATCTCTTTTATCACTACTGATGGGATTACTTAAGAGATCTTTTAAAGCTTCGCCATTCGGGCCTTTAAGGGTTCTAATAACGGGAAGAGTGTAAACGCCTTCCAGCATGTCGTTTCCTGAAGGTTTACCTAACTCTTTTTCACTTGCCATTACATCCAATAGGTCATCAACAATTTGGAAAGCAATTCCATAGAGATTTCCAAATTCTGTTACTGCCTTGACTACTTCTTCTGGATATACAGAAACGATTGCTCCAACTTTTGCTGAAGCTGAAAGAAGTGCACCGGTTTTACCAGAGATTGAAGACATGTATGCGTCTTCAGTTCTTGTGATGTCATACGCAGAATTAACTTCACGAATTTGGCCTTCACAGAGTGCGGCAATAGTTGAGGCAAGCAAACCTGCAACTTCGGCTCCAAGACCAGCAGCGATTTCAGAGGCTCTTGCCAATAAGTAGTCGCCTCCAAGGATCGCTTCGTGATTACCCCATTCCTCATTTACACTTTTAACGTTCCTGCGAGTTTTAGCACCATCCATTACATCATCGTGGTAAAGAGAACCTTGATGAACTAGTTCGACTGCAACACCACCAAGAATTACTTCTCGGCTTGGAGCGGCTGGTTTGTCTTCAAGTATTTGAGAAGATGCAATCGCAAGACTTGGCCTGATTCGTTTACCTCCTGCATCAATCAGATGGCGCGAAAGTTTTGTAAGAAGAGGCTCTTCAGCTTTAACAGCGATTCTGAGTTCTTCTTCCACTCTTTCCAAGGCACTTTTAATACCTGGCAAGGTTAGTAGCGTGTAGGAGTCATCATCCACGTGCCGAGGATACGACATTTTCACCCCATCTCGAAACTGTCAAAGAAAGGTTCTTTAAAATAGCTGTTTTCTTTATCGCTGGTACATTACAGAGATAGGTACAATTAATATTAATTAGTTTAATTTTTGGGAGATTACCAGTTGTTTGAACGGTTCACAGACAGAGCTCGTCGTGTGGTGGTATTAGCGCAAGAAGAAGCGCGTCTACTAAATCATAATTACATTGGCACTGAGCATATTTTACTTGGACTTATCCACGAAGGAGAAGGAGTGGCCGCTAAGGCACTTGAGTCTTTAGGGATTTCACTTGAAGGGGTACGTGGTCAAGTGGAGGAACTAATCGGACAAGGTGGAAGTTCTCCGAGTGGCCATATACCTTTCACACCTCGCGCGAAGAAAGTTTTAGAGTTGTCCTTAAGGGAAGCGCTTCAGTTAGGTCATAACTACATAGGTACCGAACATATACTTTTGGGCTTAATCCGCGAAGGAGAAGGAGTGGCAGCTCAAGTATTAGTTAAGTTGGGTGCAGATTTGTCTAGAGTTCGTCAGCAAGTGATCCAACTTCTCTCGGGTTATGCCGGATCAGGAGGCCCAATGGGAGCGGCCTCTGAAAAAGCTGGTGCTACTGCTGGGGGTAGAGGAACGGAACCACAGTCTGGTTCGCTTGTTTTAGACCAATTCGGAAGGAATCTAACGCAAGCAGCAACAGAAAAAAAGTTAGACCCAGTAATTGGTCGAAAACGTGAATTGGAACGTGTCATGCAAGTTCTTTCACGTCGCACAAAAAATAATCCTGTACTTGTAGGAGAACCAGGTGTAGGGAAGACAGCTATTGTTGAAGGCCTTGCTCAAATGGTTGCCGGAGGAGATGTCCCAGAGACAATTCAAGGGAAGCAAATCTATACTCTGGATTTGGGTGCTCTGGTAGCAGGAAGTCGCTATAGAGGTGATTTTGAAGAACGTCTTAAAAAAGTCTTAAAAGAAATAAAAACAAGAGGCGACATTGTCTTGTTTATTGATGAAATTCATACTTTGGTCGGAGCTGGTGCTGCAGAAGGAGCAATAGATGCAGCGTCGATTTTAAAGCCCATGCTGGCTAGAGGCGAATTACAGACAATTGGTGCAACCACTATGGAAGAATATAGAAAACATATAGAAAAAGATGCTGCTTTAGAACGACGTTTTCAACCAATAACTGTTGACGAGCCAGATGTTGCTCACACTATTGAAATACTTAAGGGTTTAAGAGAGCGGTATGAATCACATCACCGAGTCACCATTACCGATCAAGCTGTTATAGCAGCGGCTAATTTGGCTGATCGTTACATTTCTGATCGCCATCTTCCCGATAAAGCAATTGACCTAATTGATGAGGCGGGTTCCCGCCTTCGTCTGAGACGTATGAATACCCCAGATGACTTAAGAGAACTTGAAGTCGAATTAGCTGAAATCGTTCAGCGTAAAAAAGCAGCTGTCGAATCTCAAGATTTTGAAGAAGCAGGAAATCTGCGTGACCGCGAAAAGGAGTTGATCTCGAGCAAGTCTGAACGAGAAGAAGAGATTAAATCATCGGGTGTAGATCTTTTTGACGAAGTAGACGAAGAGTGCATAGCGGAAGTTTTATCTGTCTGGACAGGTATACCTGTTTATAAACTCACTGAGGAAGAAACTCAAAAACTCCTTCATATGGAAGATGATCTTCATAAGCGAGTCATTGGTCAAGAAGACGCGATCCATGCAGTTAGCCAAGCGATTAGAAGAACCAGAGCAGGTTTAAAGGATCCGAAACGGCCATCAGGTTCGTTTGTCTTTCTAGGACCTTCAGGAGTCGGTAAAACGGAATTGGCTAAAACGTTGGCAGAGTTTCTTTTTGGTGATGAACAGGCTTTGATATCTCTTGACATGTCTGAATACATGGAAAAGCACACAGTAAGCAGACTCTTAGGCTCACCTCCAGGCTACGTAGGATATGACGAAGGAGGTCAACTTACTGAAGCGGTAAGAAGGAAACCATTTTCTGTAGTTCTTTTTGATGAAGTTGAGAAGGCCCACCCTGATGTTTTCAACACGTTATTACAGATACTTGAAGAAGGAAGACTTACAGATTCTCAAGGACGATCAGTTGACTTTCGAAACACTGTATTAATAATGACATCTAATTTAGGGACAGCTGATTTACGTAAAGCTAATTTAGGTTTCACTAAAGCCGATGAAGCTGTCAGCTATGAACGGATGAAAGGAAAAGTTCAAGATGCCTTAAAACTTCATTTCCGTCCAGAGTTCCTTAACCGAATCGATGAAACGATCGTTTTCCATGAATTGACCATGGAAGAAGTAACAAGGGTTGTTGATTTGATGATTAACCGTTTATCCAACCAATTAGCTGGGCAAGGAATGGGCTTGGAGTTGACTGACGCGGTTAAGCACCATCTAGCCGAACATGGCTACGACCCGACATTAGGAGCCAGACCTTTAAGACGAGCTATCCAAAGACTTATAGAGGACCCACTTTCAGAACGATTACTACATAAAGAATTTAAAGCAGGCGAGATCGTAATCGTGGACGTAGAAGATGTTCCGGATGAGGATGCTGATGAATCCACCCATGAAGGTAAGAAAGTAGTTTTCCGTTCAACCGCAGGATTCGAACCACCTACCATGGAGATGGTAGCTGAGGGAGTTGAATAGAAATTTGCCAGCTATTTTGATTCCATCAAGGAGTTCTATTTAGCTGATTTGCTAATGTTTAGAATTAGCAAATCTCCTGAAATCTGATATGAAAAAATTCTTACTTCTGTTTACCTTCACGCTTCTAGTTGCTGCGTGCAAAGTTGAAAGCTCAGTATCTGTAAATGTCAACGATGATGGCACGGGGAGTGTAGAGGTTTCTGTTGAACTTGACGATGAGGCAAGTCGTCTAATAGGAGATATAGAAAAACAGCTTCGAACAGAAGATCTAGTTTCTTCTGGTTGGAAAGTTTCCTTACCTGAGGACCTTAAAGAAAAATCTAAAATAGTTGTTTCAGCGTCAAAAGCTTTTACAACTGTAGATTCTTTAGTCAGCGTTTTAGAAGAGATTGCGGGACCTTCAGTTTTTTCTGAAATTAGCCTTTTGAGTGAAAAGTCATTTGCTAAGAAACTATGGACAATCGAGGGAAAGATCGACCTTTCAGAGGGGCTTGCTTTATTCTCTGATCCTGCTTTAGATGAAGTATTGGGGGGCAATCTTTTTGGAAGAAGTTTAGAAGACCTTTCCTTTTTATCCGGATGTGACGACATTTGTGATCCTGCTGATTCGTTTTTAATGAATTTTTCAGTTTCATTACCCGGAACTAAAGAAAACGGTTTAAATAATAACGTCTGGACAGTCCCTTTAGGCGATCGAACGTCCACACCTTTTTCAAGTTCCTCTACAGTTGATTATCCAAAACCAAAGGCTTGGAGAACAGTCGCATACGTTTTTTTTGGTGCTGCCTTATTGTTTCTAATCTTTAGAGGTTTTAGGAATTTAACTTCGATTTCTCGAATTGGAAGAAATTCTGAAAACACAAAGAAACACAAAGAAACTTCCGAGATAATTGAAAGTGCTGCTAGTGAGGAGAATCAGAAAACCGATACGAGCATCAAACTTGTTGTAGTCGGTGGGAAGGGAGTTATTTGGGATGGAGGAGCTGACCCTGAAGGGTTATTAGTTCCCTTCGTTCGCGAGAATGGCGGGTTAGTCGATGCGGATGAAATCGCTGATCGCTACAGGTCGGCGAGTTTAGGTCAATTAAGTTCTGAAGAGTTTTGGGAAAGTGTCGGACTCCACGGCAACACAGATGATATTGATGCTCAGTATTTAAATCTTGTTCGCCTTAGATCTGATGCATTACCATTTTTGGATCAAATGAAACAGCGTGGGATTGCAGTCGCTTGTATCACTAATTCTGTTCTGTCATGGTCTCAGCAGTTGCGTGAACGGCTGGGTGTTGAAGATCAGATCCAGCACTGGGTTGTTAGTGGAGAATACGGTGTCAGAAAACCGAGTAATTCTATATTTGAAGCTCTAAGACGTTTAACAGGTGTTTCTTTTTCGAACATGCTTCTTGTGGATTCTGACATAGCAACTTTAGAGGCCGCTCGAGGTCTTGGAATGTCAACAGTTTTGATGCAAAGTCAGGTGCCGATCCCGAGCGGTTTTACACATCCGAAGATCGAAGGTTTCGCTGAACTTTTTGGTAAACAAAACTAATTCTTTTTCCTGCTAATAAGATTAATAGATGCAAATAACACTCCCTTCAGGCACAAATGCAGTAATTGAAAAATCTGTTTCAGGTAGAAGAGAACTAGGCCTTGTTGTTATCCCGGACGTTATGGGTCTACGCCCTTTGTTTTACGACATGGTTAAGCATTTAGCTGCTGACTGGGATATAAACGTGTGTTCTTTTGAGCTTTATCCTGAGTTGGAGCATTTAAATGTAGAAGAAAGACTTGGAGCAGCTTCCAGACTGGAAGACACCCGAGTGATAGGTGACGCAATAGAAGCTGCCGAGGTAATCCAAAGTGATCAAGTTGCGATTTTGGGATTTTGCATGGGAGGAATGTACACATTGAAAGCTGTTTCTTCTCAGAAATTTTCTAAACATTGTTCTTTTTATGGAATGATTCGAGTGCCGGAAGCTTGGAAATCGGAAAGTCAATCAGAGCCTATTTCTTGTCTACAGGAAGGTGATGCTAATTCTGTTTTAGCGATTGTAGGAAGCGAGGATACCTGGACCCCAAAAGAAGATGTAGATCTCTTGTCAGCAACAGGAGTCACAGTGGCCAGTTACGAAGGAGCTGATCACGGGTTTGCGCACGATTCATCGAGACCTGCCCATCGCCCATCAGATGCTGCAGATGCATGGGTGAAAGCGAAAGACTGGATCTTGGGTAACAGCTAACGTGAACGTATCGTAAGTTGCTCGCGATCAGTAATTCTGTATGTGCGGTCAAATTGCTCAATCCACCCGAGTTTAATGAACGAAGCTATTGCTTTATTGACCCTTTCTCTCGACGCTCCAACCATTCCGGCCAGTTCTTCTTGAGTTACTGGTAACGAAAATTCATCTTCATTATCAGAAATTTCAAGAAGTCTTTTTGCTGTTCTTCCAGTCACATCTAGAAAAACAGAGTCAGCTAAGACCTCATCCATATTTCTTAAACGGTCGACAAGCATTGTTACGACTTCCCAAAGCTGGGATGGGTCTTTCTCATAGAGTTTTTTTATGGGCTCAAAAGGGACTTCGATCACGCATGATTCTTCTAGTGCGCGAGCTTCCGCTGATCTCCCTCTGTTGTCAAATAATCCCATTTCGCCGAAAAGATCACCGTTTTCCATAAGAGCGACCACAGATTCCTTGCCTATAAATGATTTATTTACTATGGCTATTCGACCGGATTCGACGAGAAAAAGAGAATTTGGTTTATCATTTTCGTGAAATAATACATTTCCCCGAAGTAAGTTTCTTTTATCCGAAGCTTTCACTATTACTTCAAGTTCTTTTTCGGTTAATTTGCCAAAAAGCATTGATTCAACAAAAAGGGTGTGATCTATCATTTCACAGGTCATGCTAATACGTAGAAACTATTTAGACGAAGCAAGGAACTTGTTTAAATTTTATTTCAGCTATAAAGGGTCGGTATATGAAAATTTGGACGATTTTAGTAGCTGCAGGTGAAGGGTTCCGTTTTGGGAGTAGAAAACAGTTAGCAGAGCTTGCAGGAATGCCAGTTCTAGTTCATTCTACTATTAATGCTTCTTCTGTGTCTGACGGGATAGTCGTCGTAACTTCAGAGGAAGACATTGAATTTGTTAAAAGTTGCCTTAAAAGCATCAGTCAAGTTCATGAAGTAGTAAAAGGAGGAGCAACTAGGTCCGAGTCTGTTAGATGTGGCCTCGAGAAGGTGCCGCATGATTGCGAGATGGTGATAGTGCATGATGGTGCGAGACCCCTTGCTTCTCAAGAACTATTCGAATTGGTTGTTGAAAAAATCAAAGATGGATCGGAAGCTGTAGTGCCTGTATTGCCAATAGCCGATTCATTGAGATCTGTTAATGGTAAGCAGATAAATAGAGATGAAGTGGTTGCTGTCCAGACTCCGCAGGCGTTCACTGCGTCTTTGTTACGTGAAGCTTATTTAAGTGGCGAAGATGCTACTGATGACTCTTCACTAGTCGAATTAGTAGGTGGAACAATTGATTTTGTCGATGGTGATGTAAGCAATTTAAAGATTACAGTTAGCTCAGATTTATTAATTGCTGAGCAGTTTTTAACTTCTAAAAAATCCAATTAGAGAGGAAGGTCATGTCTACTTTTAGAATAGGACAAGGTTTTGATGTTCATCCTTTTTCCAAAGATTCTGACCGGCCTTTAATTATTGGAGGGGAAATTTTGCCTGGCCCCGGCTTAGATGGACACAGTGACGCTGACCTGTTAGCTCATGCAATAGCTGACGCATTATTAGGAGCTGCTGGTCTGGATGATATAGGTCAACGTTTCCCTGATACAGACCCTTCTTTTTCAAATGCGAATAGCTTGGAATTGCTTAAAAAAGTTGTTGAATTACTGGAGGAAGAAGGCTGGGAGATATGCAATGTAGATTGCAATGTAATTATAGAAACTCCTAAATTGTCAGAATATAAAAATAGTATTCAAGATCGAATCTCAAAAATTTTAAATGCTCCTGTCACGGTTAAAGGTCGGAGTTCGGAAGGGTTGGGTTTCATAGGAAAAGGGGAAGGGGCTGCTTGTCTAGTAGTTGCTCTTATATCCAAATCATGAATAAGAAACGTAACTATAAAGGTAATTCAAGAGGCAACAAAGGTCAGAGGGGCACGACCCCTGTACGAAATCATAGATCTCAACAAAAGGTGTTATCAGGAGATCAAGTTGAAGGTCGCCAAGCTGTGCGAGAGTTACTGATCGCAGGAACGCGTAAAACTCGAGAAGTTTTTTTAGCTGGAGATCTTGATGATGCACCAATACTTGACGACATCATTGATTTAGCTGACGAAGCAAAAGTGCCGATAAAAGAAATTTCTCGAGGACGCTTTGAATCAATGGCAAAGACGGAATCTCCGCAAGGTGTTGTTGCCCTAGCGGCTCCTTTGCCAAATTATGAAATAGAGGAATTGATTGATTCGAAAGAAAGCGATTCAAAACCTTTTTTACTTATTGTGGATGGAGTTACTGACCCTGGAAATTTAGGAGCTATTTTACGTTCGGCTGAATGTGCAGGTATCACGGGAGTGATACTTCCGCGACACCGTTCGGCCAGAGTGACTCCTGCTGTCACTAAGACCGCTGCAGGAGCGATTGAGCATCTTAGAATTGCCACAGCAAGCGGTATACCAGCAGCGCTTGGACGTTTAAGAGAGTCAGGAATCTGGTTAGTAGGATTAGATGCGGGAGGGTCGACACCTCTTTATGACCTGAAAATTGCCGATCAGCCAATTGCATTGGTTTTAGGCTCCGAAGGACGCGGTTTGTCAAGATTAGCTAGAGAACGTTGTGATGAATTAGTTCACATACCACTTCAAGGGGTTCTATCTTCACTGAATGTGTCCACAGCAGCAGCTATCGCTGTTTTTGAAGTTTCACGACACCGGTAGCTTTTTGAGCCCGAGATCGGATTCGAACCGATGACCTGCCGCTTACAAGGCGGCTGCTCTGGCCAACTGAGCTACTCGGGCAATTATTGATCTAGAGCTAAGTTAGCAAACTATCAGGGGGTACTTGATTATGATCCTTTATCGGAGGATGATTTGGTATAGGTTTAGATTCAAGAGAGAAGAGAATGGTGATTATAAAAAGTCTTAGTCGTCAGCAGAAAGCAATCGACCGTAAAGGCAGACAATGAGTATGCAATCACCATTTGGAGGAAAGGGCATAGCACCCAGCAACGCATCTGCCGCGCCCAGAGCATTTTTACTAATTTTTGTAGCAGTTGTTCTTGGTCTCGTACTCTTGTGGAAAGGTTTAGACGACGACCTACAGAACGCCGTTTCAAATACTTCAGACTCATCAGACCAGACGACACAGATGGCCGAGGAACAACCTGCCGATTTACCACCTTTGGATGTTCCGGAAATTTCAACAACTACTGTTGCAGTAGTTGAAACAACAACTACAACAAGTCAGCCACCATTGCCGACTAAACCTCCAAGTACAGTAAAGGTTCTTGTGTTGAATGGTTCGGGTGTAGGGGGAGCCGCTGGAGCGGTTACAAACCTTCTTAAACCTCACGGGTATACAACTTTGTCACCCGCTAACGGAAATAAAGACGAAAAGTCTTGGGTTTATCACAAACCCGGATTCTCACCTGATGCAAAAGGTATAACGGATGTTCTTGAGATAATGCCCGACTTGCTTATTTCTTATCCAGCTAATGAACTTTCTGTACCCGAAGGAAGTATGGACAGGGTTTCAAATGCAGACGTAATCATATTTCTGGGATCTGATAAAGAGATTTACGGTTCGTAAAGTTGCGGGTTTTAGCCGCTCCAGATAAGTTTCGCGGTTCTTTAACTGCATTAGAAGTTGCTAATGCAATTAATAAAGCAGTTAATAGATCCGGCGGGATTCCTACAGGCGCTCCGATGGCAGACGGAGGTGAAGGCACTCTGGAAGTTCTTGGAGGACCTAATCGTGCAACGACCGTCACTGGTCCTTCAGGTGAACCGGTGGAAGCAGAATGGAGATTAGCGGATAAAACAGCAGTAATTGAAGTGGCTAGAGTATCGGGTCTCACGTTAGCAGGAGGACCTGAAACTAATGACCCCTTAGAAGCCACAACAAAAGGTACCGGCGAGTTGATTCGCTGTGCTTTGGAACAAGGCGCTAAACGCATAATAGTTGGTCTTGGTGGTTCCGCTAGTACAGATGGGGGACTAGGGGCTTTAAAAGCTATGGGGCCACTTGCTCGCTATAAAGGTATTGAGCTCATAGCAGCATGTGATGTTCGAACAGATTTTCTTTCTTCAGCTGACTCTTTTGCTGCTCAGAAAGGAGCCACTTCCACACAGATAAAGTTTCTTAACCGGCGTTTAAAACGACTCGTACAGATTTATGAAGAAGAATATAAAGTTTCAGTTGAAGAAATACCAGGAGGTGGAGCGGCCGGAGGGCTTGCAGGTGGACTACTTGTTGCTGGAGCTAAATTAGTTGATGGGTTTGATTTTATTGCTCAAGAAATTTGTCTTGATGAAATGATCATGAAATCTGACATGGTTATTACAGGTGAAGGTCATCTCGACAAGACATCTTTTGAAGGGAAAGTTGTTTCAGGTGTATGTCGTTATGCAGAAGCAGCTTCAGTTCCAGTTTTTGTAATTGCAGGTGCAATTAGTAGTGAAGTAGCCGAAAGAGTTGACTGTGTTTCTTTAATAGAAGCTTTTGGTGAAGAGCGTGCTTTTTCAGAAACAGAACTATGTATTGAGAGACTGGTAACTGAACGCATGGAGTTATTACCCCATTAACGGCTTTCTTCGAAAAATGTTAAAAAACTTGATTTTCTAGGTGTTTTGGAGTGAAAAGGGTTGGTTTTTTCTCCTTAACATGATTGGATTAGCAGTCTAAGTAGAAGAGTGCCAAAGCACTTATAACACTAAATCTGCTTCAATTCTTTGATGAAAGGCTTGCTTAATGGCTAAGAATATTGTTTTTGATGAACAGGCTCGTAGAGGGCTTGAAAAAGGTATGAACCAGTTGGCAGACGCTGTACGTGTCACCTTGGGACCTAAAGGAAGAAATGTCGTTTTAGATAAGAAATGGGGAGCCCCAACGATTACAAATGACGGCGTGTCAATCGCAAAAGAAATCGATCTAGAAGACCCGTATGAAAGAATCGGAGCAGAGTTAGTTAAAGAAGTAGCTAAGAAAACTGATGATGTCGCTGGTGACGGGACCACTACGGCGACAGTACTTGCTTGGGCAATGGTTGGCGAAGGTTTGAGAAATGTTGCTGCTGGAGCTAACCCTATGTCTTTGAAACGAGGAATTGAAGCGGCCGTTGAAGCAGCTGTTGAAGCCATTCTTTCTGAATCTGTGGATGTTTCAAGTGATAAGGAACAAATTGCCAATGTTGCATCAATTTCGGCTGCCGATCCTGAAATAGGTGAAATGATTTCTGAAGCCATAGACAAAGTAGGAAAAGATGGAGTTATAACAGTTGAAGAAGGACAAACATTTGGTTTAGAGATGGACCTTGTGGAAGGAATGCGTTTTGATAAAGGATACATTTCGCCTTACTTCGTGACTGATCCAGAAAGAATGGAAGCAGTTTTAGAAGACCCTTATCTTCTACTCGTAGGTTCAAAGATTTCTGCGGTTAGAGATTTGGTTCCTGCATTAGAAAAAGTAATGCAAGCAGGTAGACCTTTGGTAATTATCGCTGAAGACATAGATGGTGAAGCACTCGCAACTTTAGTCGTCAACAAGATTAGAGGAACTTTCACATCAGTCGCTGTAAAAGCTCCTGGGTTTGGTGATCGAAGAAAAGCAATGCTTCAAGACATTGCAATACTTACTGGAGGACAAGTTATTTCCGAAGAGGTCGGATTGAAGGTAGATTCAGTAACAATTGACATGTTAGGTTCCGCTAGAAAATTAGTAGTCACAAAAGATGAAACTACTCTTGTTGAAGGAGCAGGTGATCAGGATGCTATTGCTGGACGAATTGCTCAAATCAAAGCTGAGATAGACAATACAGATTCTGATTATGATCGAGAAAAATTGCAAGAAAGACTAGCGAAACTTTCAGGCGGTGTAGCTGTACTCAAAGTAGGTGCCGCTACAGAGGTAGAGCTAAAAGAAAAGAAGCATCGTATTGAAGATGCTGTAAGTACTACAAAAGCAGCGATTGAAGAGGGTGTTGTAGCTGGAGGAGGAGTAACTCTTCTAAGAGCACAAACTGCAGTAGAAAAAGCTGCTTCAAAACTGGAACATGATGAAGCAACTGGAGCAGGCATCG
>Ga0315326_10000381_pt1 | contig 21338 bp, 19 predicted proteins | sample M180m32315metaG_FD_203457 | JGI IMG/M metagenome (GOLD analysis project Ga0315326, IMG submission 203457) | Ammonia-oxidizing marine archaeal communities from Monterey Bay, California, United States - M1 80m 32315 | ecosystem: Environmental > Aquatic > Marine > Coastal | place: USA: California... | reverse complement strand
TCCACCCATCATTCCACCCATTCCACCCATCATTCCACCTCTTCCACCGCCAGATCCTCGCCCATAAGCTATCTTTTCTGCACCAAAATTGGCATTGCCATCAGGAAGTAAAATTGCATTTGATCCAGGATCACAATAGTTTACTAACCCTATTTTTCCACCTTCTTTTGTAGTAAATGCAATGGTACATGGATCGTCTTTGCTGAATGCAACATGATTAAGTGTTCCAGGGATTCTTACAGGAACCTGTTCTTGTCCAAAATTATTTTGCCATCCAATATTAGACCAATAAAGCTGATCATTCTTAAGGAATAGGAATTGAGGCTGAGGAGCATCTCTTTGAGGATAAATTGAATCATAAGGATGAAAAACTGGATTTCTTTCATCATCTCCGCCACTTCTTATCTCCCAATTTTTAAAATCATCCATATTAAAGCCCCAAATATTGCGATTCATTTCATATACAAATATATTTCCGTATCCCTCTCCTGCAAACGAAGGAGATGTTTCATCTTGTGGGCTGAATGTCATAGGAACTGCCTCACTTTGACCAAAACCTGATTCTTCTGGAGTTCCCCAAACATTTTTTAGAAATATATCTTTATTTCCATTCACATCTGAAACAAATATTATTTGGTCCCAAGGGCCCCAGTCAGGCATCATTTCATTTGAACCATTATGAGTCAAATTAAAACGCCTTTCTCCATAGAGATCTTGAATTACAATATTAAAATATCCATCTTGATTAGATGTGTAAGCAAAATGAGATCCATCTGGGCTAAGAGTTGGCCATCTTTCGTCAGAATTAGAAAAAGTAAGTTGCCTCAAATTATTACCTTGCCCATCCATATAATATATATCCCAATTGCCATTCATTTTTGAATCAAAAACCACAGCTCCATCCATAAAAGGCCTATCTAAAGGAATATGATTATCAAAATCCAATTCAGCCTCATGCACAACAGCGTTAACGTCTTGAGTAAATAAATAGAAAGATCCTAGAGTTAAAACCAATATAAATAGTTTTGTGACTGAACGCTTAAACAATTTTTACTCCGAGGCTAAAGATTTCTTCTTATCTAATATTCCATACGCATATGAAAAGTCACCTGGCAACATTCCTAATGCTCCACCTGGAATTCCATTATACACATCTACTACTACGGTAGTAACTTCAGATTCCACTAGTGTGTCGCTTAAGAATCCTTCTCCCATATCTTTCGCAACATTAGTTAGTGCTTGCTCAAGAGCATCACCCGACTTATCTTCAAGTTTTTCTGTTTCGATAGGGTAAGCAAGTGTAGCAATAAATGATACTGCTGCACCTACAATCAAGAAACCTGCGACTAAACCTAGAGCCACACCACCGATTTTATCTAACCACCCAAGCAATACTACGTTTAGCATTGTCTTTAGGATTTTTGCCACAAACCTTCCAGCAATAAAGATTCCAACATAAATTACTATATACGATAACGCAGTAGCTATAGATTCACTTTCAACATTTTGACTTATAACTCCAACGACTCGCTCCGAAAATTGACTGCTAACCAAACTAGCAATATACAAAGAAGCCACAGTTAATGCTCCTGTAATCAATCCTGATCTATACCCCCATAACGCACCTAATGCGAAGAGCACAATCAAAATCCAGTCAAAAAAGTTCATATAAGCCCCCTAAATCTATATTAAGTATATCTTCTAAATAATCCTGTGTAATGTCAATCTCAACAAATATTATGGTCGGGGAGCCGGGATTCGAACCCGGGACCTCCTGGTCCCAAACCAGGCGCGCTGCCAAACTGCGCCACTCCCCGATATAGGTTTATTTCAAAGCTTTAGCAATACTCTCGCAACCTTGCATATATATTGTTGAATCGGTATTGATAGATATGTATTGTACACCTAAATCTTTTAGCCATTTCCCCATCTCAACATCTTTGGCATAGGAACCAACTGCCCTTCCAGCGCTTCTAGCCTTATCTGCTGCAATTTTCATAGCATCAGCAACTTTCTTATCAGTAACTTGCCCAGGGACTCCTAAAGACTGTGAAATATCGTAAGGGCCCAAGAAAAGAACATCTATACCGTCAACTTCCATAATTTCGTCTAAATTATCTAATCCCTTTTTGCCTTCTATATGAATAATTGTCATTGTTTTGTCATTCTGTATATCTGTATGATCCTTGCCTTTATTAACGAAGTAGTCCCCTGCTCTAGTAAAAATTGATAATCCTCTATGTCCAATAGGATCATATTTAGCTGCATTAACTACATCAATTGCATCCTGTTTAACATTTATCTGGGGAACTTGGACACCAGTTGCCCCAACGTCTAGAGCTCTTAAAATCAATCTTTCATTATTTTCACCCACCCTTACTATAGGGTCGACTCCAGTTCCATTTGCAATCATAATCAAGTCAGTAATCGTTTGCATGTCTAATGGTCCGTGTTCAGTATCTAAAATACAGAAATCCATACCTGAATAACCTAAAGTATCAATCATTGTTCCAGATGGAACTATACAGAAAGGGCCTACAACGACTTCTCCTTTTTTAATTCTTGATTTAATTGATTCTTTATTTGACATTTATCACCTCATAGATTTTCATTAGGCTTATACGATGTTTAGTACAATGTGTTAATTTAGCAACACAATAACAAATAATCAATTATCGAAAGAAAATTAATGATAAATAATGGGAAATTAATCTTCTTAGGAACCGGATCGTCAGATGGAATTCCTCGCGTTAGTTGCCTTACTGATCCAAATTCAACTTGCAAGGTATGTAATGATGCACAAAATCCAGATTCAAAAAATAGGAGAAGAAATACATCTATAGCAATTAAATCTATTGATAATAACGGGCAAAATAGAAACATTATAATTGATGCAGGAAAGACATTTTGGGAATCAGCAATTAAATTCTTTCCAAAGAATGAAATCAGAGAGATCAGTGATCTTATTATCACTCATGCACATGCTGATGCTATAGGAGGGATAGATTATTTAAGAGACTGGACAAATTTCGTACAAAAGACTGTGAAAATAAATTTAAGGAGTCAAGATTTAGAATCAATTAAAAAAGTTTATTTTTATTTATTTGAAAATGGAAAAGTTAAAACTAAGGGGCCAATACCTAAGATTCAATTTAACATTATTGATGAAAAATCATTTAAAATAGGAGGCTTAAAGATTACTCCTATACCAGTATTCCATGGCAATCAATATATCTCTTTTGGTTATAAATTTGGAAAAATAGCTTACATTTCTGATGTTTCAGAAATTCCAGCATCTTCAGAAAATATGCTTGAAGATCTAGATATATTAATCATAGACGCGCTAAGACCTGAGCCGGCTTACTTCTCACACTTTACTTACAGTCAGGCTCTAGAAGTAATTAGAAAATTTAGGCCTAAAAAATCATTCTTTACAGACATAATGTGTTCCATAGATCATGATGAGATAAATCATGATCTATCTAAATTACTTTCTGCTGAAGGACTAGATATTCAATTGGCCTATGACGGCATGACAATAGATTTTAATTACTGACTCTTTTTGTATTCCTCATAAGTTTTCTCATCTGGCGGATAATATTTTCCTGGGGATAAATTTTCTTCAGATAATTTATTCTTTATCCATTCCTCTAATTTGTCATACTCTATTGCTGCATCCGCAACTTCTCTGCATATAGCCCTAGGAATGACCACCACACCATCATCATCAGCTATAATATAATCTCCTGGCATAACTAAAATTCCATCTACTTTTACTGGCTCATTGGTTGCGCAAGGGGTGCCAATCATAGTTCCTAAATTAGATGTCTTGCCATAACCCCATATGCGAATATTATATTTCTCTACAGAACCCATATCTCTTACTCCACCATCACATATCAAACCATCAATACCTCTCTGTTTTAACCTCAGAAATTTAATATCACCACCAATTGACATTAAACTTGTTTCCATTGAATCCATAACTATTACATCACCTGGACCTGCAATCTCAAACGCTGCATACTCAGGAGATTTCTCATTCTTCGGCTTTATTTCATCAAAGTCAGGTCTTGCAGGCAAATATCTAACTGTTATTGCCCTCGCAACAAGCCTATTACCATCATTCAAAGGTATTACATTGTTCATAAGAACATATCTTGGGTTATAGCCAAATTGTCGCGCCATAACATCAACGAAAGCAGATGTATTAATTGACTTTAATTGTTCCCTTATCTTTTTATTTAATTTATGAGGAGGGGTTTTATTTATTTTTTTATTTGTCATCTGGCCTTCCATCTCCAAGTCCAGTAGCTATCATGCCACCATCCACTAAAATAGTTTCACCATTAATATATTCTCCCATTTTGGAAGATAAAAATACTACGGAGTTAGCAATATCGCTTGGAAGTCCTTGTCTTCCAGATGGAAACCACGGCATATTTATTGCCTCTGGCTCGACTCTATCATCATCGGGAATTGTGTTATTTATTGCTCCTGGAGCAATACAATTAGAATTGATTCCTGTTCCTGATAAATCAGCAGCTAAACCTTTTACCATTCTTCTTATTCCCATTTTTGCAATACCGTAAGGGGTCCAGTCTCTTGCAGCCCTGAAAGAATGGACACTAGATATACAAATTAGAGAGCCTGCAGTATTGCGCTTAACCATTTCTTTAGAAGCTTTTTGGCAGGCAAAAAAATAACCTTTTAAAGATAAATCCATCATATAATCCCACCATTCTTCATCTATTTCATTAAATGGCTTATGTTGAGGTTGCATAATAGCATTATTAACTAGAACATCTATAGATCCATGATTATCCAAAAATTCATCTATCATTAAATCAATATTATTTTTCTTACTTACATCAAATATATGAGATGAACACTTTCTGCCCAATGATTCAACTAAACCTACAGTCTTCTGAGTTTCTTCATCATTAATATAATCATTAACACCTACATCCGCTCCTTCCTGAGCCACCCTATAAGCAATTCCTCTTCCAATTCCTTTTCTTGCACCAGTCACAAGGACTTTTTTTCCATCTAATAATCCCAATTAACTATCCTTTCTAATTTATTTTGAACTTTCTCCATACGGACAAATCTTCCAATAAAAGCACCATTTCTTGGAACAGTACCAACTTCCTTCAGGGGCAGGCAAGAATACTCTTTTTCTTATAGCCCCACTAACACTTCTAATTTTTTGTGAAACAGAATTTATTGAAAGTTCATTTACTTCATGAACTATTAAATCAGATTTTGGCTCTTTTGTATCTACGACTTGAGCAATGGCAACCTTACTTATATTTGTAATTTTTGAATATGTAATTAATTGCATATCTCTACTAAGGTCCAAAGTTCTATTTTGGGATCTAACTTTAGTATCTACAATCATGTTATCTTCCGTAATTAAATCCGCGAAACCAATAACTGGAACCTGTATACCCATGTCTCCAATTAATTTCACTTGAATAGATTCTTCAGATTTTGGAACAAGATTTTTTCCATGAGTTTTATGATAGAGATCAGAGAGCCTAGAAACAGTATCTCTGCTTTCGGATTTTGAAATCTCTAATTGAACTTCATCTACTAATTCGTCATGCTGATCAACAGCCAGATCTATAAAATCTTTCGTCTTCATACCAATTTTATCTGAAGCTTTGATTAAAAAATGGCCATTGGCAGCTTTATCAACACTTAGACCTCTTAACATAGCTCCATTAAGTGGAGGCTTAATTTCTTCAACATAACGAAAGTAATATTTCATTCCACATTGAAGATAAGTTCTAATCTGACTAACAGATATATGATCTGGAAGCAGTATATTTCTCTTATTTTTTTTCTCTTCTATATCAACTCTCTATTTGGCAGGGACTTTATTTTTATAACTTTTTTCTAGCATTATTGGAGCCAATATGGTTGTTACAATTGTCATAACTATAGTTACACCAAAAATAGTCTGAGAAATAACTCCAGAAGCCAAACCAATTCCTCCAATAATGAGAGCTACTTCACCACGAGGCATCATTCCAACACCAATCCGCCAAGAACTTTTTCTATCAAAACCTGAAATTAGCGCTGGTATGCCTGAACCTATAATTTTGCTTAAAATACCAAAAATAGTAAGAACAAATGCAAAAGATAATGTAGCTGTTAGAGAATCTGATCCGAATATAGCCTGAAGGTTTACTTGCATACCTATAACAGTAAAAAAAACTGGCACAACAAATCCATTAATTTTCTTTATAGGCTCTTCTATTTCCTTAAATAAGATTGTTCCTGACAATGCAAGTCCTAATGAGTATGCGCCTATAATCATTGCCAATCCAAAATATTTTTCAGCTACACCAGAAACTAAAAAGGCCAGTCCAAGTGCTATGCAAAGATGAACGCTTGACTCTTTATAAAAACCTTCTTTAGTGCCTAACTTCATTATAAAATTTGAAATCCAGGGAGAAGCCCAGCTTCCAAGTAATGTTAAAATCAAAAGAAATGATATCGCTTTTAATGAAATCCATAAAATTCCAATTCCTGAAACAACTCCAGTAGCTTCGATTCCAACAATTACAGCCAATATTAATATGCCTAGAACATCGTCTACAACTGCACCGCCTAAAATAGTTACTCCAACGGAGGAGTCCAATTTGCCTAAATCACCTAAAACTCTTGCAGTAATTCCGACTGAGGTTGCCGTCATCATTGCACCTACAAAAAGACCTGGTATAAGACTCTGAATTGATTCAAAAGAAGCAAATCCAAATAATAATGTGGCCGCTAAACCTAAAATAAATGGAAGTGCCACTCCTCCAATTGCAACAAAACTAGCAGAACCTATATTACCAAAAAATCTTTTCTTATTTGTTTCTAAGCCAGCTTCAAATAAAAGAATTATAGCTCCTAAATTAGCAAGAAAATAAAGAGATTGAGAAACTGGTATTACAGAATCATTACCAATATGTATTAATGGGCCAAAATTGCCAATTGAAAGGCTTCCTAATGCGTAAGGACCAATTATAATACCAGCACCTAACTCTCCAATTACTCTTGGAAGTTTTAAATACCTGTAAAAAAACTCTCCAAAAAGTTTGGCGCAAATAATGATAATTGAAAGCAATATTATTGATTCTGCAACTAGTGCAAGAGGAGAATCGTGCATCTTAAACCTTTAACTTATTTATCTATTTAAATGATTTTAGAAACTCCATCAGATCTGCTTTTTCAGTTTCTGATAGCTCAAAAAAAGCATCTGATGAGATTTTAGCATCTCCCTGATGCATTTCAATAACATTAGTGAGCAGGCTAGATCTGCCGTGATGTAAGAAAGGAGGTTCAGAATAAAAACCCCATAATTTTCTTGTTAACCAATAATTAGTGGGGACGCCTCCCTGAATAGGTCTTTCATTATCTAACATATGTCCCATATCATGCCTTTTCAAATCACTATACAGCGGCACAAGATAATTTCCATCTTTGTCTTTCTCAAGCTTGCTAACATATTTCTTTAAATCTATTACCAAATTATTAGTGGACTCCGTTAATGTAGTGCTATTTTCAGTATTAAAAGGTCCAGGTTCAGTGAATTTCAGGCTTTCTAGAGGAAGTTTGGATATATGACAACTTGAGCAGCCTATTTCATCAAAAATAATTTCTCCATTATTTTGAGATTCTCTTATTTTTTTATTATCAGAAATATTTCTTTTTGGATAATCAAGAGTTGCTTGAAACAAAGTTATGGCTGTTATGTCGCCTTCGGTTAATTCATTAATAATCCCATCTCTATCAGGATCCGAATTATTTCCTGCAAGTTCCTCAGATTGCATGCCGTGATGGTGATTCATTGCATTATTCGAAAAATCTCTTAAGGAAGGAACGACTCCTTTTTGAATAAAGGGTCTAAGAATAAAGTCGTTATCTATTCCATCTAATTCTGATGTATCAATATATCCATTTTGATATATTGTTATATAACCAAAATTAATCCCTTTTGATGTTAATTCCTTTTTTATATCAAGATTATTTTCTTTTGCTTCTTTTCGAGCATCATTCACTATTTTGAGAAGATCATAAGTTATTTCTCTTGCTAAAAGTTCAACTAATCCATCCCCAAAAATTCCAACAGTATTTCTCTCATTAGTTATATCTAATATACTTGAAGAATCATTATCAGAACCTATAGAGCCCTCTAGAGTCGCAAAATCTACGTCTGAAGATAGACCAAATACATTAGTTGAATTATCGCCTCCCCCTCCAATCCTAGGTAGATTATGGCAAGCTACACACGAATTCGCATCAGGACCAGAAATTCTATTAAAGTTTTGAGGAGATTCTCTTCTAGGCCTCTTTCGCCCACTTCCCGTTGACTCAGGCCTCCCTAGTCCGTCTAATTCATTAAAGGATAATGAAAAAAGCAACTCCCCATGACTTATTAATTCCTCAATACTATAGTCTTCTATATTAGCTTGATCTATATGAAAAGGAATTTTTGGCCCTTCCCCAATTTTTTGATCTGGTGAAGCTGAGGATTTGCCACATGAAAAAAATAGCAAAGGTAAAGAGGTAATAATTACAATATAGAAAATATTTTTATGCATTTCTTATAACTTTTTTTGGCGCCCCCATACCGTCTTCTATTATACCAACTGCAATTAAATTGTTGCTGCTATCTAGAAAAGCTAATTTATCCTTTTCTTTATATCCCATATTCATTTTTATTGGAGTTCCGGTCAATATTTTTTTTAATTCAAAGTCATCAATATTTATCATTTTAAATCCACCAAGCACTTCTTGAGAGGGAATGATCAAATCTTTAAAAAGATTATCAGCTAATTTATTTTTCGCAGTTTCTATATCTACAGAAGAATCAATAGAAAAGGCACCAGATAGCGTTCTTCTTAAATCTACCATATGAGATAAGGAATTTAATTTTTTACCTATATCATCTATTAAACTCCTGACATAAAATCCTTTTCCGCATAAAATTTTAATTTGGAATAAAGGGGGAGAAAAATCAATCAATTCTGCAGAAAATAATTCAACTTTTCTTATTTTTGGCTTAATATCAATTCCTTTTCTTGCAAGATTGTACATCCTTTCACCATCGATTCTCAATGCACTATAAATTGGAGCTTTCTGTTCTTTTTCTCCTACAAAAGAACTTAATACTTTTATAAAATCTTCTTCGCTAATATGATCAAATTTAGCCTTTCCAGTAACTTTTCCTTCTGAGTCATATGTATCAGTTTCTTCTCCAAGTATTCCTTTAGCAATATATTCTTTTTTATTAGAGTTAATCTCCTCTGACAATCTATTCGCAAAGCCTACGCTAACTGGCAAAACTCCTGAAGCTATTGGATCTAAAGTACCTATAAAACCCAATTTTGAATTATTTAAATAAGGTTTTAATTCTCTGATAACTGAATAAGACGTAAGCCCAACAGGCTTGTCAATATTTATAAATCCATTCAGCAAATTCTTTATTCTTGCACTGAAGAAATATTTGCTTGATCAATTAATCTCTGTATTCTTTCGGCTTTTTCAATTGTTTCATCTAATATAAATATCAACTCTGGGACCTTCCTTAATTTTATAAAATCTGAAATTGAATTCTTTATATTACTCTTATTATTTTCCAGATTATCTCTAACTGAGTTCTTTAATTCATTGTCAGCCATCACAGATAAATATACTCTTGCCTGAGATAAATCTGGACTAATATCAACTTCGGCCACAGAAACTAAAACTTTAAAGTCGAAATTTAATCTAATTATTTCGCTCAATGCTTTCTTAAGTGTGTTGCCAACTTTTTCTGACCTTCTGCTCATCAGTCATTAATTAGTAACTATCTCAAAACACTCAACTAAATCACCAATTTCATACTTATTAAATCCATCCAAAGTAATACCGCCTTCCATTCCGGATTTTACCTCTCTCACATTTTCTTTAAGGTGCCTTAAAGATGAAATTGAACCTTGATGAATTAGTTCATCTTTTCTTGTAATTTTCACAAGACCATTTCTCTTTATTACCCCCTCTACAACTCTAAAGCCACCAGCAACTTTGGTCTTGCCAACTGAGAATGTATCTAAAATTTCTGCAATTCCATGAACTTTTTCTTCAGTTTCACTTTTCTTATTCTGCAGAATCATTTCAGTTAAATCATCAATCATTTCATACACGATGTTGTAATTTTTTATCACAATATCATTTGCTCTTGCTTGCCTTATAGCTCCTTGCTCAATCTGACTTTGGAATCCAATTACTACCGCATCTGCAGCATAAGCTAGCATCACATCATTTTCATTTACAGATCCAGAAGATGCATGGGTTATTTCAATTGCAACATCTTCATTTCTCAAAGTTTCTAGCACCTTTTTCACTGCATCAACAGATCCATCAGTCCCACATTTAATTATTATTCTAAATTTATTTTCGTCATCTTCATTTTCAGTATCTCTAATTATTGATTTAACCTGATCTTTTGTTGTATTCAATGATTTATGATATTTTTTTGCTTCTTTGTCAGATTTAAATATTTTAAATTCATCTCCAGCCTTAGGAACTGAACTAAGTCCTAGTACTTGCGCAGGAGCTCCGGGCGAAACATTCTTTACTAATCTACTGAAACCATCAGTAAGGCTTTTTATTTTACCAATTATATCGCCAGCAACAATATAGTCTCCAACGCTTACAGAGCCCTCTTTAACCAGAATAGTTCCTAAAGATCCTTTTAATTTATCTAAAAATCCTTCCAAAACATATCCTTGCCCTAGTACATTTTTCGGAACTTTTAATTCAAGTATTTGGCCCAATAAAACAATAGACTCTAGAAGGTCATCTACACCTTTAGAGGTAGTTGCAGATGTTTCGACACACATAATTTCACCACCATAATCTTCTGGAATAATGTCATGTTCTACTAATTGCGTTTTAACTTTATTTACATCTGCATTTGGCAAATCACACTTGTTGATAGCAACAATCAAGGGTGTTCCTGCAGATTTAATATGATCGATTGCTTCAACTGTCTGCCTCATTACTCCATCATCAGCTGCTACAACTAGTACAGCAATATCGGTTATCTGAGCTCCTCTGGCTCTCATAGATGTAAAAGCTTCATGACCAGGCGTATCTATAAACGTAATTTTTTCATTTGAATGAGTTATTTGATAAGCCCCGATACTTTGTGTAATACCTCCAAATTCTGAGTCTGCTATTCTTGAACCCCTAATTACATCCAAAATTGAAGTCTTGCCATGATCAACATGCCCTAAAATAGTAATTACCGGAGATCTTAATGTAACTTCAGAATCAGGAACACTTGAAAGGTCTAATTCTGATTTTAAAGATTTCTTCTCTTCAGCCTTAGGTTTTAAAACTTTAAATCCAAATTCATGAGCGACTAAAACAGCAGATTCAAATTCAATGATTTCATTAATATTAGCCATTATACCGTGCCGCATGAGCTCTTTAATTATCTCTGCAGGAGATATATCCATTATCTCAGATAGATCACCCGCCGTAAGCTGCTTAGGTAAATCTAAAAGTTTTTCTTCTTCAGAAATTAAATTATTTTGATTTTCAGACATCTACTACTAAAATTAGCTCTTAAGATCTTCTATATCTTCAGCAAATCTTATTACACCTTTCTTTGATTTTTTATTTTTCTTTTTAACGATTGAATCTATGTTCCAAATGTCATCTTCTTTTACTTCTTCTGACTTATCTTTTTCCTCTGATTCAGGCTCATTTACTTGATTTACTGAACTAGAGGATTCAACTATCTCAACGATATCTTCCGGAGAAAACACTTCATTTTCATTAACAATTTTTTCTGCCAATTCTTCGACTTTTGCTCTCTCTTTCTCATCAACAGCTTCAAGTTTGCTGCTTGAAGCTGCAGGTATTTGAGACCTAACTTCCTCAAGTCTTTTTTTAGTCATTCCTGAAATCTTCAATAGATCTTCATCATTCATTTTTTTTATTTGATTTGCTGTTGAAATTCTTGCTACCTTCAATATTTCTTCAGTATTAAGGTCAATTCCTTTTTTTGAAAGCTCTGTGATAGCAGTATTTTCACTGACTTCCTTTTTAGAAGAATCAGATTGTATATCCACTTTCCACCCACATAATTTAGCGGCTAATCTAACATTCTGACCATCTTTTCCAATAGCCAAAGAAAGTTGGTTTTCAGGAACCACGACTTGGGCCGACTTATCTGAAGCGTTAAGTTTAACTGCCTCAACATCGGAGGGACTAAGAGATTTAATAATAAACTCTACAGGATCCTCGCTCCATTCAATAACATCAATTTTTTCGCCCAATAATTCATTTACTACATTCTGAATCCTGAGTCCTCTTAATCCTACACAAGCACCTACAGCATCAATGTTTTCCTGATTGGAATTAACGGCTATCTTACTTCTTGATCCAGCTTCTCTAACTATATTTTTTATTTCAATAATGCCGGTATTAATCTCAGGTACCTCAATCTCAAAAAGACCTTTTAATAAATCAATATTAGATCTAGAAACTATTACTTCAGGACCCCGCCTCTCTTGATCGAGCTTTGAGATAATAAATTTTAGTTGTTGACCTACTCTATATTTTTCAGCAGCAACCTGTTCCTGCAAAGGCATCACAGCTTCTCCTCTTCCCAAGGAAACTATCACATCCCTTCCTTCTATTCTTTGGACAGTACCTGTCATAACTTCACCTATTCTGTCAGAATATTCATCTGCAACTAACTGTCTTTCAGCTTCTCTTAATTTTTGAAGCAACAATTGTCTAGAAGTTTGAGCGGTAATTCTTCCTGGATCGGGCTCAATATAGCCAGTAGTAATCTCTTCTCCAATAGTTATATCTGGGTAATGACTTTGAGCCTGTGATAAAGAAATTTCAATACCTTCATCTTCAACCTCATCAACAACTATTTTTATTGTCCTTACAACTGTGTCACCAGTATCTGGATTCAAGTCAACTCTAACTTCCTGCCCATTAGCATCTTTTTTATATGAATGTTCTAAAGCAAACTGAATTGCTGACATTACGACGCTCTGAGGCAAGCTCCTGTCATGAGCAAGTGCGGTTAACGCCAACATCATTTCATTTTTCAACTTAATTATCCTTTACTGACTGTTCATTATCATTGAACAAAAAAAAGTGGGCTCAGCCCACTTCTACGTCACAATCTATATATTTTATTGTATTTTACATCACGAAAATAATTATTAAAAGGCAAGATTAAAATTCTACAAGATATTGACTAATTCTTTAGCTAAATTTTCAATTTTTATCATCCTAAAGTTTTCTTCCCCTCTTTCTAATATTTCTGCTTCAGAATTTTCTAAAGATCTTTTACTGATTACGATCCTTACAGGAACTCCTGATAATTCATAATCATTGAATTTAACTCCTGGACCTTCATCTCTATCATCAAACAAAACATCATAGCCAGAATTAATTAAATCAGAATAAATCCTATCAGAAACTTCTTTAACTCCAGGGCTATCAGAATTCAAATTTGCAATATATATTTGAAAAGGAGATATATTTTTATTTAGAATTAATTCTTTTTCGCTTGAATTTGCTTCAATTACTGCTGCAAGCAATCTTCCCACACCAATACCATAACAACCCATTTCAACACTTCTTTGTTTACCTTCTTTGTTTAAGAAATTTAATCCCATCTTGGCGCTATATGTATTTCCTAGCTTAAATATGTGGCCTACTTCAATTCCTTTATACTCATTCATTCCTTCACATCTAGTCTCATCACAATCAACTGAAAGATATCCTTTTTTGGCTTTAGCTATATCAATATGGGATTTAATATTGAATTCTTCTTTAGGCACAATACCAGATAAGTGAATATCCTCTTTATTTGCTCCGAGTATATAATCAGCTTCTAAATTAATTGAATCATCTAGGATCAAATCTAAGTCATTTCCAATTGGAGATATAAAACCCGGAGCTAAACCCAAATCAATTACTTCATCATTGCTTGCCAATCGCACATCATCTCCTAATAAGTTCTTTAATTTCGTCTCATTCACTTCTAGGTCTCCAGATAAAGAAACTAAAACTGGTTTTTTTGCAGAAAAATAAACCATGGTCTTTATAAAATTGCATGAATCCAAATTAAAGAAATTGGACAAATCTTTTATAGATTTAATGTTAGGAGTTTCTACTTCAGATTTTTCAATAGGCTCATTACTGGCATCTTTAGTTATTTTTTTAAATTCAGCTTTTTCCTCATTAGCAGCATATAAACATATATCACACTTAAGGATTGTATCCTCTCCGCTTTCTGCTACTGAAATAAATTCAGATGATACTTTTCCTCCTATTGCTCCACTATCAGCAGCAACTTTTATAACGTCAATTCCGCATCTATTAAAAATATTAAAATATGCATCAGAAAATTTTTCATAAATTTCATCTAAGCTCTTCTGGTCTGAATGAAAACTATAAGCATCTTTCATCTCAAACTCTCTAACTCTTAAGAGTCCGCCTCGAGGCCTAGTCTCATCTCTAAATTTAGTTTGTATATGAAAAAGAGAAAAAGGCATGTCTCTATAACTTTTAACTTCGCTTCTGACCAAGGATATTACTGACTCTTCATGAGTAGGAGCAATTATCATAATTTTATCTCTTCTGTCTTTAAATCTAGCCAAGGGAGGAATAAAAGAATTTATTCGGCCACTTTCTTCCCATATATCAGAAGGCTGAATCACTGGAAAGTTTGCCTCGTGACAATCAATGGAATTCATTTCAGATCTAATTATATTTTTAATTTTTTCAATCACTCTCCAGCCAATAGGAGTGAAACTAAATATTCCGGCGCCTAACTGGCTAATATAGCCCGCTCTGATTAATAACTTATGGCTAAGCATTTCTGATTCTTCAGAAACATTTCTTGAAGTAGACCAATAATATTTTGAAAGTTTAATTTTTCCTCCTATGCAATTTTCTAGTTACTCCACCTTTTTTTAACGTAATTTTCTACCATAGACATAAACTCTTTAGCAATACTATCACCTTCTAAAACCCCAACTTTATCACCATCTATAAATATTGGAGCCTTAGGCGATTCTCCAGATCCAGGCAATGATATGCCAATATCTGCACTCTTTGATTCTCCTGGACCATTAACTACACAACCCATAACTGCCACTTTAAGGTCAGAAGATCCTGGATATTTCTCATTCCATTCTTTTGAATTACTTTCAAGATATTCTTGAATCTCTTCACTTAATTCTCGAAAAAATGTAGATGTTGTTCTGCCACAACCAGGACATGAAGTCACAGAAGGCCTAAAATTTCTAATCCCAACTGACTGAAGAATTTCCTGACTTAACTTAACTTCTTTTGTTCTATCACCTCCTACCTCAGGAGTTAGGCTACAACGAATTGTATCTCCAATACCATCAAGTAATAGGTTACCTAAAGCAATAGAAGTTGAAGATATACCTTTGGTCCCCATGCCAGCCTCGGTTAAACCAAGGTGAAGAGGGAAGTTACATTTTGCAGCTAAATCCCTGTATACAAAAATCATTTGCCTGACTCTAGAAACCTTGCATGAAATAATAATCTTATTTTCTTCTAGTCCTAGCCTAGTTGCCTTATCTGCGCTAATTAAGGCACTTTCCACAAGCGCTTCTCTTTCAACTGACTCAGAGTCCTCTGGAATTGCTTTTTTAGCGTTACTTTCCATTTTAGAATTTAAAAGCTCTGGATCTAAGCTTCCAGCATTCACGCCTATTCTTACAGGCTTATCAAATTCTCTAGCAACTTTTATAAACATTTCAAAATTTTCATCCCTCCTATTACCTCTGCCTACATTTCCAGGATTGATTCTATATTTATCCAGATTTTCTGCGCATGATTTATGAGAAGACAAAAGTCTATGGCCTATAAAATGGAAGTCCCCAATTATAGGAACATTACAACCTAAATCATCAAGTCTTTTCTTAATTTCTGGAATTGCTTTTGCAGAATTATCATTGTTGACAGTCAGCCTAACCAATTCACTACCTGCATCATGTAAAGCCTTTACTTGCGAAACAGTTGATGCGATATCTGAAGTATCAGTATCAGTCATAGATTGCACTACAATTTGTGAATTACCACCAATGGGAACATTTCCCACATTAACTAAATTACTTTTTCTTCTTTGAATTTTCACTTAAAATATTATATTCCTATGAACATTAGCCTACAACATTTATTCCTTGATAGATTCTAATTATATCTTGGGCAGTTATTATGAATAAAAGAGTAAGCATAAAAATGAATCCTAGGCCATGAACTAATCTTTCTTTGTCAGGAGAAACTTTTTTTCCTCTTCTTAAAATTTCTATTAATACGAATAAAATTCTTCCTCCATCAAGAGCAGGTATAGGCAATAAATTTATTACGGCTAAACTCAAACTTAATATTGAAGTTAGCTCAATAAAAATCATAATTTTATCTCTGAGCTTAATTTCAGCAACAGCTATTTCGCCAGTAATTTGACTAATACCAACAGGACCTACAGCACTTGGACCTGAAAATTGTGGATTAGTACTTCCAACAATCATAGCTTTTATGCTGTTTATTGATAAATCAAAAAGCTGAATAACACTAAAAACAGATTCTTTTATTGAGCCAATAATGCCATAATTAGGATCTATTCTAGTGTAATTACTAGAATAGATAGAGATTCCCAAAGCACCTTGTCCTTCAGGAGGGTTCCATCTAGGCTTTGACGAAAAAGACTTTATGTCTCCGTTATAATAAAATTTTTCCTCCCAGGAATCCGAAAAAACATTAGGTATTCCTCTCTCAATTTCAATCTCTATGTCTTCGCCTAAAGATGAAGTTATATTTTTTTGCAACGAGCTCATATCATTTATAGACCTTCCATTTACAGAAAGAATTTTATCTCCAGACCTCAATCCAGAATTATATGCCGGAGAATCTTGAATAACATCCATGATTATCAAATCTGATTTTTGAATCTGGCCAGGCAATAAAAATGCAATAAAAAATAATACAAAAGGTAACAAAAAATTAATTAAGACTCCTGAAATTAATACAACTAATCTCTGATACGGCTTCTTTACATAAAAACTCTCAGGGTGGTCAGAATCTTCTTCTCCAAAAGGCCTTACAAATCCACCGAGAGGCAATAAATTAAATGACCATTGCATCTCTTTAAAATAAATTTTTCCATCTTCATAGTAATGAGAAGATATCTCTATTACATCTTTTATAAGATTCGAAGAAATTTCTTTTTTAGAGTCAAATATATCTTCAACTGATAACTGATTATAAGTTAGTTTAGTTTTCACAAATAAAGATTTTTTTGGAGTAAAATTCTTATATTTTTCTAGTAGCTTTTTATTAATAAATAAAGAATTTTTACCAGACCATAAAGAAAATAGTTTTGGAGGAAATCCAAAACCAAATTCTAGCACCTTAATCTTAAAAAACTTAGCTGAAAAATAATGCCCAAATTCATGAAAAATTATTAGAGGCAGCAAAACTAAAATAAAGCTTACAATGCTTGCAATAACTGTCATTCTGTTTCCTCTAAAGTGTTCAAGTAAGATCTTTGTACAGTCTCTTTAATGGTTTCTAAATTATACTCTTTTGCAAAATCAAATTTACTGTAAGCTCTCTCCATGATATCTAGCATTCCTGTATAACTAATTTTCTTTTTTAAGAACATTTCTACAGCTGCCTGATCTGATCCTACTAAAAATGATGGAGCCAATTTTGATGAATTCAGTAACTTCATTCCAAAATTAAACCAACTAAGTTTCTCATCAGGAAAAGATTCAAATGACAGGCTTGATATTGTTTTAAAATCTATTTTTTTAATTTTAGAACTCGAGAACCTGTCAGGATAATAAAGTCCATACAATATTGGAATTTTCATGTCAGGATATGATATTACTGCTAATATATTCCCATCTTGAAATTCAGCCAAGCCATGAATCAAGCTCTGTCTGTGAAATAATACATCTACTTTGTCGAGTGGCAATGAGAAAAGATTAGATGCTTCCTGCACTTCGAATACCTTGTTTATTAATGTGGAGGAATCAACAGTAATTTTTTTTCCCATTTTCCAAGTCGGATGATTCAACACATCTTTGACAGTAATTTTTTTTAACTCTTCAGGCGAATGGTCTCTTAAAGCGCCTCCGGAAGCTGTCAGAATCACTCTATCAATAGATCCGTGATCTTCATTCTTTATACATTGCCATATTGCAGAGTGCTCACTATCTAGCGGAATTATTTCTGCATTATTATTTTGAGATAACTCAACGAGTATATCTCCTCCTGCAACCAAACTTTCTTTATTGGCTATTAGTATTTTCCTGCCCTGCTTAATAGAGGAAATTGTAGGGTCAATTCCTTCAATTCCTGACAAAGCAATAATGATAAGATCTGATTCATCATATTTTAGTACTTCATCATAACTACTAAGTCTTTTGCCATATGAATATTCGGTATCACTATTAGAATAATAATATTCTGGCTTGAATTTATTTATATACTCCTCTAATTTTTTTTCATTATTTCCTGCAGTAAGGGTAATTATCTCAAACTCAACCAGATTCTCTTCTATTAACTCTAAACATTGAGCCCCAACAGATCCTGTAGCACCAAGAATAGAAACTTTTTTTTTCATAATATTGCCTTTACTAATGATAATAAGGTTAGAGTTATAACTATTGAGTCTAGCCTGTCAAGAATTCCACCATGACCGGGCAGAATTGATCCAAAATCTTTTACTCCAAAATTCCTTTTAATTCCTGAAGCATAAAGATCCCCAATAATTGCAAAAAAGGGTAGAGAGAACGCTAAAATAAAATTTAAATAAAATCCAGTTATAGGACTATTGAATAAGAAGTTAATAAATAGGAAAAATAAAATTCCTGCAACGTATCCTGCGGCATATCCTTCAAGGCTTTTATTAGGACTTAATTTTGAAAGCAAATTAATTTTGTGCCTACCGAATTTAGACCCAATTAAATAGGATGTAGAATCAACAACAAATACTGTCAAGACCGGAATAATTATCCATTTAAGATCTGAAAATGATTCATATAATAATAATATACAAGAAACTCCTGTTATGAAAAATAATGCAGACGATTCTCTTAATAGAAATTCTACAGTTGCTCTACCCTCTAGATAAGAAAATTGAGTCCTGCCAGTTATTTCCTTATCCTTATTTATTATTCCAGCAGTTATTAATAAAATTCCAATAACAAGTGAAAGAAAATGCAGTATTGAATTAATAATTACTGAATAATCGACCCATCCAATTAAAATTAAATAAAGGGGGATAAATAAAATAAAATATACTAATATTCTAAAATTTCTTCTTTCATTTGTAAGCAAAAGGTTAGTCTCTGCAACAATAAAAAATATCAATGTTAGGACTAATAAGAAAGTAAAGATGCTTGATGCTAAAGATAAAAGCAATATTGGCGTTAATATTAATGCTGTCTTTATTCTTTTATTCATAGAAAGTTAATCTACCCCAAATCTTCTTTTCCTTTTAGAAAATTCAATTAAAGCCTTAGAAAATTCTAAAACATCAAAATCAGGCCATAAAGCATTGCTGGTAAAAAATTCACTATAAGCGGTCTGCCAAATCAAGAAGTTACTAAGCCTATATTCCCCTCCAGTCCTAATAACTAAATCAGGATCTGGCACTCCATTATTAAGAAATTTATTAAATAAATCTTCATTAATTTTTTCAGAATTAATTTTACTATCTATGATTTTCTTTGTAGTTTCTATAATCTCCCTTCTTCCTCCATAATCAAATGCAATGATCAGATTAATGCTTTTATTATTCTCAGTTTTTTTTACTGCTTCTAATATATTTTCCTTAGTTTTATTGTCTAGTCTTTTTGTGCTGCCTTTTATCAAGATCTTTACGCCTAATTTATGAAGATTAGAAAAGTTCTCTGCTAAAGACTCTGACAGCAAAGTTTTAGTGATATAGTTAACTTCTTTCTCAGGCCTATCCCAGTTTTCTGTAGAAAATGTAAATAATGTTAAGAATTTAATACCTAACAATTCCATAAATTTTACTATCGACTCAATATTTTTAGTGCCTGCCTTATGACCGGAAAAAACTGGAATTTTTTTCTTAGCCGCCCATCTTCTATTTCCATCCATAATTATGGCAATATGTGAAGGCATTAAAGAGGAATTTTCTTCAAATGAATCTAGGACAATAGATTCAAAACTTTTATCGGACTCTTTACCCAAAAGGCTTCAAACTTCCATCAACTCGTTTTCTTTTTCTTGTGAGATATTAGCAATAAGACCAATATTGTCATCAGTGATTTTCTGTATTTCTGACTGAAGCCTTCTACTATCATCTTGTGAAATTTCACCTGATTTTTCAAGTAATTTTATCTCATCCATTCCATTTCTTCTGACATTTCTTATTGATATTTTTGTGTCTTCTGATTTCTTTTTTAATGACTTCACCAGCTCCAATCTTCTTTCCTCATTTAAAGGGGGAACGACAAGCCTGATTGTATCTCCTTCTATTCCAGGATTAATACCTAAATCAGACGATTCTATATCTTTAGCAATAGAAGTAACTGCAGATTTATCCCATAACTGAATCAGTATCATGGAGCCACCAGAAACACTTATTTGACCTAGCTCAGATAGTTTCATTTGTGTTCCGTGATAATCCACCATTAGGCCAGAAACTAAACCTGAATGAGCCCTGTTTGTTCTCATTCCTGAAATATCTTCCTTGAAATATTCAATTGTATTAGTCATTTTAGACTTAACGTCTAATATTAATGCTTCACTCATTTTAGGTATCCTGAGTAATTAATGTTCCTAAATTTTCTCCATCTAGGATACCTGATAAGGCTCCTTTGTTAAAAATATTAAATACACTTATGGGCATATTATTATCCATGCACATTGATAATGCAGTGCTATCTAAAGCCTTAATTTGCCTTGAAAGAGCATCGATATGAGTGATTTTATTAATCTTTTCTGCAGAAGGATTAATTTTTGGGTCAGAATCATATATCCCATCAACATCATTCTTTGACATCATTAATATGTCAGCAGAAATTTCCAATGCTCTTAGAGCGGCGGCTGTATCGGTTGTCATATAAGGATTTCCACTACCTCCTACCAAAATCACAATTCTGCCTTTATCTAAATGTCGCAATGCTCTTCTCCTAATAAACAATTCTGCAACAGAAGGGTTAGAGAGCGCAGACATAGTTCTTACAGGTATATTCATATTTTCTAAAGCATCTTGAAGGGCTAACCCATTAATCATTGTTGCAAGC
>Ga0315326_10000366_pt1 | contig 21722 bp, 17 predicted proteins | sample M180m32315metaG_FD_203457 | JGI IMG/M metagenome (GOLD analysis project Ga0315326, IMG submission 203457) | Ammonia-oxidizing marine archaeal communities from Monterey Bay, California, United States - M1 80m 32315 | ecosystem: Environmental > Aquatic > Marine > Coastal | place: USA: California... | reverse complement strand
TGTCCGCCTCTTCTTGAGCCTTAGATTTGGCATCTTCAACCATTTGGTTTGCTCTAAGATTAGCCTGATTAATGAGTTCTGCTGCTTCTTTTTTTGCAGCCCCCATTACTTCAGCTTTTTTAGTTTCTGCCTCTTCAAGTTCTCTTTTTCCTTTGCTAGCTGCATCCAGGCCATCAGAGATTTCTTTCTCTCTTTCTTCTAGAATTTGTAGCATTGGAGGCCAGACATACTTCATGCAGAACCAAACAAACAAAATGAATGCCAGAAGCTGGCCTATTAATGTGTAATTAAAGTTCATTTAATCTCTTCTTGTTGTCTAGGTGAATAGAAATATAAGTCCAAAAGCCAGCGATATAATTGGCAGAGCGTCTACCAGTGCCATCATTATAAAAAACTGACCCAAAAGATAACTTTGCAGCTCGGGCTGTCTTGCTATTCCTTCAAGATATTTTGATGCTGCTACGCCTACGCCGATAGCGCCGCCTACAGCGCCCAAACCGGCCAATATGGCTCCAGCTACTAATCTTAATTCTTCCATTTTTTTCTCCTTGATTAATTAGTGGTGAGTTTCATGTGCTTGGTTTAAAAACACAACAGTTAAAATCATAAAAACATAGGCTTGTAGTGCAATTATTAAAATATGGAATATTGCCCAGCCCATGTGCAAAAGAATCCCTAAAACACCCCACATTGCTCCCGATATACTTTCAAAGAAGCTTCCAAAGAGGAGTGCTATTAAAATAAAAATCATTTCTCCGGCAAATAAATTACCATAAAGTCTCAAGGCTAACGCGCCCTGCTTGGCATAGAACCCGGGGATCTCAACGATCATGTTGAAGGGGATGGCCCACTTTCCCAGTGGCTGTAAAGTCAATTCCGCAACAAAGCCTCCCAGGCCTTTGTTTTTGATGCTGTAATAATGAATGAGTACAGCTATTCCAAGGGCCATTCCTGCGGGTGCATTAATATCTGCAACAGGGAGAATTTTAAAGTAGTGAACCGGACCGTAGGTGTTTGAGGCCTGGAAGCCATTTGCTACCCAAGGTATTAGGTCTACTGGCAGCAAGTCCATCAAATTCATTGCCAATACCCATGAAATAGATGTAAGCGCCAAAGGCCCTATAATGTTGTTGTTTTTTGGAACGAAAGTGTCCTTAACAGCTCCTCGTACAAAATCGAATGCATATTCAAAAGCATTTTGTATTTTACTGGGGTTTTTTACTGAGGCCTTTCTTGTTATCGACCAAAAAAAGAAGCTCACAAGACCGCCAAGAAAAATTGAAACCAGCATGGTATCTACATGAACAGCATTGAAGCCCATTTCACTTACGTCACACGTGTAATCTTTTTGCTCAACGTGTGCCTCGTGGTCTTTTCCAAAATTTATGTGACCGTCTGCAAACCTCCACTCTCCATCAGAGCACTCTCCAAAAGTTAGGTTTTGAAGGTGGTGTTGTATGTAGTCTGTCGAGTTTAGTTCTTTATTGGCCATTCTGATTTCGTTAGGCGCGGCAATTATAGAGATGTGCGCTCAGTAGTCCAAGCAGAAATGTACTTTTTTTTAATTTTTTAAGATTTAATTTTTTCTAAAATACCCTGCAGGGCATCAAGGGTTTTAAAATTAATGACCAGCCTGCCCTTACCTTTTTTGTTGTGCTTTATCTCGGTTGCAGCACCCAGGATCTCAGAAACCTCCCTCTCTAGAAGAGCTGTATTTGGGTCTTTTAGTTTTTGGGCATCCTTGGGGGTTGTTTTGTTTTTCTTTTCGGAAACGTATCTTTCGGTTTCTCTTACTGAAAAACCTTTTTTTATTATTTCAAGGGCAAAAGTATTTTGTTTTGACTCGTCCAAAGAAAGAAGCGCCCTTGCGTGTCCCATCTCCAGTTTTCCTTGTTCTAAAAACTCTTGAACCTCAGAAGAGAGATTTAGAAGTCTCAACAAGTTTGTTACCGATGATCTTGACTTGCCCACCGCCTCGCCAAGAGATTCTTGAGATAAATTAAATTCTTTTTGAAGGCGTTGCAGGCCCCTAGCCTGGTCCATCGCATTGAGATCTTCTCTTTGTAAATTTTCTATCAAAGCAATTTTGGCCGTTTCGTTGTTGTTCAAGTCCCTGACCACTGTTGGAACTGTGCTGAGCCCTGCCATTTGTGCCGCCCTCCACCTTCTCTCTCCCACAACAATCTCATAGCGTCCGGAGGCCAGTCTTCTTGCAACCAGCGGTTGCAGAACTCCCTGTTGCTTTATGCTTTCGGCCAATTCCTCCAGCGTGTCTCTGTACATTTTTTTTCTTGGTTGGTATTGGCCGGGCGTTAAGTCTTCTGTGGCGATTTCCATTAAGCCGGAAGCTTGTTGTTTTGGCCTGTCGCCCAAGAGTGAGCCCAAACCCTTTCCTAGAGGTGAATTGTCTTTTGTCATACCGCGCCCTCCTTATACTGGTCCTCCATTCTTGCTATCAGCTCGCCCGCCATGGCCAAATAAGCCAGAGTTCCTTTTGCATTTGGTTCGTAAGCTAGGGCTGATTTTCCAAAACTTGGTGCCTCTGCTAGTTTTATGTTTCTTGGAATGACTGTAGAAAAAAGCTCGTCTTTAAAATGAGTGGCAAGCTCCTCAGTTACCTGCCTGCCCAGCTTGTTTCTTGGATCAAACATTGTTCTAACAATCGCCTTGAGTCTAAGGTTGTGGCCTGTGCTGGCGTTTAGTTGGTCTATGGTTTCTATAAGCCCAGCCAAGCCTTCTAATGCAAAATACTCGCACTGCATTGGAACGAGAAGGTTTTTTGAAGCCCTCAATCCGTTTATTGTTAAGAGGTTTAGCGAGGGAGGGCAGTCTATTATGATGTAGTCGTATTTATCTTGAAGGGGTTCTAGACTTTTTAACAATGCAAGCTCTCTTTCTTCCATGTTTCTGAGTTGAGATTCCGCTGCGACCAAAGAAGGGCCTGAGGGCATAACGTCATACCCCATGCTTTCCGTTTTAAAAACCCTTTTTCCTTCTAAATTTAGTAACGCGGACGAAGTTCCTTCAGTTTCATCAACTTTTTCTAAACCGGAGCCTGTTGTCGCGTTTGCTTGCGGATCTGCATCAACCAACAAAACCCTTCTTTTCATGGCGGCCAGCGAAGCACATAAATTCACTGCGGTTGTTGTTTTTCCAACACCCCCTTTCTGATTGGCAATTACTAGAGTTTTCAAAATTAACTTTATATTGATTCTATTGTAACCAAGATGCGTCCCTTGTCTTTTCCTTTTAACAAAATCTTTTCTAGTTTTATTTCTTTGTAGCCTGTTGGCAATTGTTCTTCTTTGTGTTGCTGGGAGGTTTTCATTAATTTTAATGAGTTTCCAGGACAAGACAGGAGGTGTTCTGAAGATTTTATTGTTTGAGTGGCCGAACCAAAGGCCCGTGTGATTATTTCAAGAGCAGCAGGAAAATCTTCGGGCCGCAAATCTTCTATTCTTTTGTTATAGACCGTAATGTTCTTAAGTTCTAGTTGGTTGGTGGTGTTGAGCAAAAAGGCTGCTTTTTTTGCATTGCTTTCTACAAGGTGGAGTTTTTTTGTTGGGTTTTTTATAGCAAGAGGAATGCCAGGAAAGCCTCCTCCACTTCCAAGATCTAAAATCTCAGAACCCAAAAAATTTGATACAGAAAGAGAGTCTTCTATGTGTTCGTCTAAATTAAGTGCCTGACTTTTAGAGACAAGGTTGTGGGTTTTGTTCCACTTAAGCAATAATTCTTTGTACTTTTCCAGCTGGCTCAATATTCAGACCGCTCGTTTTCTTTCTTTTTTTATGTGTACCATCAAAAGTGATATGGCTGCCGGTGTGATTCCAGGAAGTCTAGACGCTCTGGCAAGGCTTTCGGGTTTCGCAGACGTAAGCTTTTGCCTGACTTCGTTTGAGAGTCCTATTACGTTTTTGTAGTCTAAGGTTTTGGGAATTTTTGAATTTTCGTTTTTTTGAAGCCTGGTTATTTCAGTTTTTTGTCTCTCCACATAGCCTGCGTATTTTATCTCGGCTTCTATTTCGTCAATTATGTTTTTTGTTAAGGTTTTGTTGTGCTCTGGTAGGTTGCGGTACTTTATCGCCGGTCTTTTTAAAAGCTCGTGATGGGTTTTTGTTGCACCTACTGTTTCACCCGTGGCCAGCTCAAGGGTTTTGGCCTCCTTTGACTCGGGTTTAATTTTCCTGGTTTTAAGTGCTTTGAGCTCGTCCTTGCTTTGTCTTTCTTTGTCTAGGTGTTTGTTCCAAAGCCTGTCGTCAACCAAACCAAGCTCTCTTCCTTTTTTTGTTAGCCGCATGTCTGCATTGTCTTCTCTTAAAATAAGCCTGTATTCGGCTCGGCTCGTGAACATTCTGTAGGGTTCTTTTGTTCCAAGGGTAACAAGGTCATCAATCAAAACTCCCACGTATGCTTCGTGCCTACCTGGCGTCCATTCTTTTTTGTTTTGAATTTTCAATGCGGCGTTTATTCCTGCCATTAAGCCTTGCGCGGCCGCTTCCTCATATCCTGTTGTACCGTTTATTTGTCCTGCGAAATAAAGCCCTTGAATGTGTTTTGTTTCGAGTGAGTGGCGCAGATCTCTTGGGTCAAAAAAATCGTACTCAATAGCATAGCCCTGCTCTGTTATGTTGGTCTCTTCAAAGCCTGTTATTGACCTTATCATTTTTAATTGAGCTTCAGGTGGCAAGCTTGTTGATATGCCGTTTGGGTATATTTCTTTTGTGTTTAGACCTTCGGGTTCTACAAATATTTGGTGCGAGTTTCTTTCTGCATACCTGACCACTTTGTCTTCGATAGAAGGGCAGTATCGCGGACCGACCCCTCTTATAACACCACCGTACAGTGGTGACTTGTCTAAAGAGTCTCTTATTATTTTGTGTGTCTCGGTGTTTGTTCGTGTGATATGACAGTTGATTTGTCTTTGGTGGTTCTCTTTATTGCCTGTGTATGACATGAGAGGTGTTGGGGTGTCGCCGGGCTGCTCTGACAGCTTCGACCAATCAATTGTTTCACCATCCAGCCTTGGTGGCGTTCCTGTTTTTAGCCTTCCTACCCTAAAAGGCATGGCCCTAAGCTTTTGTGCCAGGATGTTGCTTGGCGGATCTCCTATTCTTCCTCCTGGTTTTTGTTCCAGCCCTGTGTGCATAATTCCGCCGAGAAAAGTTCCTGTTGTTAAAACAACCTTCTTAGCTTTCACCTCACCTGTGTTGGAGGTTTTAACGGCCTTTATAATCTCATTTTCTACAACCATATCCTCAACCGAATCTTCCAATATGGTTAGGTTTTCTTCTGCTTTTAAAAGCTCCTGTATTGCTTCCCTGTATAGCTGCCTGTCCGTTTGCGCCCTGGTCGCTCTCACGGCCTGGCCTTTTGTTGCATTTAAAACCCTGTAGTGAATAGCTGATAAGTCTGTCGCTTTCGCCATAAGGCCGCCTAACGCGTCAACCTCTTTTGCTAGGTGACTTTTTCCTATTCCACCTATAGCTGGGTTACACGACATCTGGCCAATGGTGTCTTTTTTATGACTAATTAGAAGGGTCTTAACCCCCATGCGAGCACCGGCAGATGCAGCTTCAACACCCGAGTGACCGCCGCCAATTACTATAAGATCAAAACTATCCACAATGTTTATAAATAAAACTTATTTTTATATATTATATAAGATTAATTTTTTCTTAGTTATAGGGTTGCCAGTATTCTGTAGGTAAGTCTTTAAACCCGCGTTAATAAAGATTTTAATTTGATTTAAACACCGGCAATAATAAACACCTAACTTGTGGATAGAGAGAAAAAAAATGTTAGCAAAAAACCTACTAACATTTTATTTTTTTTTATACCCGTGTTGTAAACAGAATTTTATTTACCTATGCAAAATTCAGAAAAAATTTCTCCTAGCAAATCGTCGGAAGAAACAGGGCTGGTGATTTCACCTAAGCTTGTTTGGGCAGAAAGCAAGCATTCAGCAACCAACTCAAGAGAATTTTTGTCATTAAGCAACAACACAGACTCTTCAAGAGATTCTTTTGAATTTTCTAAACAAAGGATGTGCCTTCTTCTGGAGAGTGCAGGAATCTCAACGCCCGAGTGAAGCCCTACTGCTTTCATGATTGCTTCTATTAGGTCGAGGATCCCTTCGCCCAAGGAGGCTGATACAAACACTCCTTCACCAGGAACCACCCCTTCTAATAAATCCGTCTTATTAAAGACAAGCAAACTATTCTCATCCAGCCTTTCAAAACCATGAAAGTCTCTTGCGTCAACAATTTCTAAGACAAGGTTGGAGTTTTCAACAGCTTCTTTAGCCCTCTTCATCCCTTCTATTTCTATGGGATCTTGAGAATCCACACGCAAACCAGCTGTGTCCACAAACTCTACAGGCACTCCACCAAGGTTGGTGTTTACTGAAATTAAGTCACGAGTCGTACCGGGAGTATCTGAAACAATTGCCAAGTTTTCTTTAGCAAAACAATTTAACAGCGTGGATTTACCCACATTTGGAGCACCTAGTATTACAATCCTCAAACCCTCTCTCATTAGAGCTCCTTGCTCAGAGCCCTTTATGAGATCTGAGATAAATTGAATTTGTTCGTTGGCTGACTTCACCAAAGACCGCACGTCTTCATCTGGTGTTTCTTCATCTGGGAAATCTATAGCAGCTTCTACAACAACCCTTAAGTCAACAAGAGCATCTATACACACATTAATTTTATTAGAAAACTCCCCTGAAAGAGATGTGTTGGCTCCCAAAACAGCACTGTCTGTTTGGGCTGCGATTAAATCTGCAACCGACTCTGCTTGAGCCAAGTCTATCTTATCATTTAAAAACGACCTCTTAGTAAACTCCCCGGGCTCTGCAACCCTGGCCCCCAACACCAAGGCCTCTTTTATAATAAGGTCAACAATTACAGGGTTCCCGTGACAATGAATCTCTACAACATCCTCTCCCGTGTAGCTGGCTGGACCTTTAAAAAAAACAACAAGACCGTGATCTACAGTTTTTTTATCTGAGTTTTTTATAGAACAAGGTCTAAGGAGCATTGGCTGTGAGACTTCTCCACAAATGTTCCTTCCTATTTCTAAAGCCAACGGCCCTGATACTCTTATAACCGCAACACCGCTTCTGCCTGGCGCCGTAGCTGGTGCAACTATTGTTTCAAGGTCCACTTTAACTAGGCTTTAACCTCTTTTCTGTAATACCACCACTGCTGCAATAGAGTAACTAGCATGTTTATGAGCCAATACAGAACAAGACCCGATGGAAAAAAGGCAAATATTGCAGCAAAGATAAGGGGAAAGAACTTCATCATCTGAGCCTGCATGGGGTCGGCGTTTGCGGGCGCAGGGGTAAGTTTTTGAGAATAATACATACCCGCTGCATTGAGAAGCGGCAAAACGAAAAACGGATCCATTGCAGACAGGTCGTCTATCCAGAATATAAAAGGAGAGTGTCGTAATTCAACCGTTTCCATTAAAACCCAATAAAAAGCCAAAAAGAAAGGCATTTGAATAAGCATTGGTAGGCAGCCGCCAAGGGGGTTTACACCCTCTTTTTTATAAAATTCCATCATGGCTTGGCCTGCTTTTTGCTTGTCATCACCGTGCCTGTCTTGAATTTCCTTCACCTTTGGTGCAAGCACCCTCATTTTCCCCATAGACCTGTAGGCCGCCGCCGATAAAGGCCAGGTAGCTATTTTTAGAAGAACAGTAAGAAATATAATGGCTAGACCCCAGTTTTTAAATAAATCATGTCCCAGGTTAAGCAACCAATACATTGGCTTCCCTAGCCACCATAAAAAACCGTAATCAACGACCAAATCCAAGTCTGGATGGACTATTTTGAGTTGTTCTGGCAACTTTGGACCAACATAAAGGGTGTTTTTAAACGAAACAAAACTTTTATTTGCGCCCAAAACCTCAGAAGAGCTCGTGTATCCAATAGAATATCTTCCTGAGGAGGGGTTTTTTCTTGCCTGATAAAGGTATGACTTGTTTTGATCTGGAACCCACGCCGAAACAAAATAGTGCTGAATAAGAGAGGCCCAGCCGCCAGGCGATTGAATTTTAAAGTTGGCATCGTCAATATCATCAAAGTCGTATTTTTCATATTTTTCTTCTTGAGTTGAAAACACAGGTCCAAGATAAGTGTAAGCAAGGCCTCCCTCTTCAACCGCTTCTTCGCTTCTCTCTATAACAACATAAGGTGTCACCTCCACATCTACCTCGGGCAGACCTCCTTCTATAAAATCTTCCACCTCAAGATAATATTTACCGGGGTGCATTTTAATTTTTCTCTTGAAAACAAGACCAGAGACACCCCCTTCAAGTTCATAAATTTTGGAATTTTCTTCACCTGAATAAGAGGAGATTTTAGTAAACTTGGGCTGCAAATAACCTTGTGACTTAGTAAAGAATCCACTATTAGCAAAATAAAAATTTTCCCCAGTTGGGCCAAATATCCCCAAGTTGGTTTCGCCGTTTTTAGAGTTTTTAATGAGCTTTAACTTTGAAGAAACAACCCTTCCAGACGGGCCATCAATCCCCACTTCAAGAGTGTCATTTTCCAGAAGAAACAACCTGCCCAAGGACATTAACAAGGGCTTGTTTTCTGATGTTTTTGGGGATTGAATCTCAGGGGTTTCAAAAAGTGATAGTGAGTCTTCACTATCTTTATTGGTATTTAATTGACTGGGTATTTCTCTTGATCTGTCGGTCGAATCCATTGGCATTTGGCTGGATATTTCCCCAGTCCTCTCTGGAGTACTTGCTTGAGTGGGCCATTGCAACAACAGGTAATATAGAACTACAGCTATGCTTCCTATGAGAACCGCCTTAATTACATCCATTTTCTTTTTCTCCTGGTATTGGGTCTAGGCCACTGCCGCCCCAAGGATTGCATTTTAGAATTCTTTTTAAAGACAAAAATATACCTCTTGTAGCTCCGTATTTTGTGATCGCCTGTATAGAGTATTCAGAGCATGTAGGATGAAATCTACAGCTTGGTCTCAAAAGAGGACTTACAAATTTTTGATACTTTAATATAAAAAATATGGGTATTCTTTTCATATAAGCTTTTCTGTTTTTTGCCACAGGTCTTCAAGTTCTTTTTTTATTACATCACCACCATCGGTGATATTTTTTTTTACAAAAACGACATGGTCGGCTGCTGTTAATTTCGAAATGTTTATCCTGAAACTTCCTTTAATTTTTCTTCTTATTCTATTCCTTTGAACGGCCAGTTTAATGTCTTTCTTCCTGACAGCAACCCCGATTCTGGCGTAACCCAAATCATTTCCTTTTAATAGCAGCACGAAATGCTTAGTAGAGACTTTTCTATCGGGTTTTGAGAAAGCTTCATCAAAGCCCTTTGAGGATGGTATGGAGCGCTTTACTCCCATGAAACATTAGACCGTAAGAGACTGTCTTCCTTTCTTTCTTCGGGCGCTGAGGACTTTTCTGCCGCCAACCTTAGCATTTCTTGCTCTAAAGCCATGTGTTCTTGCTCTTTTGATTCTGCTTGGTTGATAAGTTCTTTTCATTGTTTTACTTTGAAATGTGTAAACGGGTGCGCATAATAGGTTTTTTGGGCCAAATTGACAAGCAAAAACAAAAAAACAATATATTCACAAGTTATCCACACAAAATAATTGTTGTTATGCTGTGGATAACTACTTAAATCTGTATATAATCAGAATTATGTCAGAACTTTATTTTTGGAATGAATGTAAAAAAACTTTAGAAAAAGATCTTTCCATTGAAGAGTACTCAACCTGGATAGCACCGCTATTGCTAGAAGAAAATTCGGGCTCAAACCCCCTTTCTTATACTGTTTTGGCACCAAACAAATTTATCTCAGACTGGGTGGAGCAGAATTACGGACTGTCTATAGAGGAGAGACTTTCTGCAATAACAAGCAACTCAGATTTGAACCTTGCTTTTGAAGTTACTTCAAACAGCCCTGTCATTCTAGCAAGTGAAACAGCGCAACAAAACAAACAAACAAACGTTGAAAAAGAATATAAAGCTATAAAAAGCAACTTGATAGATTCTTTTAATTTTGGAACATTTGTGGAAGGTAAGTCTAATCAAATTGCTTTGGCCGCATCGAGACAGATAGCCAGTGGTTTGAAGAACTCTTACAACCCTCTTTTTATATATGGAGGGGTGGGGCTCGGAAAAACCCACTTGATGCACGCCGTTGGTAATCAGCTTAAAACAGAAGACCCTACGAAAAAAATAGCCTATGTTCATTCTGAGAAATTCGTGAGTGATATGGTAAAATCTTTACAATTAGGTGCAATTAATGAATTTAAGCAACATTATAGATCTTTGGATGCGCTTCTAATTGATGATATTCAATTTTTTGCAAAAAAAGAACAATCACAAGAAGAACTTTTTCATACTTTTAATTCTCTGCTTGAAAAGGGCAGTCAAATGATACTAACTTGTGATAGGTACCCAAAAGAAATAGACGGTCTTGAGGATAGATTAAAATCCAGACTAGGGTGGGGGCTCCCTGTTGTCATAGAGCCGCCTGAATTAGAAACACGTGTTGCCATTCTTTTTAGCAAGTCTAAGCAAATGGACCATGAGCTTAATGAAGAATCAGCTTTTTTTATAGCACAAAAAGTAAGGTCGAATGTAAGGGAGCTAGAAGGCGCCTTAAAAAGAGTAATTGCTAATTCAAATTTTACAGGGCGCCCTATCACAGTGGAGCTTATTAAAGACTCCTTGAAAGACCTTCTTGCAATTCAAGCAAGGCAGGTTAGTGTAGAAAACATCCAAAAAACAACAGCAGAATACTATAATATTAAACTTAGTGATTTACTGTCTAAAAGAAGGAGTAGGTCTGTTGCCAGGCCACGACAAATGGCAATGTTTTTGGCTAAAGAGTTAACAAATTATAGTTTACCAGAGATAGGAGAAGCTTTTGGCGGAAGAGATCACACCACGGTTATCCACGCCTGTAAGAAAATCAGAGAGCTTAGAGGGCTAAATCTTGATATAGAAGAAGACTATACTAAATTAGTCAGAGTTTTAACCATTTAACTTATATGAAATTTATAGCACAAAAATCACAAATAGTGGAGGCACTTCAAAATGCTGCTGCTGTTGCGGAGAGAAGGCAAACCATACCTATACTTGCCAATTTAAGAATTAAAGCCCAAAAAGGCTCGGTAGAAGTTACTGCCACTGATCTAGAGATACAGATTCAAGCTAGTTCAAGTGTTGTGTCAACAGACGAAGAAGGAGAGACAACTGTTTCGGCTAGAAAAATGTCAGAACTTTGCAGGTCACTACCGGATAATGAAGAGATAAGCTTCAGCCTTGCAAGTGGAAAGCTTACGGTAGCATCAAAAGGATTCCATGCTGATTTTTCTACCATATCAGCTGACGACTTCCCTGAGCTTGAGATTTCTGAAGAACAAACCTCATCTCTCATAAGGGCGAGTGTATTAAAAAGAATTCTCACTAAAACATCATTCTCAATGGCTTCGCAAGACGTCCGTTACTACCTTAACGGTCTTCTTTTAGAGTTTGATAATAATGAAATAAAGGGCGTAGCCACGGATGGTCACAGGCTGGCCTTGGCTAAGTCAGAGTTTGAAAACAAAGAAGGGCTCCAAGTTAAACAAATTCTGCCAAGAAAGGCTGTACTTGAGCTTTCTAAATTATTGCCTCAATCTGAAGAAGAGGTAGAACTAAACGTAGGAGCTTCATATTTTAGTGCCAAATCAGGAAATTTGCAGTTTTCTACAAAACTTATAGACGGTAAATACCCCGATTATGAGAAGGTTTTCCCCTCAGGGGATCCAAGTTCTTTAAGAATAGAAAAGGAAAAATTACAATTAGCTCTTTCACGAGCCTCTGTTCTTTCTAATGAAAAGTACAGAGGAGTAAGGTTTGCTCTTTCAGAAGGCAGCCTTAAATTGACGGCAAACAACCCTGAACAGGAATCAGCAGAAGAAGTTTTAGAGGTGGATTATAAAGGGGCACCTTTAGAAATTGGTTTTAATATAGGATATTTACTGGATGTATTAGGGTCTGTAGAGATAAGTGATGTAGAGCTTGTCTTTTACGGCGAAGACTCTAGTTGCATCATTAAGGAGCCGTCCTCAGATTCCGAAGTTTATGTAATCATGCCTATGAGGCTATAAATGCCGATAGACAGTCTGTATTTAGAAAAATTTAGACTCTTCGACTCAAAAAAAATAGAACTTTCACCAGAAAGGTCATTAATAGTAGGAAACAATGGCTCTGGAAAGACAAGCATTTTGGAGGCAGTAGAGATCCTTTTTTCCGGCAAATCCTTCAGGTCCTCAAATACTCTGGACTGCATCAAGCATACAGAATCTTTTTTTAAAATAGCTGCCCTTGGTAAATCCAATGAAATAGAATTAAGACTTGAGAGCTCTAAATCTTCTGAGGGAAGAATCTCTACTAAAAGATCCCTTGGAGGTAAGAGCATAAAAAGCTCCGAGGCGCCTCTAATTCAGGCGATATTAGGAAAGCACTTAAGGATGGTAGAAGGGGAGCCTGAACTTAGAAGAGATTTTGTCAATAGGTTGATGTTCCACGTGAAACCTGAAACTAGCATTTTAAATAACAACTACAATAAAGCGCTCCAACAAAGAAACAGGGCTTTAAGAAAAAAATTACCAATTCAGCAACTAAACAACTGGACCGAACAGGTTTTAGAGCTTGGTTTGAAGTTGAGCAAGGAACAGTATGATTTTTTTAAAGTCTTTAAAGAGGTTTCTATAGAGTACATTCTTAAGGAGATCGAAGAAAACAAAATTAAATTCTTAAAAGATATAAATTTACACTTTATATCCGGTTGGGACACTTCAAAGTCAATGAGAAAGTGCTTTCAAGACAGCCTGCCAAAAGACATGGCGTTAGGTCACACAACCCAGGGGCCGCACAGACAAGATTTTGTGTTTTCTGTTGATAAGAAAAAAGCAGCAGCAAACCTATCTAGGGGACAGGTTAAGTTATTGATTATATTGATGTTTTTATCCTCTTACGATGTTATTAATAAGTTCTCGCAAAGAGAGTCTTTTCTGCTCATAGATGACATAGGTTCTGAGATGGATGAAGACAATTTAAAAACTTTATTTAATATTATTTCTAAAGATAAAAACCAGGTTATTTTGACAGCAATAGATGGTAGTTTTTTAGATCAAATGAATGAAGATTTAAAACAATTTAAAAGGATAAATTTATAAAAATAGGCTAAAATATCTCTATGCCTACCAAGAAGAAAGAGTCTTCTCCTAAAAGAAAAAAAACCACCACCAAGAACCCTAAAAAATCTACCAATACAAATTATGATTCCTCCAGTATTAACGTACTGAAAGGTTTGGAAGCTGTTAAGAAAAGGCCCGGTATGTATATCGGCGATACTGATGACGGTACTGGCTTACACCACATGGTCTATGAAATAGTAGACAATTCTATAGATGAGGCTTTGGCAGGCCATTGTGATGAGATATCTGTAAAGATAATTTCTGATAATTGTGTTGAAGTTATAGATAATGGCAGGGGCATACCAACAGAAATGCACGAAGAAGGTGTTTCTGCAGCAGAAGTTGTAATGACAAAACTTCATGCAGGTGGAAAGTTTGATGATAACTCGTATAAAGTTTCAGGAGGACTTCATGGTGTAGGTGTGTCTGTTGTGAACGCACTTTCTGAAGATTTAAAGTTAACGATCCATAGGGGTGGAAAGACTTATGAGCAGAATTATGCAGATGGAGTCCCAAAGAGTAAGTTAAAGAGCACTGGCAAGTCAGACGCAACTGGAACCAAGGTAAGGTTTGTGCCTTCAACCTCGACCTTCTCAAATATTTTATTTGATTTTGAAATTTTACAGGCAAGAATGAGGGAGCTTTCTTTTCTCAACTCCGGCCTAAAGATCATTGTTTCAGATGACAGAACAGGAAAAGAAGTTACATTTTTGCATAAAGGAGGGCTGTCTGAATTTGTAGCTTATTTAAATAACAACAGAACAACGGTTAATTCGATATTTCATTTTGTTAAAGAATCCAAAAACGGAATAACGGTAGAAGTTTCTCTGCAATGGAATGACAGTTATCAAGAAAATATTCAATGCTACACAAACAACATCAAGCAAAGGGATGGCGGAACCCATTTAGTTGGTTTTAGGACTGCGCTTACCAGGACCTTAAATAATTTCATGGAAAGAGAGGGCATGAACACTAAAGATAAGGCATCTACCTCTGGAGAGGATGCTAGAGAAGGCTTGGTGGCAATTGTTTCTGTAAAAGTTCCAGACCCCAAGTTCTCATCTCAAACTAAAGATAAGTTAGTCTCTTCGGAGGTTCGTCCGGTTGTAGAGCAAGAAATGTATAAGTCACTCTCAGAATATTTATTAGAAAATCCTACCGAAGCCAAGCTGATTGCTCAAAAAATAATAGATGCTGCCAGGGCAAGGGAGGCCGCAAGGAAAGCCAGAGAACTTACAAGGCGCAAAGGTGTTTTTGAAGGCGGTGGTCTTCCAGGAAAGCTATCAGACTGCCAAGAGAAGGACCCCAGCCTGAGTGAAATTTATTTAGTTGAGGGCGAATCGGCAGGAGGGTCCGCTAAACAAGGAAGGGATAGGCATTTCCAGGCGATACTCCCACTTAAAGGAAAGATATTAAATGTAGAAAAGGCCAGGCTTGACAAAGTTCTGTCTTCTGAAGAGATCATAATCATTATTACCGCCTTAGGTTGCGGTATTAAAGGGGAAGACTGGCAAGAAGAAAAGCTCAGGTACCACAGAATAATCCTCATGATGGATGCTGATGTGGACGGTTCTCACATAAGAACATTGATTCTTACTTTATTTTTCAGGCACATGCCTGAATTAATTGAGAAGGGTTATATCTATATAGCTCAACCCCCTCTTTATAAAATGAAGAAAGGTAAACAAGAAAGTTATGTTAAGGATGATATAGCACTTAGAGAATTGTTACTTGCCGAAATATTAGATGATGCAAAACTTGTCCTTAATAAGAAGGGTGAATCTATAAGTGGTCCGGCATTAGGAAAGTTAATCATGCAGCAAGAGCAAGTTCAATTAACAATGGGAGGGCTTTCACACATCTATCCATTGGAAGTTTTAGAAGGTATTAAATACTTAGATCCGATTACCGACTTAGCTGATGAGAAAAAAATAAAAAAATGGTCAAAAGAGCTTGAAAAAATTCTTAATATTTCTGCACCTCAAGGTTCAACTTGGAGAGTGAAATGTCCTTTTAATAAAGAGACTAAGGAGTGTGAGCCAAGCATCAACTTAATAAAACACGGTACAGAAAAGAGCTTGGAAATAACTAAAGCATTCATTAGATCAAGAGCCTATAAAGACATCACTTCTTTTGGTTCAGATTTGAAAGACCTGATTACAAAGGACAGTTATTTTGAGTTGAGTGGAAAAGAATTTCAGGCTATCAATTTTGCTGATGCGGTAGAGGAGCTTCTAAATGCCTCTAGAAAATCTTTTACTATCTCCAGATATAAAGGGTTAGGTGAGATGAATGCCGAGCAACTCTGGGACACAACAATGGATCCTGAGACACGAAGGCTGGGTCAGGTGTCAATAGAAGATGCCATGGCCGCTGACGGAATGTTTAATTCGTTAATGGGCGATGAGGTTCAGCCAAGAAAAGACTTCATCGATGAAAACGCTAAGTTAGTTATGAACCTAGATATTTAAGCTTCTTTTAAGAGAAGCTCTCGTCCAACTCTCAACTTCATGCGCCGACGCTTTTGCGTCTACAACTTTTCGCGGTTTTCCAATAGTTAAAAATATTGTGCCTGGATACTTAAGAAATTTATGAGCAGGCCAACAATCACCAGAGTTGTGGGCTATCGGGAGAACAGGAACATTCGATCTCAGGGCAAGCTCAAAACCGCTTCTAGAATAACTTTTGATTTGACCTGCTTCTACTCTGGTACCTTCGGGGAAAAATAAAACAAAAAGACCTCTGTCAAGTCTATCCCTGCCTTCATCAAGGGCTTGTTTTAGAGCCTCCCTGGGCCGCCCTCTGTTTATTGCTATAGGGTTTAAAAGACCCATCGCCCAGCCCCAAAGTGGAATATAAAGCAATTCCCTTTTAAGCAAAGTACAGAGAGGATGGAACAGATATTGCGTAGAAAAAGCTTCCCATTGGCCTTGGTGGTTGGAGACAATAACGCAAGGCTCAGAGGGGAAATTTTCCCTTCCCTCTATGATCACCTCAACCCCGCAAGTTAAAGACAAAAACCAATTAGTAAACCTTGGCCACAAAGAAAATATTTTTAACCTACTATTTAATGATAAAAAGGGCCCAATTGTGCAAGCAGCCAGGCTTGCCAAAACTCCTGAGCCGAGATAACCGATATAAAAAATTCCCGACCTTAGGTAAAGCATTTATATATCTTTATCAACTGACAAAATATACCTTGCAGCCTCTTCTAGGTCATTAAAACAATGTTCTGGAGGAGGGCTGCTTTCTGTCCCATAAACTTTTTCGCCGTAACCTCCTTTTTTTATTAAAAGAGGTTTGCAGCCATAACTCCTTCCGGCCAGTATGTCCGATTCTTTGTCGCCTACAAAAAATTTACCTTTAAGCGAGGTTTGAAATTGTTCTTCTATTTTCTTCAAAAGACCTACTTCGGGTTTTCTGCATCCGCATTTTGATTCAGGTGCATGAGGGCAGTATGCTATAAATGCTATTTCCCCTCCGACCTCTGAAAGAAGTTCTTCCATGTGATCATGAATTTGCCTTAGCTCATTTTCAGAAATAATATTTCTTTCTATGCAGGCCTGATTTGTTGCTATGCCAACTTTATAACCACTCTTATTTAGAAGCGAAATGGCTTCTAAACTACCTTCAATTGCTTTAAATTCTTCAGGCTTTGTTACGTAAGTCATTAAATCGACATTAATGACACCGTCCCTGTCTAAAACAACTACCTTATCCACCTAGAATATTAAGTAGTTTTTAAAATACTTTGGTAAATCCGAAGAGGCCAGTCTCTGTTGTTCCATCGAATCTCTGTCTCTTACCGTCACGGTATTATCTTCCAATGACTCAAAATCCACTGTAATGCAAAGCGGGGTACCAATTTCATCGTGCCTTCTGTAGCTTTTACCAATATTTCCAGAGTTTTCTACAACCACTCTGCCTAGCTGGAGAGCCTGAAGACTGTTTTTGATATTTTTTGCTACTTCAACCAACTCTTCATTATTTCTTTTTAAAGGAATTACGGCTGCCTTTATAGGTGAAAGGTGGGGTTTGAAGGCTAAAACCACTCTTTCTTTCCCATCTTCAAGGACTTCTTTTGAATAAGCCTCATTAAGAATTGCTAAAAAACCTCTATCTACCCCTGCAGAAGGCTCTATGACGTAAGGAACAACCCATTCTTTTGTTTCTATGTCTTGAACGGCCAATTTTGTATTAGAGTCAGTATTTTCTTGCGTATTAGAAGAAATATTTAGTTCACTTTGGTTTTTACTATGAGAGCCAAGGTCAAAATCTGTTCTATTTGCTATCCCTTCGAGTTCCTCGGTCCCATGAGGGAACTTATACATAATATCCAAGGTAGACTTTGAGTAATGTGCCAGCTCTTCTTGCGGAACATCATAAATCTCTAGGTTTTCTTTATTAATCCCTTGCTTTTCCCACCAGTCCAGTCTGTTTTCTAGCCAAATTTTGTGCCATTTCTCGTCTTCACCGGGTTTTACAAAGAATTCCAATTCCATCTGTTCAAATTCTCTGACTCTAAATATAAAATTTCTAGGAGTAATTTCATTTCTGAAGGCTTTACCAATTTGAACTATTCCAAATGGTAGTTTTTTTGAAGTTGAGTCTAAAACATTCTTAAAATTGGTAAAAATTTGCTGTGCAGTTTCCGGACGTAAATAAGCAAAAGAACTTCCATCATCAATTGGCCCAACACTTGTTTTAAACATCAAATTAAATGGTCGCGGTTCAGTCATGTCTTCAGAGCCGCAAGAGGGGCATTTAGGGGACTCTAAATGGTCAGCTCTCCAGCGAGATTTGCAAGACTTACAATCCACCATTGGGTCAGAAAATGTGTCTTCGTGTCCTGAGTGTTTTAAGACTTTTGGGTTGGTTAGGATTGAGGCATCTAATCCCTCAATATCATCTCTTTCGTAGACCATAGACCTCCACCAAGATTGCTTGATGTTGTTCTTAAGCTCAACTCCTAGCGGGCCATAATCATAGAGCCCTTGCAGGCCCCCATATATTTCATTTGACTGGAATATAAAACCCCTGCGCTTACACAAAGCAACAAGCTCTTCCATTGTTTTAGCAGTCAATTTCCCCTCTCATTCTTTTTATATAGTAAGTACTTACTTTCAATTAAAACTATTTAATATATGTCTTTTAATCCAGAGTGCTTATATCTTTTATATTCCCAAGCATACTGTTCCGGAGCATTCATTATACATTTTTCTAACTCTTCGTTCATGCGATCCACGCTGGATTGTATATCTAGATCCATGCCCTCAATCTCTTTACTATAAATAACTTCAAAGCCTTTTCCTCGTGGCTTCCTTAAGCAGTAAACAGAATGGCACGGAGCCCCTGTTTTTAACTTTAATCTAGAAACTAAAGTCATCGTGAGGGCGGGTGTTGAAAAGAATTTAGAAAGCAACCCCCCTTCTAAATTAGGAACCTGATCACTTGCTATCACAACAACCCCCCCTTGCTTTAAGTGGTTCAAAATAGACTTCACTCCGGTCATGTTCGGTTCAACCATTTTAGCCCCCATTTTGTTTCTGGCTGCTAACATAACTTGATCCATATATTGATTTTTTGATGGCGTATAAAGAGCCATGCAAGAGAGCTCTTTAGATATGCTATTAAGCAATATCTCTATGTTAGATAAATGGGGTGTAAATAAAATAAGGCCCTTTTTTTTACCCAAACTATCGAAGATACTATCAAGACCATTTACATCTATGTATTTTGAAAGATTACTTCCAGGAAGCCTTGACCAAGCGAGTCCTAACTCGCTAGCAATTCTTAGAGTCTCAAGGAGACTTTTTTTTGTTAAGCTTTGTGTTTCTTTTTCATCTAATTCAGGAAACGCAAGCCTTAAATTGGAGGTTGTTGTCTTTGACAAGTCCTTCATCTTAATAAAAGAACTAAAAATTGCCCACCTAGATAGTACAAAAATAGCTCTTATAGGTATTAGTCCTGCTATAAATAAGAAAAATTGTATAATTTTTGTTATAAAAAATGACATTTTTTGCCTTTAAAGACTAATTTCTCCAAAAAGAAGGGGTAAATACAACTAACAAAGTAAGTATTTCGAGTCTTCCAAGTAACATTGCCATACAAAGGCCAATTTTAGAGACATCGTTTAGGCCCTTGTAGTTTTCAGAAACATCGCCCAGTCCAGGCCCAAGGTTGTTTAAAGTGGCGCCCACGGCAGAAAATGAAGTGATAAAGTCATTGTTTTGGGACAGCATAATCATTAAAAGCACTATAAAAACAAGAACATAGATAGAAAAGAAGCCCCATACAGACTCTGCAACCCTTGAATTTATTGGCTTGGATCCCAATTTTATCGCAACAACAGCATTGGGGTGTATTAATTTAGTTATTTCTCCCGTTCCCTGTCTAAAAAGAATAGCCGCCCTTATAACCTTGATGCCCCCTCCGGTAGAGCCTGCGCATGCACCTATAAAGCCCCCAGATAGCAGTAAAAAAGGTACAAACAAAGGCCATGAAGAATAATCTGAAGTTAAAAAACCCGTTGTTGTGGCAATAGAAACAACCTGAAAGGCGCTCTCCACAACAATATTAGTACTACTGTCAAAACCAATACCACTTCTTGTTAAGGCAAAAATTGTTAAACTAAAAATAACAAGTATTATGGAAAGATAAAATTTTACCTCAGTGTCATAAAAGTAGTGTAAAAGTCTCTTTTTAGTCCATGCAACGTAATGAAGGGCAAAATTAATGCCTGCTATTAACATAAAGACTACGGCCGTCCATCTTAGAGAAGATTCATGAAAGAAAGAAAAACTATCATCGTGGGTCGAAAACCCTCCTATAGATATAGTCGAAAAGGCATGGCAAACCGCATCAAACCAGCTCATACCAAAGTATTTATATAAAACAGAGCATATGACAGTCATGGTTAAGTAGACGTACCAAAGGGCTTTTGCAGTTTCAGTTATTCTTGGAGTAAGTTTTGCATCTTTTAGGGGGCCAGGAGTTTCGGCTTTGTAAAGCTGCATTCCTCCTACGCCCAACAAAGGAAGCACAGCAACGGCTAAAACTATAATACCCATACCACCAAGCCACTGAAGGAATTGCCTATAAAATAAGATGGACTTGTCCATTTCATCAAGACCCACGAAGACCGTAGCACCTGTAGTTGTTAAGCCTGATATAGACTCAAACAGAGAGTCTATGTAACCAATATCTTCTAAATTCGCTAAATAGAATGGAACAGAGCCAAAAAACCCCAAAACTGTCCAGAAAAAAACTGTAATGATAAAACCATCTTTAGTTCTAAGATCTTCTTTATGACTACTTGCTGCTAAAAAAAGAGAGAAACCTATGAAAAATGTAAAAAATCCAGAGTATAGGAATATTGGTATAAGAGTCTCTTCATCAAAAAAATAGGCCACAAACCCAGGTAAAACTTGAGCTATACTAAAGAACATTAAAAGGGCACCCAGAATTCTTGTTGTATAAGGAAGCCGCATAATTTTTATTTAGGGGAGAAAATACTTTTAACTTCTTTAAGGTGCTTCTTATTCGTTAAAAAGACTATAACATGATCGTTCTCCCTTAAATGTACGTGATCATGTGCTATTTTCCCTTTATTGCCTCTTATCAATGCCCCTATAGTGACCCCCTCAGGTAGACTTATTTGTCCAAGCTCCTTTCCAATGCAACTATCCTTGCCAGAAGGGGATTCTTTGGCAATTACTTCTATTGCTTCTGCCGCCCCTCTTCTTAAGGAATGAACTTTTACTACGTCTTGCCCCTCTATTTCTGCTAAAAATGTTCCAATTGTTATTTGTGAAGGTGCAATTGCTATATCGATACCCCTTCCTTGAACCAAATCAACATATGCAGGGTTGTTAATAAGTGCTATGACTTTGTGAGCCCCCATTTCTTTTGCCAAAAGACAGGACATGACATTTGCCTCATCATCATTTGTAACGGCAGCAAAAACGTCTGTATTTTCTATGTTTTCATCATGCAGAAGGGATTTATCACTCACACTGCCTTCAAGAACCACTGTGGAGGACAGCTTTTCAGAAATAATTCTTGCTCGCTCTGAGTCTGCCTCAATTATTTTTACGTTATGATTGCCTTGTGTGGCTTTTGCTAGCCTGCTGCCTATTTTTCCTCCGCCTGCAATAATTACGTTCTTATAGGGGTCCTCTTTAGTACGCATTTCATTGATTACATTTGTGGCCTCTCCTTTTTTTGAGATAAAGAAGACCTCATCATCTGCTTCAATGCTGGTTGAGCCCGTTGGAATAATTGACTCGCCTTTTCTGAATATAGCAGCCACCCTGGTGTCTACTTTTGGCATATGATCTTTCAAATCGCCAATCTCGTGCCCTATCATGGGACCGCCTTTAACTGCTTTAACCGCAACTAAGTTGAGTTGCCCTGTTCCAAATTCAAGGACTTGAAGAGAGCCAGGAATGTCTATTAAAGCTTGAATTTGAT
>Ga0315326_10000361_pt1 | contig 21886 bp, 26 predicted proteins | sample M180m32315metaG_FD_203457 | JGI IMG/M metagenome (GOLD analysis project Ga0315326, IMG submission 203457) | Ammonia-oxidizing marine archaeal communities from Monterey Bay, California, United States - M1 80m 32315 | ecosystem: Environmental > Aquatic > Marine > Coastal | place: USA: California... | reverse complement strand
ATAATGCAAAATACCTTTCTCCATCTTTAGGTTGTCTAATTTGCCCCTCAACCGTATCGCCTGTTCGCAAACCAAATTTTCTTACTTGTGAGGGCGAAACATATATATCATCTGGGCCAGGTAAATAATTGCTTTCTGGCGCCCTTAAAAAACCAAATCCGTCTGGAAGAATCTCAATAACTCCATCTCCATTAATTGTCTCTCCATTGTCTGCCAAATTTTTTAAAATAGAAAACATCAAATCTTGTTTTCTTCTATTAGACGCGTTTTCTACGCCTTTTTCTTCAGCAAAAAGTATTAGGTCTGCTGGTGACATTTGTTTAAGTTCTTTTAAGTGCATTATTAATCCTGTGTATTGTGAAAATTAATTGTAGTGATTTATATGATAGATAAATGAGGTTTATGATTATAAATATCTTAAAGTGATAATATTATTATTTAGGAATAAATGTCAAAATATAAATTAATTAAACGGTTTTACTACAACCAATATAACAATTATAATTAATAAGAATGTAGGCACTTCGTTAACATATCTAAAAAAGTTTTGGCTATAAAAAGTATTGTTTTTAATTAAAGTTTTTCTGCAATACTCAAAATAACCGTGTAAGCCAGACATAGCCAAAACTAAAAACAGTTTTATTATTAACCAAAGAGAAAATTCATCATAACTAGAAGAAGGAGAAAAAACTAAGAATAAACCAAAAACCCAAGTAGCAATCATTGCAGGATTCATGATATACTTTAAAAGTCTGTTTTCCATTAGCTCAAAAGTACTATTCATTTCTTTAGAATTATCTTTATTAGAATGATAAACAAAAAGTCTCGGCAAATACAGCATGCCCGCCATCCAAGCAATGACTGAAATAATATGAAATGCTTTTATAAATAAATAAAAAGTCATGATAATTTTTCCCAAAATGTATTATAGAAACATCTATTATAATTATTAAGACATATTTTATTATTATTATTTTTTGTTATCAAACTATATAAACTTTTTATGAAAAAACCATTCTTACCTAAGGCCGGTGTTCTTAAATATAAATCACAGCCATTTTTTATAGCTATTTTTTTATACTCTATGTCTAATTCTACTAAAGTTTCTGAATGTTCGCTAACAAAAGCTATAGGTATTAATATTATTGCCTCATTTTTTTTAGCAGATTTAACGATCTCTTCTTCCGTTGAAGGGCCTATCCATTTTAATGGTCCTACTTTGCTTTGATAACAAATAGTATGAATAATTTCTTTTTTACCTAATTTTTTTAAGACCGCTTCTACTGTTTTCTCCACTTGATATTGGTAAGGGTCTCCTTTTTTAATAATTTTTTCAGGCAAACCGTGCGCGCTAAATAATAATCTAATTTTTTTATTATTAATATTTTTTTTCTTTGCTTTACTAAATACTTTTTCTATTTCGGCGGCATGAGCATTAATGAAATTATTTTCTTTAGGATAACAACATATTATTTTGGTAGGAACATTATATTTATTTATATTGATTTCTCGCTTCCAAGAATTTAGCGAGGAACCAGTAGTAGTTGTTGAAAATTGAGGATATAAAGGCAAAAGAATAACTTCATCAGGATCCCAATCCATAACATTTTTTATTGTTTCTTCTATAAAAGGTTTCCAGTATCTCATAGAAACAAAAACTTTATAGTTATGTTTTTCTTTTTTGAGCATTTCTTCTAAACTACTTTTTTGCATATTGGTTTCTTCTAAAATCGGCGATTTCCCGCCCATAAAAGAATATATTTCTTTAGCGGTTTTTTCTCTTCTGGATGAAATTAGTTTTGCTAATAAATGCCTAATAATTTTTGGGGCTCCTATTATTGCTGGATCATTAAATAAATTAAATAAGAACGGTTTTACTGCTGCTAAATTATCTGGTCCTCCTAGATTAAAAAGGATAACACCTATTTTTTTTTTCATCTCTGCCATTCTCTAATAGTCTTAATTAATGTCTCTATATTTTTAATAGGTGTTTCTTTAATAACTCCATGGCCTAGATTAAAAACATGATTTACAGACGAAAAATTTTCCAAAATGTTATTAATTTGAATAATCATATCTTTTCCGCCTTTTAATAAAATTTCTGGGCTAAGATTTCCCTGTAAACATATGTTACGAGCTTTACTATTTTTCAGATTATGTAATAGTTTATTAATATTTGTATTTTGATCAATTGATAGACAATTAATATTAACATTATTAACATATTCTACGTATAAATTTCCGGCATTTCTTGGAAAACCGATTATAGGTATATTTGGATATCTACTTCTAATCTTCTTAATAATATTATCGTTAGGTTTTATACAAAACTTATCAAATTTATTTTCTTGCACTGCTATTTTAGCATGCGATTCAAATATTTGAATAACTTGAGCTCCAGCTTCTATCTGCTTTATTAAATGATTAGAAATTAAACTCTCTAATTTACTGAGTAGTTCTAAAAATGCTTTTTCATAATTATTAAAAAAAGATACACATTTAGAAAAACTATTACTACCTTTTCCTTCTATCATATAAGCCGCTATAGTAAAGGGTCCGCCCGCAAAACCTATTAAAGCTTTATCTGGTCCTAGTTGGTTTCGAACTATATTTAAACTTTCATATATTGGTTCTAAATAATCTTTACCTGTTAATTTTAAATCAAAAATTTCTACTTCACTATTTATAGGCTTTAAGCGAGGTCCTTCATTCTCTATAAATTTTAATTCTCTATTACATGCCATAGGAATAGTTAATATATCTGAAAATATAATTGCCGCATCTAGATCAAATCTATTTAAAGGTTGTAATGTAACTTCTGCTGAAAGTTTAGGATTCATACATAAGTTTAAAAAAGAGCCCGCTTCTTTTCTAATTTTTCTATATTCAGGTAAATACCTTCCTGCCTGTCTCATTAACCAAATTGGTGTATTAAAAGAATGTATACCATTTAATGTATTTATAAAATTTGATGTATTATTTAATTTATCCACATTTATTCCAATTAAATATATATTAAGTATTATAAAGTATATTTGTAGTTGTTAATAGGTATTATGGGGATTAAATATTTATCCACAAAAAGTAAATATTAATTTTAATTATTTTTATTGGAAGTCAAATTATATAGACAGTTATCAACATAATTAATATAATTAATGTTTTTTTATTAACAATTTATAAAAAATGTATAATTTAATAACGAAGTATGTAAGGAAAATGAAATAGCAAAAACTAATAAAAATATACACATTCATGTGATATCTGATTCTACCGGAGAGACAGTTAGCACTGTATCTAGGTCTGCAATAGCACATTTTAAAAATTTTAATCCCATAGAACATAGTTGGGTATTAGTAAGATCCGAAAAACAACTTAAAAAGATAATAGAAGAAATTAGTATAAATAAGGGATTAGTCATATACACGATAATAGATAAGGGCTTAAGAAAAACATTAGAAAATGGATGTGAGAAATTAGGAGTTCCTATAGTTCCTGTTTTAGATCCTGTAGTTAGGGCAATAGACAACTATTTTCATTATGATTTAGCAATAGATGAACCAGGACGACAACATAGTCTATCTCATGGATATTTTGATAGAATAGGAGCTATGCAATTTACTTTAGCGCATGATGACGGGCAATTATCTCATGACTTAGAAAGCGCTGACATAGTATTGGTTGGTGTCTCTAGAACCTCTAAAACACCAACATCTATGTATTTAGCTAATAGAGGAATAAGAACTGCTAATGTACCTCTGGTTCCAAATATTAAATTACCCCAAAATATTTTTTCTTCTAAGGCCCTTGTTATAGGACTAACTACTAGCCCAGAGAGATTAATTCAAATTAGAAAATCAAGATTAAACTCTGTTGGCGAAAAAAGAACAACAAATTATATTGAAGAAGGTTTAATTAAGGAAGAGGTTTTATTAGCGAAAAAACTATTTTTAAAAAACAAATGGCCTATTATAGATGTAACAAGAAAGTCTATTGAAGAAACAGCTGCTGCAGCTTTAGAATATTTAAGAGTTTATAGAGAGAATATAGAAAAAGAAAAATAATATGACTACAGGTATCATTGGTAAGCCTATTAAACATAGTTTGTCTCCTGTTTTGCATTCTTTTTGGATGAAGGAGCATAAGATAGATTCTTCTTATAATATTTATGAAATAGAAAAATATAACATTTCTTCGTTTTTAAAAAATTTAAAAAATAATAATATTGATGGTTTAAATATAACTATTCCATATAAATCTGAGGTTATGAAATATTTAGATCATGTTCATCAAGAAGCGTTAGATTTGGGAGCAGTAAATACAATAAAAGTTGGAAATAATGATGAGCTTTATGGCTATAATACAGATTCATATGGCTTTATGCAGCACTTAAATGTATCAGCGCCTTTATGGAAAGAAAAGAAAGGTTATATTACTGTAATAGGGGCAGGAGGAGCCAGCAGGGCAGTTATTTGGTCATTTTTAAAGGAAAATAAAATGAACATAAAGCTTGTTAATAGAAGTCAAAAAAAAGCATTAAAATTAATTGAAGATATGAAAAAATTGTATCCAAAGTCAAATATAGTTTTATGTTCTAACAATAAGCAAGCTTTAGTAAATAGCTCTTTATTAGTTAATTGCTCGAGTCTTGGAATGATAGGACAGCCAAAGCTCAAAATAAATTTAGAATTAATGAATAAAAACTCAATAGTATATGATATAGTTTATTCACCATTAATCACAGAATTGCTTAGTAATGCAAAAAGATTAAATTATACTACAATTGATGGTTTAGGAATGTTGCTTAATCAAGCTGCTCCTGCATTTGAAATGTGGCATAATAAAAAAGTTATTGTAAGTGAAGCGTTGAGAAAGACTGTAATAGCCCACTTGGAAAGAGCTAATTAAATGATTATTTTGGGTTTAACAGGCTCTATTGCAATGGGAAAAAGCGCAACAGCCATGATGTTTACTTCTTACGGAGTACCTGTTTTTGATGCAGATGGCTGTGTACATACTCTGATTGGCCCTAGCGGCAAGTTAGTTCCTTTAATAGCTAAAGAGTTTCCAGATGCTTTAGAAAAAACAAACAATATTGAATTTATTAATAGAGATAGGTTGGGAAATATAGTTTTTAAAAATAAAAAAATGAAACTTAAGCTAGAAAATATTATTCATCCACAAATTGGTAAAGAAAGAAAAAAATGGACAGAATGGGCTTCCCGCCAAAGGCATAAAATAATTTGTTATGATATTCCCTTATTATTTGAAACTAAAGGAGAGAACGCATGCGATAAAGTTATAGTAGTTTCTGCTCCTTGGTTAATACAAAAGCAAAGAGCGCTAAAGAGAAAAAATATGGATTTGCAAAAATTTAATAATATTTTAAAAACACAAATAACAGATGAAGACAAACGTAAAAGAGCAGATTTTATTGTTTATACAGGAAATGGTTATAGGTTTGCGCGAAATCAGGTTGGAAAAATAATAAGGAAGCTTTCTCAATGAGGAGAATTGCATTAGACACAGAAACAACAGGATTGAATCCATTAGACGGTCATAGGATAGTTGAAATTGGATGTGTTGAATTAGATATAAATATTCCTACTGGAAAAGAATGGCATACTTATTTGAATCCAGAGAGGAAAGTCCCTGAGGCTGCGTTTGCAGTTCATGGCTTATCAGAAGAGTTTTTATTAAAGAAGCCTAGATTTAAAGATATTGCGTCTAATTTTATAGATTTTATTGATGGAGCAGAATTGGTAATTCATAATGCAAAATTTGATATTGGTTTTTTAAATAATGAATTAGTGAAAGCTGGAATGTTAGCTATAGATATGAATAGAACTATAGATACAGTTCAATTAGCTAGAGAAAAAATACCTGGAGCAGCGGCGAGTCTAGACGCCCTTTGCAAAAGATTTGAAATAGACTTGTCAATTAGAAAAAAACACGGAGCATTATTAGACGCAAAATTATTAGCAGAAGTTTATCTTGAGTTAACAGGGGGAAGGCAAGCGAGTTTAAAGCTTATGAAAAAAACAAGTGTAGAAAAAAATACAGAGGCTATTAATTATAAGCCTTCCACGGAAAAATTAAATTTAGTGACAGCAACTGTGACAGAAAAAGAGAAAAAGATGCATATAGAGATGCTTAAAAAAATTAATTCACCATTATGGTTAAAATAATAATGTTGTTCCTCTTTACCAAAATACGTAAGCACACTATCTTATATATACAAATTAATTAGAATGGAAAAAAAGTGCAATATTTTGATATTATATTATTTGCTGTTATCGCAGGAGTTTTGGCTGTGCGCCTATATCGAATTCTTGGTATAAAGTCTAAAGTAATAGCTGAAAAAAATGAAGAGCCTGCTCAAAAGATAGTAAACATTACTAAAGAAGAAAAGGTGGAAAAAGAAAATTTAAATACAGAAAATGGAGAAGGGATAATGTATTTAAAAAAAGTTCAACCGAATTTTAATGAAAAGGACTTTCTTTTGGGAGCAAGTAAAGCATTAGTAATGATTTTAGAAGCAAAATGTAAAGCAAACAAGAAAGTACTAATTAGCTATTTAGAAGATGATATATTTAGAATATTTGAAAAACAAATCTTAGATCAAGAAAGCAAGGGACATACAATTGAAAATTATAAAATAAATGTTTCAGATACACAACTAGAAGAAGTGAAGATACAAGATAATATTGTATACATTCGGGTTAACTTTAAATTTAATGAAAAATTTGTTGTTATTAATAGTGATGGAAGCGTTAGTTTAGATATGAGTAAAGATGGAGATGAAAAAACAGTAGCTTGGACTTTTTCACGGCCTATCGAATCAGATAGTCCTAACTGGAAGCTATTTGGTGTTAACCAAATCAATTAGTTATAATTTAAATGGCTATACATAAAAATTTTTATAAAAGCCTATTCTTTTTATTTATATTAATAGTTTTAACTTTTTATTTAAGTTCTACAGAAAATAAAAAAGAGGAAAACCAAATATTAGAAGTTCAGTTTTCAGAGTTGCCGGGATGGCTTACAACTGACATTCTGCCTTCTTTGAAAGCATTTGAGCAAAGTTGTAAATATATTTCAATTAAAAATTCTTTAGAAGAAAAAAATTTTTTCAAATTAAGTTTTAATAAAGATTCATACATAAACTTTTGTAAACTTCTTTCTAACGTGAAAACTAATGACGAACTTAAATTCCTAATTGAAGAGAGTTTTTATCCTGCATATCTATCAAGTAAAGAGACCCTTTTTACAGGCTATGTAGAACTGGAGATAAAAGGCAGACTAAATTTTTCACTTCAAGAGGCACCTAATGCTGTCCCCATATTTAAAAAACCTCCAAATATTATTTCAATTGATTTAGAAAAGTTTGGACAAGAACATAAAGAAAAAAAAATAACAGGCATGCTACTAGAAAATGATTTTGTCCCAGTGCCTTCAAGAAAGATAATTGAAAATCAAAATATGTTTAATGAGCACATTCTTGCTTACATTGATGATCCTGCTTTAGCTTATTTTTTACATATTCAAGGTTCTGGAATTATAACTCTTCCTACTGGAAAAAAAATGGCTGTTGGTTACGCAGGAGATAATGGGAAAAAATATTATTCAATAGGAAAAGATCTTATTGAAGAAGGAATTATTAAAAAAGAAAATATATCTATGCAAACTATTTTAAATTGGATGAGATCTAATGAAAAAGAAGCATTTGATTTGATGCAAAAAAACAGTAGGTTTATATTTTTTCAGGAAAGAAATAAAATGGAATCTCCAAAAGGCTCAAGTGGAACAGAGGTTACCCCCATGTATTCTGCAGCCATTGACAATAAGTATATACCTTATCACTTACCTTTATGGACACAGGTTGATAATTTTTATGTAAATAGTGAAGATAAAGAATTCACTAATATTTTTATAGCCCAAGATACAGGTTCTGCAATCAAAGGCTTTACACGAATGGACTTGTTTTTAGGAAAAGGAAAAAATTCAGAAATAATAGCTGGTAAACTCAATTCAAGCGGAAAAATATGGGCTCTGATACCTAGAGATAATTAATTAGTTTGCATTTTTTTTATAAAAAACTTGATTCCTTCTGTTTTTCTTGGGTAGACTTAGGATCTAAATTTAATTAAATTTAAAATAACCTTTCCTGTTAGTCGTAATAGGAAATTTTGGAGGAGAGAAGAATGACTAAATTTTTATTAACAGTAGCGACTAGCATAGTTGCTATTTTTGTTTGGGTTAGCGCTTCGTTTGCTGACGGACATTGTGCACACTATGCTGACTTAAAAGATAAAGCATGGGTAGACGGAGACTGCATGGAAACACCGTTAGGTGAAAAATGGTGGCCAAACCCTCTTTGGGGAGAAGGCGACCAAGCAGGATCTACTAATTGGTATAAAAAACCTGAGGTGGTAAAAAGAGCTTTAGCCATGGTTAAAACAGGAAATACTATGCAATTAGGTCATCCTTATACAGCGGATCAACCAATGTTTGGAGCGCGTAAATTTGTATTACGTATTCCAGGATCACCAACAGGTGGTGCATTTGGTCCAAATAAAATTATGTGGAATGATGAGTTTTTAGCTACAGAAATTGGGCAAGCGGGAACACAGTTTGATGGTTTAGGCCATATTGGTGTTCAAGTTGGTGCTGATGGTGATAAAACTGAAATGAGATGGTATAACGGCTTTACTAATCAAGAAATGGGCGGAGCTTATGGTCTTAAAAAACTTGGTACAGAGCATTTACACCCAATCGTTGCTAGAGGTATTTTAATTGATGCAGCGGCTGTTAGAGGCGTAGAAGCAATGGAAGCCGGTGACGTTATTACTATGGCTGATGTAAAAGCTGCTCTTAAAGCACAAGGCATGTCAGATTATAAAATGATGCCAGGCGATGCAATTTTATTCCATACTGGATGGGATCAATATTGGGTTGTAGACAATGCTAAATATAATAGTGGCTGTCCTGGAATTGGCATGGAAGTGGCACGTTGGATTTCAGGGGGAAATGCTGGAGTAACTGGTTTTGATACATGGCCAGGTGATGCGATTCCTAATCCTGACCCAGATTGCGTATTCTGTGTACACCAATATTTACAAACTCGTCATGGTATAATTAACCAAGAAAACTTAAACACAAGCAAATTAGTTGATGCTGGTGTATATGAGTTTATGTATGTATATAATCCTGTTCCTATCGTAGGAGCAACAGGATCTATCGGACATCCAACTGCTATATGGTAGTCCAATAATTATTTAAGTTTTTACTTAAGTAAATTTAAAAGGAGCATAAAAATTTATGCTCCTTTTTTTTAGTAATTTTTATAAAAAAGTTTTGTTTCTTATTTTTGTCATATAAATTATAAAAAGAGCTGTTTTATATTTAAATAGGTTTGTATAAATGAAAAATATTTTAAGCATTGAAGATCTGCAAAAAGTTGCACAAAAAAAAGTTCCAAAAATGTTTTATGAATATGCTGACTCAGGCTCATGGACAGAAGAAACATATAATTCTAATAATGCAGACTTTAGAAATATAAAGTTTAAACAAAGAGTGGGCGTTAATGTTGAAAACAGATCTCTTTCAACGAATTTTTTGGGACAGTCTGTAAGCATGCCAATTGCTTTGGCTCCAACAGGGCTGTGCGGAATGCAACATAGAGACGGAGAAATTTTAGCGGCGCAAGCGAGTGAAGAATTTGGAGTTCCTTTTACTTTGTCTACTATGAGCATTTGTTCAATTGAGGATGTTGCAGAAAGCACGAAAAACCCATTTTGGTTTCAGCTTTATGTAATGAGAGATAAAGAGTTTATTTCTAGACTATTAGCTAGAGCACAAGATTGTGGCTGTAATGTTTTACAAATTACTATGGACCTTAACATTTTGGGGCAAAGACATGCGGATATTAGAAACGGCCTGTCTGCTCCCCCAAAATTTAATTTATCTCACATTAGTCAAATTCTTTCTCGGCCAGGCTGGGCTTTAGGCATGTTAAGAGCGAAAAGGCATTTTTTTGCTAATGTTGTAGGTCATGCCAAAGGAGTGACAGATAATGCCACGCTTTTTTCATGGATTGCGGAGCAATTTGATGCAAGTTTTTCATGGAAGGATTTAGATTGGATTAGAAATCAGTGGAAAGGAAAGATTGTTTTAAAAGGAATATTGGATCCAGAAGACGCTTTAATGGCCGTTAAATTAGGCTATGACGGAATAGTAGTATCTAATCATGGGGGCAGACAATTAGATGGCGCGCTTTCTTCTATTAGGGCTCTTCCGGAAATTGTAGACAAGGTAGATAGTAAATTAGAAGTGTATATGGATGGAGGTATAATGTCAGGCCAAGACCTTTGTAAAGCTTTATGTATAGGGGCAAAAGGAGCATTAATAGGCAGGGCTTTTTTATATGGCTTGGGGGCCTATGGAAAAGAAGGTGTTGTGAAATGTTTAGAAATTATAAGAGATTCGTTAGATGAAACTATAGCGTTTTTAGGAGAAACTGATGTTCATAACTTAAGTAGAAAAAATGTTTTGAACTTTTCATATAAAAAGGAAATTTATAATTAATTATAATTTTTATGTTTAAAATGAAAAAGATATATTGAAATGATAAAAGATAAAAACAATAATTTTTCAGAGGAAGATAATAAGCTATGGGAGACAATTTCAAATAAGTCCAAAAAATATAAAAAAACAAACAGAATTATATTAAGCAGCAAACCTAGTATTAAAAAGAAACTACCTAAAGAAGACTCTAAAAATATTAATAAAAGAAAAGAAATATTTAATAATATTAATAACGGTTATAAAAAGACAGAAGCTAAAACTACAAGTAGTTTAGAGGCATTAGACCCTAAAGAGATTCCTAATGGAATATCCTTAAAGCAAGCACAAGATTTAAAAAAAGGAAAAGTTAGACCGGAAAAAACTTATGATTTACATGGCTATACCCAGTTTGGAGCACATAATTATCTAAATAAAGAGATTATTAAATGCTATAATAGAAATATAAGAGCTTTGCTTATAATAACAGGAAAAAAGTTAGGAGCTTCTGGCGCGGAAGGTGTTTTAAAAAGAGAGGTTCCTCGATGGCTTAATCTTTCTCCTCTTAGGGAAGTTGTTTTAATGACATCTTGGGCTACTCCTCGTGATGGAGGAGATGGTGCTTTATATGTTTTATTAAAACGATATAAAGAAATAAACTATTAATTATGATTAATAAATATATTATTATAATATAAAGCATATTAAAAAAGGATATAGGAAGAATATATGCGTAAAGCTAAAGTAGTAAGAAACACAAAAGAGACAAAAATTTCAGCTACAGTTAATTTGGATGGAACAGGCAAGTCAAAAATTGAAACAGGGGTAGGCTTTCTTGATCATATGGTTGAACAAATATCACGTCATGGTCTAATTGATGTTAACCTTAAAGCCAAAGGCGATTTACATATTGATGGCCACCATACTACAGAAGATTCTGGTTATGTATTAGGAGGTGCAATAGCTAAGGCTTTAGGACAAAGAAAAGGCATTAATAGATATGGAAATTCTCATATTCCCATGGATGAAACTTTAACAAGAGTGGTTGTTGATTTGTCTGGACGCCCTTATTTAGTATGGAAAGTTGCTTTTACTCAAAAAAGATTGGGAGAAATGGACACGGAACTTTTTAAAGAATGGTTTCAGGCCTTTTCACAAGCCCTAGGAGCAAATATTCATGTCGAAAGTCTATATGGAACGAACAATCATCATATAATCGAGTCTTGTTATAAGGGCTTAGCTCGATCTTTGAGAGATGCCGTTAAATTAGTTCCAAAAATTTCAGGCAAAGCGCCTTCTACTAAAGGCGTTTTAAAAAAAGACGGCTAATAAGAGAGACAAGTATTATGTGTGTAGGGATAATAGATTATGGATCGGGTAATATCCGCTCTGTTTTCAAGTCATTTGAAAAAGCGGCAAGTTTAGTTTCTTCAAAAATAGAAATTAAAGTTGTTAATAATGCTGAAGAGTTAAAGGGTTTAGAGAAAATAGTTTTACCGGGTGTTGGTGCTTTTGCGGATTGTATGGACAGTATAATAAAAAAACCAGGTTTAATTGAAGCATTAAATAAAAAGGTCCTAGATGAAAAAAAAGCCTTTTTAGGAATTTGTGTAGGAATGCAATTATTGGCAAATAATAGTTCAGAACATGGGCATACAGAAGGACTTTCTTGGATAGAAGGAGAGGTAAAATCAATAAAAATCATTAAAGATAATATTAAAATTCCTCATATGGGGTGGAATTCAATATCTTTTGACATTGCTCACCCATTATTAGATAAAATCAAAAATAATGAAGACTTTTATTTTGTACATTCTTATAAGTTTAGTGTAAAAGATAATAATCTTGTTCTTGCTAAAACAAATTATGGAGGAGACATAACATCCATAGTGTTAAAGAACAATATATTGGGAACACAGTTTCATCCAGAAAAAAGCCAAAATGCAGGCATTCAATTTATTAAAAATTTTTTAGAATGGTCACCATGATAAATAAGAACAAAAAATTATCAGTAAATTTAATTAAAAAATTTAGTGCAGGCGAATTGCAAGAATTATGTAAAGCGACCGAAGAGGCCATTGAAAAAGGAATTGGTTTTAGCTGGATTAAGCCCCCTCCTAGACAAAATTTAGAAAATTATTGGAAAGGAGTATTGGCAATGCCTCAAAGAAAGCTTTTTATAGGAAGCTTTGAAGGAGCAGTTGCGGCATCTCTTCAATTAGTTTTTCCAAATAAAAGTAATGAGGCGTCTTCTTTTTCAGCGAGCATTGATACACATTTTGTTTCACCTTGGGCTAGAGGACATGGTTTGGCTAGAATGTTATTAGAGGCAGGTGAGGACTTAGCGTATAAAAGTGGTTTTAGTCAAATTTTATTAGAAGTTAGAAAAACACAGGACAGAGCAATAAATTTATATGAAAATGCTGGGTATATAAGATGGGGAATTCTTCCAGCATATCACATTGTTAATGAAAAGGTTGTTCCAGGCTTATTTTATCATAAACGCATAGACAAGAATAAATGATTTTTTTTCCAGCTATAGATTTAAAAGACGGAAAGTGTGTAAGATTAAAACAAGGAGACATGTTACAGCCAACTGTTTTTGATTTAGACCCTGTTGCTAGGGCAAGATCGTTTCATGAAGCAGGATGTTCCTGGCTACATCTTGTAGATTTAAACGGTGCATTTGCAGGCAAACCTGTAAACCATAAGATAGTAGAAAGCATAATAAAAAACGTAGATATAAAAATTCAGCTAGGCGGTGGAATTCGTGATTTTGATACTATTGATTTCTGGATGAGCGCAGGTATAAATAGATTAATTATTGGTACTATGGCTTTAAGAAAACCAGAACTAGTTATTAAAGCATGTAAGCAATACCCAGGAAAAATTGCTATAGGCATAGATGTTAGAGATGGAAAAATAGCAATAGAAGGCTGGGTTAAGCAGTCAAATATTTCAGCCATAGATTTAATAAAAATATTTGAAGGGATTAATGTTTCTGCAATTATCTATACAGATATTGCGAGAGACGGTATTTTGATGGGCCCCGCATTAGAGGAAACTTTAGCATTTGCAGAAAACACTAATATACCTATTATTATATCAGGAGGAGTATCTTCAATAGAAGACATTATAGAAATTAAAAAGAAAGCTAAAAAAGGAATTATGGGTGTTATAAGTGGGCGAGCCATTTATGATAAACGATTAAATATCTCTGAATGTAATAATATATTAGGTAGTTAATGTTAAAGACTAGAATTATACCATGCCTTGATGTTAAAGATGGCCGAGTAGTAAAAGGCATCAACTTTATTGATCTAGTAGATGCAGGGGATCCAGTGGAACAAGCTAAAGTTTATGATGCACAGGGAGCAGATGAATTGTGCTTCTTAGATATTACAGCGAGTTCAGACAATAGAAATATATTATTAGATGTTGTTAGAGAGACAGCAAATCAGTGTTTCATGCCATTAACAGTAGGCGGCGGAGTAAGAAATTTAGCTGATATTAGAAATCTTCTTCTTGCGGGAGCAGATAAGGTAGGGATAAATACTAGCGCGGTATCTTCTCCTGAATTAATTCAAGACGGCGCTAATAAGTTTGGTTCTCAGTGTATAGTCGTGGCTATTGATGCAAAAAAAACCCAAGATAAGTGGATGGTTTATACGCACGGGGGCAGAAAAGAAACAGGCCTAGATGCAGTTGAATGGGCTAAATTTGTAGTTAAAAAAGGTGCTGGGGAGCTACTAGTAACTTCAATGGATAGAGACGGAACAGGAAATGGGTTTGATCTTGATTTACTAAAAGAGATTACTTCTAAAGTCACTGTTCCTGTAATTGCTTCTGGGGGAGTAGGAACTCTTGAACATTTAGTAGAAGGAGTAGTAAATGGAGGGGCTAGTGCAGTATTAGCTGCATCAGTATTTCATTTTGGAAAATATAAAATAAAAGATGTAAGAAAAGCAATGACAGATGCAGGCCTTAATACTAGGCTATAAATAATTATATTGTAATTTTATATTATTAATTTTGGGAAAATTTGGTGACAGATAAAAACCAGTTTAAAAAATTAGAAGATTTATGGAATACTATAGAAGACAGAATTATTAATTCTTCGCCTAAAAATTCTTATGTGTCTTATTTAGTTTCTAAAGGAATTAAAGAATGTGCTAAAAAGGTTGGAGAAGAGGCTGTAGAAACATCTCTTGCCGCATTAAGCAGGAATAAAGAAGATGCGATTAAAGAATCTGCTGATTTACTGTTTCATTTGTTGGTATTGTGGAAAGCCTCAGGTTTAAAACCAGAGGAAATAATGAATGAGCTAAAGAAAAGAGAGTCAATTTCTGGTCTTACAGAAAAGCAAAATAGAAATAGTGGACCTTAAAATTGCATAAAGACTATGATAAAAACAATATATTTTTTAAAATTATCCACGGACAGATACCCTGTGATAAAATTTTAGAGACAGATCATTGCCTCGCTTTTAAAGATGTAAACCCGCGGGCAAAAATACATATTCTCTTAATCCCAAAAAAACCTTATATAAATTTAAATGATTTCATTTTAAGTGCAGATATTGATGAAAAAACAGATATTTTTAATGCTATATCTAAAGTTGCAGATTTAAATAATTTAAAAGAGGAAGGCTATAGACTTTTAACTAATGTTGGTAAAAACGGTCATCAGGAAGTACAGCATCTTCATTTTCATATTATAGGAGGCCAGCCTTTAGGAAGTTTTATAAAAAAGCTAGTGTTTGACTAAATATAGCTTTCGACGGCATCCCAAAACTTTGCACTTATATTGGAATTGTCAAAGCTAGATATTTCTTGCACACCAGTCGGAGAGGTAACATTAATTTCAGTAAGATAATCTCCGATTATGTCTAAACCAACTAAGATAAGTTCTCTGCTTTTTAATTCTTCACCAAGTGCTTCGCAAATTTCTGATTCTTTGTTATTGAGTATTTTTTTTTCAGCTTTTCCTCCTACATGTAAATTTGATCTTGCTTCTCCTTTTGGAGGAACTCTATTAACAGCACCCGCTACCTTACCATTTATCATAATTACTCTGCAGTCGCCTTGTCTTACTTCAGGAAGGTATCTTTGAATTATTATAGGTTCATTTGTATTTTCAAAAAACATTTCTAATAAGGAAGAAAAATTTGGATCATCCTCTCTAATATGAAAAACTTGTTTTCCTCCATTGCCATATAGAGGCTTCACTATTATTTCTTTATATTCTTTTTTAAATTTATTGATCTCTATAATATCCCTAGTAATTAATGTCTCTGGAATAAATTCTTTAAATTTATTTACAAATAGTTTTTCGGGCGCGTTTCTAACCTCAAAAGGGTTATTAACTACAAATACATCAGGATGAAGGGTTTCTAAAATATGAGTATTAGTTATGTATGTCATATCAAAAGGAGGGTCTTGTCTTAGTAAGATAATATCTTCGCTAGATAAATTTTTAATTTGTTCTTCAGATAGGGAAATATGCTCATTAATTTTATTTTGAATATTAATAACATTTTTCCCCCGAGCGGTAACTATCCCATTATTGTAAGTTAAGTCTTGAGGGTTATAGTAAAATAATTCATGACCTCTTTTATAAGCCTCAACAGCAAGTGCAAAAGTTGTATCTGCATATATATCTATTAGCTCTATAGGGTCCATTTGAATTGATACTTTAGCCATTAGAGATCATAGCCTTCTTTTATCATTTTTAAGAATAATGTGGCTTATTACCTTTTTTACACCTTTGACTGTTCTTGCGTGGTATATGACTTTATTTAATTCTGTCTCATCTGAGGCAATACCTATTAAATAGATTACTTGTTTGGAAACTGAATGGCTAAAATTTATATCAGTTACTTCAGTATCAGCAATTAGGAGGCCAGATAAGGATAATGAAATTCTTGCATCTTTTGCTTCGCTAACCAAAGACGCACTATTACCTATAGTAATTTCATTTAAAACTTCTTTAATTTTAGGAGATACTTCCCAAGCTAATCTAGCAGCTTGGTCCCTTAATTCCTGTGTAACAACATTTCCAATCAGCAAGACTCTTTGTTCAACTATATGAATATCTACATTTATAAAAAGCTTTTCAGTATTTGACCTAAATAAAGCCTCTTGGATTTGTAATTCTAATTTTAAATCTATAGCGGCATCTTTTAAAGATCTTTCTTGAACTGTTGCTAGTCCTACAGTCGCCACTCCACCAACTAATGCGCTTGCACAACTAGCTAAAAGCGTCAAAATTAAAAAAAGTGCTAAATATTTATTTATAACTTTAAGCATTTTATATTCCTTAAATTTTAGAAGTAGCTTTATTTAATGTTATTGCCAGTTTATAGATATAATCACTTTTAATGGAAGTAATTTTTGAAATTTTTTTAGATGCTCTAGATACTCCTATTTTAGGTATATTAACTTTTAGCATAGCTAATATTTCTTCATCGGTATAATTATCTTTATTAGTTTCTGGTTTTTCTATTAAAATCACTAATTCGCCTTTTATATTTTTGTCTTTTAATAGATTTATAGTATCGGATAGCTTTCCTCTAATATTTTCTTCATACACTTTTGTAATTTCTCTAACTATACTTATGTTTCTGTTTCCTAAAAGTTCATATAATTCCAATAGTAATTTATTAAGCCTTCGTGCATTTTCAAATATAATTATAGAAGATTCATGATTATTTAATGAAGAAAGTTTTCTCTGTCTTAAAGAAGCCTTTTTAGGAAGAAAGCCTACAAACATAAATTGATCTGTACTAATACCGGAAATTGAAAGTGCAGCAGTTACAGCACTTGGTCCTGGAATACTTTTTACTATTATGCTGTCATCTAATGCTGCTTTTATTAATTTATAGCCAGGATCAGAAATTAAAGGAGTGCCTGCATCTGTTACGACACCAATATTAAAACCGTCTTTAATTCTGTTCATAATGTAAGGTATCATATTTTTAGAATTATGTTCATGATATGAAATAAGTTTACCTTTACAATTTATTTCATGTTTGTTGCATAATTTTAATGTTATTCTAGTATCTTCGCAGGCAATAAAATCTACTTCTTTTAGAGTCCTGATGGCTCTAATTGTAATATCTTCTAAATTTCCAATTGGAGTAGATATTACTGAAATACTTCCTATGTTATTTTTTTTCATAATGCCTTATAATTATAATTAAGTATTTATTATTATTATATTTTAAAAGGCGCTTATTTGTGAAATATTTTTATTTAATTATTTATTTCTTCCTGCTTTCTTGTTCAAAAGAGAGCTTTATAAGGGATGAAGTCATAATTATTGAGAGCAACCAATTAGATCAAGAGGAACAAATAGAGGAACCTAAGATAGAAAAAGAGTCTGGAGAAAAACAAATAGTTATAAATGAGATAGATATAGAACATGAAGAAGTAGATATAAGCAAGAAAATTGAGGACCCTATAAATAAAATTGAGGAATCCATAAATAAAGAAGAAATAAGCATAAAGGAAGATAAGCAAGCATTATTTGGCGAGGTTGTAAAAATAGGTCTTTTGCTTCCTTTATCTGGAGATAATAAAAAATTAGGAAAATCAATATTAAATGCTTTAGAAATGGCTTTATTTGAGACAAAGTCTAACAAGATTCAGTTATTATTTAAAGACTCAGGAGATACTGTAGAAAAGGCAATTGAAGCCTCTAATCAGCTGGAAGAAGATGGGGTTTCTATAATAATTGGCCCTATATTTTCTTTTCAAGCATCAGAAGTAAGAAAAAATATTAGTAAAAATATACCTATATTTTCTTTTACAAATGACCAATCGATTAAAAAAGAAGGACTTTGGGCATTAGGTTTTTCTCCTAAGCAACAAATCAAAGCTATTTTTTTTGAAATGTCGCAGCATGCTATAACGGATATCTCTGTAATAGTGCCTCAAAGTATTTATGGAGATATCGTTTTACAAGAAAGTAGAAAGGCCAGCATTTCTAGAAACATAAAAATCAATCACATATATAGATATGATAGAACAGCTAAAGATTTCTCAGAGTTTAGCAAATACTTAAATAAAGAAATTATCCTGAGTGATAACGGTTTACTAATTGTTGCTTCTGGTAAACAGCTAAAAGAAATATCGTCTAGAGCACAATATAGAGGAATAAACCCAAAAGAAATTAAATTTTTTGGGATTTCTGGGTGGAATAATCATGAAATTTTAGGTGAGCCTGCTTTATTAGGAGGTTACTTTGTTGCTCCACAGCAATTTTCTTATGAGACTTTTGTTTCAAGGTATTTTCAGTTATACGATATAGTTCCAAATGAGATTAGTGGATTAGGTTATGATATTTTAGCCTTACTTTCTATTGGTCTAAAAAACTCAAAAACTAATCAAGAATTATTAGATTTTTTAACGAATGCTGCAGGGTTTAAAGGCATATTTGGTTTTTTCAAAATAGATATTAATGGTGATGTTTACAGAGAGTTTGTTACATATGAGGTAATGGAAAGAAATTTCGTTAAGAAACGCGATATAATGCCATGATTTATCTTATAAGTTTACTAGTAATATGATTTAAAATAGGAAATCCCTTTTTAGTTACTTTAATTAAAGAGTTGTTAGTTTCTATTAAGTTTAGTTTTTCAAGTCTTTGTAATGCTTTTATATCTATAATTTGATCTTTATTATTAATATTTAATTTTTTAAAAAGAATTCTAGTATTTATACCTTTATTAAGTCTTAGCCCTGTTAATAAAATTTCTTGAGCTCTTTCAATTTCAGATATTTTAGTATTTTTATATAAAGTTATTTTTTTTTCTAAGCTTTTCTTAAGCCATAATTTTGGTGAAGAAAATTTATGAGTGGCATACCATTTATTATTTATTAATACTCTTCCATGTGAACCTGGGCCTATTCCACAATATTCTAAACCTTGCCAAATGCTGAGGTTATGAATGCAAACTGATTTCTTTAATGCGTAATTTGAAACTTCATATTTTTTAAATTTAGCGCTACTAAGCAATTCATCTGTAATATTATATAAATTTAGAAGAGTATTTTCAGAAGGAAGGTCAAACTTATTATCTCTATAGGATGCATAAAAAGGTGTTCCTTTTTCAATAGTCAGTTGGTATGCTGACATGTGTTCTCCTGATATATTAATTGCTTCCTTTAGCTCATGTTCCCATATTTTTTCATTTTGATCAGGTAGCCCGTATATTAAATCAAAAGAAACTTTTTTAAAATTTTGTTTTGCTATTTCTAGAGCTTTAAAGCCATCCTCAGCTGAATGAGTTCTCCCTAAAAACTCTAGAGAATTATTATTTAAAGATTGCAAACCAAGAGAAATTCTATTAATGCCTGCTTTTTCTAAGTTTATAAAATTTTTTATTTCAACGCTTGAAGGGTTTGCTTCAACGGTAATTTCTATATTGTTTGAAAAAGACCATTTATTTTCTAATTGTTTTAAGATTGCCTCTACTAAATTTGGAGGCATTAAACTCGGAGTCCCTCCGCCAAAAAAGATACTTTTTATGGTTCTTTTCCCAAGAATATCAAATTCCATATCTATTTCATTTTTATAAGCGTCTTTCCATGCACTATTATCAATTGGTAGGCTAGATACATGACTATTAAAATCACAATAAGGGCATTTTTTTATACAGTATGGCCAATGTATATATACTGAAATTTCACTATTAGTTTTTGACAATAATATTCTCTTTAAATTTTTTAAATGCCTGCGCTCTATGGCTAATTAGGTCTTTTTTTTCAGGCTTCATTTCACCAAAAGTAATTTTATGTTTTTCTGGAATAAATATTGGATCATAGCCAAAACCCATTTTTCCTCTTTCAGGGAAAGTTAATTTACCATTAATTTTGCCTATAAAAACATATTCTTCGTTGTTTTCATTTACCAGAGCTAAGGCACAAATAAAATAAGCTTTCTTATTATCAACACCTTTTAGCTTTTCTTTAATTAAAGCCATTGCATGACTAAAATCTTTATCTTTACCCGCCCATCTTGCAGAATATATTCCTGGGGCACCGTTAAGTGCTTCTATACATAAACCAGAATCATCGGCTAAAGCCGCAGTATTGGATAATTTTTTTGCATTTCTAGCTTTTATTAAAGCATTTTCACTAAAGCTATTTCCGTCTTCAATTGGTTCTTCGCTAGAAAAAATAGAAATTGGAGAAGCCTCTATTCCAATATCGTTTAGTAAAATATTAATTTCTTTTACTTTTCCAGGGTTATGGCTCGCTATGACAATTTCTTTTGGCACTTTAATTCTATTTTGCATTATTAATAATTTCTGTCTGTATTTTAAATAAATTATCACATTCTTCAAAAGCCAGATCTATTAATGTATTTAGTTGTTTTTTACTAAAGTTTCCTTTTTCAGCAGTGGCTTGAATTTCTATAAGGTTATTAGGCTTAGATATAATAAAGTTCGCATCTGTTTCTGTTTGGCTATCTTCATAATAGTCTAAATCAAGAATTTCTATACCTTTAAAAACCCCACAAGATATGGCTGCGATTTGATCTGTTATTGGATTTGTTTTTAGAGTTTTATTTATTAATAAAGAGTTAGTTAATAATTTCAAAACAACCCAGCCTCCTGTAATTGAAGCTGTTCTAGTTCCTCCGTCTGCGTTTATTACATCGCAGTCTATTTTAATTTGTAATTCATTAAGTTTTTTTAAATCTAGTGAAGCTCTTAGAGACCTTCCTATCAATCGCTGTATTTCAAGAGTTCTACCACTTTGTTTTCCTTTAGTAGATTCTCTGTTATTTCTAGTGTGAGTAGATGCGGGCAGCATGCCATACTCTGCTGTTAGCCATCCTTCACCAGAATTTTTTAGCCAATAAGGCACTTTTTTATCTATTGAAGCAGTGCATATAACGCTTGTATTTCCAATATTAATTAGGCATGAGGCACTAGCATTTTTAATATAATCTTTTATTATATTTACTTTTCTTGCCTGGTTTGGCCGTCTTCCAGATATTCTTTGCAATTTTTTATCCATTTATTATTTCCACTAACAATATTATAATTATATATATAATATACAATGTGAGAAAAATTATTGAATAATTTAAAAAATAATACGGCTTTATTATCATCATTAGATAGTCGCTCAAGAAAGATTTTGCAGCATATTGTAGAATCTTATTTAGAGACGGGCACTCCTATAGGGTCTAACACATTATCTAAAAAGCTATCACCAACCTTGGCATCTGCTACAATTAGAAATGTAATGTCAAATCTTGAGAGTTTAAATTTACTAAAGTCGCCTCATATTTCTGCTGGAAGGATACCAAC
>Ga0315326_10000359_pt1 | contig 21940 bp, 18 predicted proteins | sample M180m32315metaG_FD_203457 | JGI IMG/M metagenome (GOLD analysis project Ga0315326, IMG submission 203457) | Ammonia-oxidizing marine archaeal communities from Monterey Bay, California, United States - M1 80m 32315 | ecosystem: Environmental > Aquatic > Marine > Coastal | place: USA: California... | reverse complement strand
TAATTTAGTGCCTATTGAAAAAATTAGATCAATAAATTTCTTAAATGAGAATGGCCAATATTTTAAATTACAAGATATTGCAACTATAAAATTTACTTCTCTTAAACAGATTAGCAAAGCTAGTGTTGAAGCTTCAGAAGGTATACTTGTTATGGTAATTGGACAGTTAAATGCAGATACTGTTGCTGTCACAAAAGCTATAGATCAATCCTTAACCACACTAAATACTTTAATTAGAAGTAATAAAATTGAACTACATGATCAAATTTTTAGACCCGCTAACTATATTCTAAAAAGTTTGCATAGTATTATCGACCATTTAGCTATTGGAGGTTGTTTAGTATTAATTGTACTCATTATTTTTATGTCCAATATTAAAGCTGCATTAATCTCTGCTTTAGCAATACCTATTTCTCTTATTTTTGCAGCTATTTTAACTCTAAGTACTGGTACAAGTTTAAATATAATGGTTATAGGAGGTTTAGCTATAGCATTAGGTGAAGTAGTTGATGATGCTATTATTGATGTTGAAAATATACTTAGGCGATTAAGAGAAAATAGAAAATTAAAAAATCCATTACATAATTTAAAGGTTATATATAAAGCATCGCTTGAAGTAAGAGGTTCTGTTATTTATGCGTCATTAATAGTAATGTTGGTATTTGTACCTTTGCTATTATTATCTGGAGTGGTAGGCAGGATGTTTGCTCCATTAGGCATAGCTTATATATTAGCAATTTTTTCATCTTTAATATCTGCATTGACCCTTACACCAGCTTTATCAAGTATAAGTTTTAATAAATATCATGAAAAAAAAGACCCAATTATAATAAGATTAATTATTCCAATTTATAAAAAAATATTATCTTGTATTACAGTGTTTCCTAAGTTTTATTCTATTTTAACACTTTTAATGTGTTTGTCTGGAATATTTTTGCTTCCCAAATTGATATTTGGTTTTTTACCAGAATTAAGGGAGGGGCATTTTATGATTCATACATCTTCGTTAACAGGCACCTCCTTATCAGAAACAATGAGAATAGGAGATAATATTACTAATAATATTTTAGATATAGAAGGTGTTAAAACTATGTCACAGTGGGCTGGACGGGCAGAAAGAGGTGCTGATACATTTGGCAGCCATTATGCAGAGTTTGAGGTTGAATTATATGATTTGAATGGAGAAAAACAGCAGATAGTATTTGATAGGATGCGAGAGGTTTTAATTAACACTCCTGGAATATCATTTGAAGCAAACTCATTTTTAATTGAAAGAGTAGATGAAACTTCATCAGGCTTTACTTCTCCTATAGTTATTCAAATTTTTGGGAATAGTTTAATTAATATTGATATTGCTAGTAATAAAATAAACCAAGATTTACTAAAAAATAACTTTCTTAGAGATATCCAATTAAAGTCTGTACTTGCAAAACCACAAATAAATATTGAATTTAATAATAAATTATTAGCTAAAAATAATATTTCACTTAATGAAGCTAAATTATTTATTAATACGGCTATAGATGGAATTATAATTGATAGTTATTTCGAAGATATATTACTTATACCTATAGTACTTTCATACGGAGATGAAAATCATATAGAACATATTGATTACATTAAAAATTTGATTTTATTTAATCAATTTGGGCAACCTATAAAACTAAATGATATTTCTAAAATATCTATGACAAAAGGAAGATATAATATTCTTCATGATTCTGGAAGAAAAGTTCAAATTATAACTGCAAAACCAGTAGGGGGAGCGACAAACTTAGCGTTAAATGAAATATATAATATTTTAGAAAAAGTTGATTTAGGAAATAATATATATACTAATGTAACTGGAAGTGCAGTAGAAGGTAAAAAAGCTAGAAAGGAATTATTTATTACCTCATTTTTAGTTTTAATAGCTGTACTATTTCTTGTTTTAATAGCTATAGGCAATATTAAAAATACTTTTCTCATTTTAATAAATTTACCCTTTGCTTTAATTGGAGGTATAATAGCTGCCTTAATAGGAGGAGGTATATTATCTCTAGGTTCAATTGTAGGTTTTGTAACCTTATTTGGAATAACTTTAAGAAACTCCATTATGCTAGTGTCTCATTATCAGCATTTAGTATTTAAAGATGGTTTAAAATGGAATAAGGATACCGTCATAAAAGGAGCTGCAGAAAGGTTGCCATCCATCCTTATGACAGGGTTAGTTACTGGTCTTGCAATGCTTCCTATTGCTTTTGATGCAGATAATGCTGGTAGAGAAATTATGGGTCCTATGGCATCCATAATTATAGGAGGATTAACTACCTCTACTATTTTAAATTTACTTATTTTACCAGCTTTTATGCTAGCTTTTGGATCTTTTAACAAAAAAGCATAATAATAATTTTAAGCTGCTACTTCTTCAATTTCTTCTAGTTGTGAAGCTAAATCATAAATGCTGCTTATAGATATTTTATTATTTGCAACCTCATTTAATTGTTGTTTCCAAATCTTAGAACCTTGAATACCATGGAATAAATTAAATAGCGGTCTTACTAATCTTCGTTGTGAATGGCCTATATTAATATATTTATTTGCATATTTTAAATATTTACTAATTATTTCTGATCGAGAGATATTATTTTTATTATTATAAAATAAATTATCTGCATCGCTGAGCATCCAAGGATTATACCAAGCTGCTCTTCCTATCATGCAGCCATCAAAAGTATTTAGATGCCACTTAGCTTCTTTCAGGTTTTTAATGCCTCCATTAATAATTATATTCATATCTTTAAATGTGTTTTTAATATATTTAACTCTTTCATAATTTAAAGGAGGAATTGTTCTATTTTCATGAGGACTTAATCCCTTAAGTACAGCAATCCTTGCATGAATTATAACTGTTTTAATATTACTAGAGTATAATTCTGAAATAAATTCTTCTAAAAATTCATTAGTATCAAAATTGTCTAAGCCTATTCTAGTTTTAATGGTAATAGGAATATCTGTTTCTTCCTTAATTGCTTCTATCATTTTACCAACTTTAAGAGGTTCTTTCATTAAACAAGCACCAAAATTGCCGTTAACTACCTTATTAGAGGGGCACCCACAATTAATATTAATTTCTTGGAAGTTTTCCTTTGCAAAAATATTAGCAGCTTGTTTTGCTAAAATTGGGTCAGAACATCCAATTTGTAAAGCAACTGGGCCTTTACAATCTCCCTCAATCTTGAATCTTTGATTTTGGTCATGGATAATTGTATTAACATTAATCATTTCAGTGTATAAAAATATATTCTTAGAAATTAATCTTATTAAATTTCTATAGTGCAAATCTGTTCTATTCATCATAGGAGCTATTGATAATAAATTAGGATATTTATTTTCCATTAAATCAACCTTTATTTATCAGTTTTGCAGCTTCAATAGCAAAGTAGCTCAATATACCGTTTGCCCCAGCTCTTTTAAAGCAAGTTAAAGATTCTATTATTGCCTTATCTTTATCTATATATTTATTTTTAACAGCGGCCATGATCATTGCGTATTCACCTGATACCTGATAAGCGTATGTTGGCATTTTAAAAGTAGATTTTATTCTATAAATTATATCTAAATATGGCATTCCTGGTTTTACCATAACCATATCAGCCCCTTCAGTTATATCTAAACTAACCTCTCGTAATGCCTCATCAGAATTCGCAAAATCCATTTGATAACTTTTTTTTGATTTACTGCTGAGGTTTGTTTCAGATCCTATAGCATTTCTAAATGGTCCATAGAAACATGAAGCGTATTTTGCCGCATAAGACATAATTTGCGTATTTTTGTAGCCATTTTTGTCTAGTTCTGTTCGAATTGCTTGAACTCTTCCATCCATCATATCACTAGGAGCAATTATATCACAACCAGCCTTTGTTTGAATGATAGCTTGTTTACATAATATACTTAGAGTTTCATCATTTAATATTTCATTATTTTTTATTATACCATCATGTCCATGACTAGTATATGGATCAAGTGCTACATCAGTAATAATACCAATATCTTTAATATTATCTTTTATTAATCTAGTTGCTCTACAAACTATATTTTCTTCGTTAAGAGCTTCTGAACCATTTTCATCCTTTAGTGAATTATTATTTTCAGGAAACAATGCTATAGCAGGCAATCCTAATTCTTTTGCCTCTTGAACTATTCCAACAACTTCATTCATTGGAATTCTATTTACTCCGGGCATGGCAGTTATGGCTGTTTTATTATCAGAATCAGTAACAAAAATAGGAAGTATTAAGTCATTTACACTAATCTGATTTTCTTTAACTAATCGTCTACTCCAATCAGATTTTCTATTTCTTCTCATTCTTATATTTGGGTATGAAGCAATACTTATATTATTAGTCATAATTATTTCCTAATTAAACAGAGTATATTATATTATATTATAATAGTGTATTTTTACAAAATTCTTGTATCTTAATAATGAGTTTAGTCAAGAAAATACATTTATATTAATTTTTAAAGTTATCGGAATAATTATGGATTTTACACTAACTAATGACCAAACTGCAATTAAATCTATGGTTCAATCTTTTGCAAAGGAAAAAATGGAACCATTTGCTAATAAGTGGGATCAAGAAAAAACTTTACCAGTAGACGTTCTAAGAGAAGCAGCTACTTTGGGTTTAGGAGGAATTTATATACCTGAAAAATTAGGTGGTACAGGTCTTGGTCGTTTAGACGCTTCAATTATATTTGAAGAACTTTCTACTGCATGTCCTTCTACTGCTGCATTTTTATCAATTCATAATATGGCAGCTTGGATGATTTCTAAATATGGTTCCGATTATCATTTTAATAGATATCTTCCTAAGTTATTATCTATGGAATCTATTTCTTCATATTGTTTAACAGAACCTGGTTCAGGTTCTGATGCATCTGCATTAAGCACTACGGCGGATAAAAATGGAGATTATTATATACTTAATGGAACTAAAGCTTTTATTTCAGGAGCCACTGTATCAGACATATACTTAACTATGGTAAGAACAGGAAATAAGAGCGCTAGTGGTATTTCCTGTATTATAGTTGATAAAAACTCTGAGGGATTATCTTTTGGAAAATTAGAAAGCAAAATGGGCTGGAATTCGCAACCTACTGCACAAGTGATATTTGAAAATTGTAAAGTACCTATAAAGAACTTAGTAGGAAAAGAGGGTGATGGTTTTAAAATAGCTATGCAGGGATTAGATGGTGGACGTATTAACATTGCATCATGTTCTCTTGGTGCTGCAAGAGCTTGCCTAGAAAAATCACTAACATATGTAAATGATAGAAAACAATTTGGTAAGAAAATATCTGACTTTCAAGCAACGCAATTTAAATTAGCTGATATGGCAACACAGTTAGAAGCAGCAAGATTGATGGTTTTAAAAGCAGCTTCAGAATTAGATAGTCTTGGGCAAGAAACAACTAAATCTTGTGCAATGGCAAAAAGATTTGCAACCGATATAGGTTTTACAATTTGTAATGAAGCATTACAATTACATGGCGGGTATGGATATTTATCAGAATATCAAATAGAAAGGTATGTAAGAGATCTTCGTGTACATCAAATTTTAGAGGGTACTAACGAAGTTATGAGAGTTATTATTTCTAGAGCTTTATTAAATAATAGGTAGGTCGGTATGACTGTAAAATATATGGTAAAAGAGAATGCTGCTATTATAACTTTAAGCAGACCTAAATATTTAAACACTCTTACGTTTGAAATGGTAAATAAAATAGATAAGTATCTTAAAGCTATTTTAAAAAATAATAATATTCATATGGTTATTTTTAAAGGAGAAGGTGATAGAGCTTTTTGTGCAGGCGGAGATGTTAAAAGCTTTTATGAAGAAAAATTTGCTAATACTAATAAACTAAGAAAAAATTTCTTTTATAAGGAATATAAATTAAATTATTTAATCAAAAAATATCAAAAGCCTATTATTTCATTTGTAAATGGAATATGTATGGGGGGTGGAGTAGGTATTGCTATGCATAGTAATATAACTGTAGTATCCGAAAAAGTAACATTTGCTATGCCTGAGACTGCAATTGGATTATTTCCTGACGTAGGGTCAGGAAGTATTTTAGCAAAACTAGAAAATAATATAGGTATTTATCTTGGATTAACTGGAAAAAGACTTGGAAGTGCAGATTTAATTAATTTGAAATTAGCTAACTATTGTATCAAATTTGAAAATTTTGAACAAATTGAACGATATTTAATTAAAGTTAAAACAAAAAGATCTATTAATAATATCCTAAAGAAATACTCATTAAAAACTAAATCTTTTTTATTTCCGTCCTTAAACAAAAAAATTGTTAAAATATTTAAACATAATAATGTTGAAGATATTATTAAATCATTAGAAAATGATAATGAAAAATGGTCTCAAAAGGCTCTTAGTGCTATAAAAAAAATGTCACCTACAAGTCTTAAAATTACTTTAAAGCAAATAAAGTCTGCAAGAAGTCTTTCTTTAAAAAATGATTTAATTATGGAGTATAGATTATCGCAAGCGTGTATGAATGGTTTTGATTTTTATGAAGGTGTAAGAGCTGTATTAGTTGATAAAGACTTTAAGCCAAATTGGAGTCCTATTAAAATTGAAGATGTAAGTGATGATATAGTTTTGTCGCATTTTAAATCTTTAGGTAAAAACGATTTAAAAATATAGTAAAGGATAAGATATGAATATTGGATTTATAGGTTTAGGAAATATGGGCAAAGGTATGGCTTTAAATTTACTTAAAGCAGGCCATAAAGTTAATGTTTATGATATTAATACTGATGTAGTTAATGATTTAAATAGTAAAGGTTGTATTGGTTGTTCTGATCTTTTAACTACTGTCTCTAATGTAGAAGTAGTAATATCAATGTTACCTGAGGGTTCTCATGTTAGAGATGTTTATCTTGGTGCAAATGGTGTAATAGCTAATGCTAATAAAGACACACTTCTGATTGAGTGTTCAACTATAGATATTAATACAATTAAAAAGGTTGGAGAAATAGCTAACAATAAAGGCATGCGAATTATAGATGCTCCTGTCTCAGGTGGGATTGTTGGTGCAGATAATGGAACTTTAACATTTATGGTTGGAGGAGTGGAGGAAAACTTTAAGTCTGCCTATTCAATTTTAAATGATATGGGGCAAAATGTTATTCATGCAGGAGCATTGGGGGCAGGTTTAGCAGTAAAAATATGTAATAATATGATATTAGGTACTACAATGATTGCATTAGCAGAATCATTTACAATGGCTAAACAATTAGGTTTAGATCAAAAAAAGTTTTTTGAAATTAGTTCTAAAGCAACTGGAATGTCTTGGGCAATGTTAAATCATTTACCTGTAGCAAACATTATTAAAACTGCCTCTGCTAATAATAATTTTAAGCCAGGTTTTGCTGCAGAAATGATGCTTAAAGATCTATCATTAGCTCAAACTGCTGCTGATTCAATTAACCTTAATACACCCCTAGGACTAAAGGCATTAAATATGTATAAAGAATTTATAAAACAAGGAAACGGATCTTTAGATTATTCAGCTATTATAACATTAATAGAAGAAAGTAATTAGTTAAAAAGAAGCTATGCCAGTTTGTGCTCTTCCTAATATTAAAGCATGAATATCATGCGTGCCTTCATAAGTATTAACTGCCTCTAGATTCATTACGTGCCTAATTATATGGTACTCATCACTTACTCCATTTGCGCCAAGCATGTCTCTTGAAGTACGAGCAATTTCTAATGCTTTACCGCTACTATTTCTTTTAATGAGAGAAACCATATCAGGAGTAGATTTTCCTTGATCTTTTAATCTTCCTACTCTTAAACTGCCTTGTAATGCCAGGCTTATATCAGTTTGCATATCAGCTAGCTTTTTTTGAATAAGCTGATTAGCTGCTAGTGGTTTACCGAATTGTTGTCTATCTAATGTATATTGTAATGCTGTATGCCAACAAAATTCTGCAGCTCCTAATGCTCCCCAAGCTATTCCATACCTTGCAGAATCTAAACATGAAAAAGGACCTTTAAAAGATTTTACATCTGGAAGTTTATTCTCTTCTGGAATAAAGACATCTGACAAATGTATCATACCTGTAGTTGATGACCTTAAAGAGAATTTGCCTTTAATATAAGGAGTTTCTAAACCTTTAAAACTTCGTTCGACAATAAATCCTCTTAATATATTTTGCTCATCTTTAGCCCATATAATTAATACATCTGCGATAGGGGAATTAGTAATCCAATTTTTTGCACCATTTAAAATATATCCCCCTTTTGTAGCGGTGGCTTTTGTTTCCATACTACCTGGATCTGATCCATGATTTGGTTCAGTTAAGCCAAATGCACCTATATATTCACCACTTGCTAGTTTAGGTAAAAAGCGTTCCTTTTGTTCCTCTGAACCAAATGTATTTATTGGATGCATAACAAGACTAGATTGAACACTCATACAAGACCTATAGCTAGAATCTACTCGCTCAATTTCCCTTGCTATTAAACCATATGCTACGTAAGATACACCCGGACAACCATAGCCATTAATAGTAGAGCCTAATAAGCCTAAACTACCCATTTCTCTAAAAATATTTTTATCAAAGCTCTCATTACGATTATTATCTAATACTCTTGTCATTAGTTTATCTTGAGCATAATTCGCAGCAGTTTCACTTATCATATTTTCTTCTTCTGATAATTGGTCTTTTAGTAGAAATATATCAGACCATGTTGAGGCTCTATAATCTTGTTTGTTTAATTCTGTATGTTTTTTATTAGAAACTGATGACATTATTATTCCTTATTTAATTAAAGAAAAGCTATCTGCTATCTCAAGTACTTTTCTTAAGCGAATATTATTAAGCGAACTTGCGGAGATATAGTAATATATATTGTTAATATTTTGAAGTCGCAAGACTAAATAAAATTTAAATCCCCCTAATGGATAAGCGCAATAAAGTTGATAATATTTTCCTTCACTGTTAAATCCACTATTTATATTATCACAAAACCATTCTGGATTAAGTGTAGCCTTTTTAATAGTGTCATCTATAGCAGGAACTGAAAATCTAGCACTATCAAATAAAGTATCTTTAATAGGGCTGTCTGGTCCTCTTATTAGACGTTCTACTTTTACTATATTATGAACTTCGTTCTTTAATCTATCGTACAACCAACTGTTATATTCTAATTCATTTATTTTTAATTTATATAAATTAAGCCATGTATACTTACTAAAGATATTTTCTTTGGGCATAATGGTTATTATACCTGTTAATGAGTCATTATAATTTAAAACTAATGCTTTTTCTTCAAAATCTTTAGGTATAACAAAATTTTCTAAATATTCATTTGAGTAACATATAGTAGCATTAAAAAATAGTATAAAGAATTTTAAATAAACTATTGATTTATATAGTTCCATAGTGTTTCAATCTCTATTGAATGATATTGGCTTTCCTATAGGTTTTCCAATTAATTCACCATCTCTCATAACTATATTTCCATTTACAATAGTCATAATTGGCCATCCTTTTACTTTCTTACTATTAAATGGTGACCATCCAGATTTATTTGCCATCATATCATTTGTTATTGTTACTTCTTTATTCATATCAATTATTGTTAAGTCTGCGTCATTATTTAATTTTATTTCCCCTTTATTTATAACCTTATATAATTTCGCTGGATTAGTAGATATTAATTGGCATAATTTAAATAAACTTAAATTTCCTTTATTGACATGGTCTAACATAATGGGAAGAAGTGTTTGCACGCCAGGCATACCTGATGGTGTATCAGGATAAGGTTTATTCTTTTCTTCTATTGTATGAGGTGCGTGGTCTGAACCAATTACATCAACTACTCCATCCTTTATACCCTTCCATAACCCTTTTTGATGCCTAGCTTCTCTAATAGGAGGATTCATTTGAGCAAATGTACCTAATTCGTCATAACATTCAGGAGCACTTAATGTTAAATGCTGAGGAGTAACCTCCACACTTATATATTCTTTATTTTGTTTAATATATTCTATTTCTTCTTCAGTAGTAATATGTAAGATATGTACAGGCTTTTTAGACGCATTTGCTCCTTTAATTACTCTTTTTGTAGCATTTAAAGCTGATAGTTCATCTCTCCATATTGGATGGAAATGTACATCATCACATGTTATTAATTTTTTTCTTTCTATTAAACGAGGTTCATCTTCTGCATGAACAGCTACTCTAAAATTTCTACTTTTTAAAACATTAATTAAAGTTTCATCATCAGGAATTAATAAATTGCCAGTGGATGATCCCATAAAAATTTTTACACCAACGCATCCAGGAATTTTTTCAAGTTCTGGTAGAAAAGAGAAATTTTCTGGGGTAGCACCAGCATAAAAAGCATAATTAACCCACATTCTATCTTTTGCTAATTCAAATTTATCATTTAAACGTTCTACAGTTGACGTAGGGGGATAAGTATTAGGCATCTCAAAAACACTAGTAACACCTCCCAACGCCGCTCCTTTAGACCCTGTATACAAATTTTCTTTATGTTCTGAGCCAGGCTCTCTAAAATGAACCTGACTATCAATCACTCCAGGTAATATAGTCAAATTTTTTGCGTCTATTATTTTATCTGCTTCATAATTGCTAGTCGTTGATAAAAGTGTAATTTTATTATCTTTAACTCCAATATTTAAGTTTTCAAAAACATTCCCTACTACTACATCTCCATTTTTTATCAATAGATCATACATATGACAACATTTCCTTATTTTTAATACACAAGATTATAATATTATTATATGAAAGATAAATACATTCAAATATTAAATTTAATCTACAAAATTAATTTCATTTGCTTGTGATTTATCTTTAATAAATTGAAGTCTTTTTTCAGGATTCTTTCCCATTACGTTATCTACAAATAATGCAGTTTCAGGAATTATATTTCTAGAAAGATTTACCCTTATTAAGGTTCTGTTATTTACATCCATAGTGGTTTCTTTTAATTGTTTAGCAGGCATTTCACCTAAGCCCTTAAATCTACTGATTTCAATTTTAGTATTTGCTTTAAAGTTTTGTTTAATAATTTTATCTTTGTGCTCATCTGTCATAGCATAGAATGTTATATCTTTTTGTGTAATTCTATAAAGAGGGGGTTGCGCAAGATATAATTTACCGGCTTCAATCAAACCAAGCATTTCTTTAAAGAAAAATGTTAATAATAAAGATGTAATATGGGCTCCATCTACATCGGCATCAGTCATAATTATAATTTTTTCATACCTTAAATTATTAATATTAAATTTATCTCGTGTACCACAGTTGAGAGTTTTCTTTAAATCACTAAGCTCTTTATTCTGATCCATTTTATCAACAGTAGAAGAAGCAACATTTAGTATTTTTCCTCTAAGCGCTAATATCGCTTGAAATTCTCTGCTGCGTGCTTGTTTAGCTGAGCCTCCTGCTGAATCACCTTCAACTATAAATAACTCTGATCCTTCAGCCTCTTTTTGAGAGCAATCTGCTAATTTACCTGGTAAATATATTTTCTTGATTAAATTGTTTTTATTTAAATCTTTTTCTTTTTTTCTTCTAATTCTTTCATCTGATCTAGTTATAGTCTCATTTAATAAGTATTTAGCTACTTCTATATTATTATTTAACCATACTTCAAAATGATCTTTTAATGAGTTCTCAATAGATTTTTGTGTTTTTGGAGAAGAAAGTTTCTCTTTAGTCTGCCCTTGAAATTGAGGATCTGTAATAAAAATAGAGATTATTCCAAAAGCTTTTCCCAATAAATCTTCAGATGATATTTTTGAAGCTTTTTTTATATTATTTATTTCACCAAATGATCTCATAGCTTTTGTTAAAGCTACTTTAAAACCATTCTCATGACTGCCTCCCTCGTAAGTAGGAATAGTGTTACAGAAGCTTAATAAATTTGATTCCAATTGAATAGGCCAACAAATAGACCATTCAACCATTTCTTCTTTTGAGTCTAAAAATGTTTTTCCTGAAAATATTTCATCTATGAGTAATGGTCCATCAGAAAGTTTATTAATTAAGAAATCTTTAATACCTTCAGGAAAATTATAAGTAATTTTCTCATTGTTCTTTGCCTCATCTGAATCTAATTCCCAACTAATTGTAATACCTCTAAATAAGTATGCTTTAGACTCAGCCATTTGTTTTAAAATTTTCGGATCAAAATAAACATCATTTCCAAAAATTTCCTTATCGGGTATAAATTCTATGTAAGTACCTTTTTTGTTACTTTCTTTAATTTTCTTTATTTTTGTTTTTGGTAAACCTTTAGAGAATTCTTGGCGCCATAAATTTTTATCTCTATTAACCTCGATAATTAGTTTTTCTGATAGTGCATTCACTACAGAAAGTCCTACTCCATGTAAGCCACCAGATGTATTATAGGCTTTAGAGCTAAATTTACCCCCGGAATGAAGAGTAGTACAAATTACTTCTAATGTTGATAATTTAGGTCTTTTGGGATGATTATCTACAGGAATACCTCTACCATTATCTGTTATACATAATTTATTATTACTTTTTAGTACTATGTTAATTTTAGATGCATGACCTGCAACTGCTTCATCCATAGAATTATCTATGATTTCTGATGCAAGATGATGAAGTGCTTTCTTGTCTGTTCCTCCTATATACATTCCAGGACGTTGTCTAACAGGTTCTAGACCTTCTAATAATTCAATATCCTTAGCTTCATAAGAGTTTTCATTTGGTTTTTTATCGAAAAGGTCTAACATAAATAAGATATAATAATTTAATTGTTATGCATCAAGCAATATATTTAGTATTTGATAAAAATTTATTACTATATATAGAAAATAAGGCTGAATTTTATAAGTTCAGCCTTATAAGTTTTAAACTGAGTAATACATATCAAACTCAACTGGGTGAGGTGTATAATCTACTTTATGAACTTCTTCTCTTTTTAACTCAATATAACCATCAATTTGATCATTAGTAAATACATCTCCAGCAGTTAAAAATGCTCTATCTTTGTCTAGTGCATCTAATGCTTCACTAAGACTAGCTGCGACAGTAGGTACTTTAGATAATTCACTAGGTGAAAGGTCATATAAGTTTTTTTCTAAAGGGGCACCTGGATGAATTTTATTCTTTATTCCATCCATACCAGCCATAAGCATAGAAGAAAATGCTAAATAAGGGTTAGCAGTTGGATCAGGAAATCTTACCTCTACTCTTTTTGCATTTTTACTTGTTCCATAAGGAATTCTGCATGATGCAGATCTATTTCTTCCTGAATATGCAAGTAAAACTGGCGCTTCAAAGCCAGGTACTAATCTTTTATATGAATTAGTACTAGCATTAGTAAACGCATTTAATGCCTTTGCATGTTTAATTATGCCACCAATATAATATAAGCAAGTATCACTCAATCCAGCATATCCTTTTCCAGCAAATACAGGAGTTTTACCTTTCCATATAGATTGATGACAGTGCATACCTGAACCATTATCATCTACTATGGGTTTTGGCATAAATGTTGCAGTTTTTCCATAGGAGTGTGCTACCATATGAACACAATATTTATACATTTGGATCCAGTCAGCTGCCTTAATCATAGGCCCAAATTTAAACCCTAATTCATTTTGTGAAGGAGCTACCTCATGATGATGTTTTTCCATAGGAATACCCATTTCCATCATTGAAGTTACCATTTCAGCTCTAATATCAGTCATAGAATCTACTGGTGGAACTGGGAAATAGCCACCTTTAATGGAAGGTCTATGTCCAATATTTCCTCCGTCAAAATCTGCATTAGAATTATATGGACCTTCTTCTGAATCAATTTGGTAACCTGTATTATTCATAGATACATTCCATTTTACATCATCAAAAACAAAAAATTCAGCTTCTGGTCCAAAATATACAGTATCGCCAACTCCTGATGCCTTAATATATTCTTCAGCTCTTACTGCAGTTGACCTTGGGTCTCTATCATATCTTTTTCCTGTACTTGGCTCTATTATGTCACAAAAAAGAATTAGGCTAGGTTGAGCAGTAAATGGGTCAACAACAGCACTGTCAAAATCAGGTTGTAAAATCATATCTGACTCATTAATTGCTTTCCATCCAGCGATAGAAGAACCATCAAACATAATTCCTTCTTTTAATACATCCTCATCCAGAGAGCTAACTGTTTGAGCTGTATGTTGCCATTTACCTCTAGGATCAGTAAATCTAAAATCTACAAAAGCAATATCTTCATCGGTTATCATTTTCATAATTGACTTAGCTGTATTTTTCTTATGATTTAAAGTCTTTTTAGCCATTTTTAGTTATTCCTTATTATATTATTTTGTTGCTTAAATAGCAGCTTCCCCAGTTTCACCTGTTCTAATTCTTACTGCTTGTTCTATATTAGTAACAAAAATCTTACCATCACCGATTCTTCCAGTATGAGCAGATTTTTGAATAGCCTCTACAGCCTGTTCTAATAAATTGTCTGCAATTATAATGTCAATTTTAAGTTTAGGTAAAAAATCTACAACGTATTCAGCTCCTCTGTAGAGTTCTGTATGCCCTTTTTGTCGACCAAAACCTTTAGCTTCTGTTACCGTAATGCCATCCACTCCTGCTTCTTGAAGTGCATCTTTAACTTCGTCTAGTTTAAATGGTTTTATAATAGCTTCAATTTTTTTCATATTATTAACTCCTCAAAGATTAATTATTACAATTCTAGTATGAGCATGTTTTATGCCAACATCAATATATTGAAAAATCTTAAAAAAATTAATTAATATTAACATATAATATTATAATTGTCGCAAAAATAATCACTTGTGATTAATTTTTATACAATTATTGTAAATTTAGCTAAATAAAATATTATATTTGTTTCTTTTTTTATATATATTTAGTATTAAATCTTAACAATTATATGGCGGGTGTAGCTCAGTTGGTTAGAGCACCGGTTTGTGGTACCGGGGGTCGCGGGTTCAAGTCTCGTCACTCGCCCCATAATAGATATCTTGTAATATTTTAATAATATCATTAGATATTTTTTTTGACTTAGATTCCTTAACATTTGCATAGGCAAGTATACTTAATGCAGTAGCTTTACATTGCTTATTTACAAATATAGCTTGATTAAATTCTATAGAGCTATTTCCAATTCTACTAATATAAGACCCAATTTCAATTTTACTAGGATAGAAAATTTGGGCTATATAATTAATATTAAAATTTACTATGACAAAACCGTATATTTCAGTTTCTAAATTTCTTATAATATTAACTCTAGCGCTTTCAAAATATCTTGAGATTGAGACATTGTTTACATGATTATATCCATCAGTGTCTCCCCATCTTACGTTCTCATAAAATATATTTTTATACATACTAAGGTCTTTAGGAATATATCTTTTATTTTTCATTATTTGCCCCATTTGTTTTTAAATAATAGAAAGAAAGGAAAAAATAGCAATGGCAAATAAGTTAATAAAACCATTATATTAATAAATGATATTAAATGTGATTCTTCAATAATCAAATTCAAATATAGGTTTGTTTCATTGGAAGTTAATGGATAGATATTGAAACTATTTAATAATCCTTCATTTTTATTATAAGTATCTTTTATTCTGTAACTCAATTCAGACATATTTATTTTGTTAAATCTATCCATTAAAATAACGATAATTGCTATAGCTACTGCTGAGCCTGCATTTCTAATAAATTGAAATAGGCTTGCTCCATGATCTCTATATTTAGGGGGTAAAGACACATAAGTAATAGTTGCTAAAGCAGGATAGAATAATCCTATTCCTAAACCTCTAATAATTCCGTTGACCATCATCATTTGCATAGTTACTTCTGTATTCCAAGCAGTCATATAAAATTGACCAATCATATAAATAAATATTCCAACAATCATAATAGTTTTAAAATAACCAAATGATAATATTCTTGAAGCAATCAAGGTTCCTGTCATTCCACCAATTCCACTTGTAGTTAATATTATTCCAATCTTATCAATTGGATAGCCTCCTAGATCTGAAAGAAAGTTTGGCATAAGAATAAATGGGGGGACTAAAAGTAATCCAAATAAGAATACGAATATTAAGCCACCAATATAATTGCTGTCCTTAAAAAGTTCTCTAGGAAAGAGAGTTTTACTTTTAATAAAATATTGTAAAAAAAACATAAATATAAATAAGGTAGATGCTATTGATAAATTAGTAATTATATTTGAAGCAAACCAATCTAATATTTGCCCTCTATCGAGAACAACTTGTAAGCATGATGCACCTAAAGCTAAAAATATAAAACTTAAAAAGGCAAATTTAATATCTTTATTAATTTCATTATTATTTAGGCAAAAGTAAGATCCTATAAAAGCTATAACTCCAATAGGAACATTTATTAAAAACACCCATCTCCAGTTATAATACTCTGTAAAGTAACCTCCTAATGTAGGACCAATTAGTGGTCCAATTAATAAACCTAGGGTCCACCATGAAAGAGCTTTTCCTCTTTCTTTTTCTGGAAATGCATCTATAATAATAGATTGACTTGAAGCTACTAATGGTGCGCTAAAAGCTCCTTGTAAAGCTCTAAAAATAAGTAATTGATCTAAATTTTGAGATAAGCCTGATAAAGCAGAAAAAAAAGAGAATCCAAATATTCCTATTAAATATATTTTTTTTCTACCAATTTTTTTAGATAAATAACCTAAAAGTGGTATACATATTGCAGTAGATATGGAATAGACAGTAATTACCCAAGCAATTTCAATTTTACTAGCAGAAAAATAGCCAAGCATTTTAGGTAGTGCAACAGAAATACATGCTAGGTCAATAGTTACCAATGCAGTTGCAACACAAGCGAAAAATAAAATATAATTTTTATTACCTTTAATACTATAAAACATCCATATTACCGTTTTTTGAAAATATATTGCCTAAATTAATAATTAATCTTTATATGCTTTAATTATTATTTTATATAATGATTTTATTTGATAACAGCTATGTTTTAATAAGGGAGAACAAATATGAGTAAATTAATTATTTTCTTAAAAGTTATTTCTTATATTATTTTTATTACAGCTTTTTTTATAAAAATAGGATTATCTTCTGAAAGTGATTTAGAACAGGCAAATATTCTTTTTGATAAGGGAGAATATTTAGAATCTGTAAGTTTAGCTTCAAAATCACAATCTATAGAATCTTATATATTCTGTGCAAGGGCATTAGCTATTTACGGACATTTTTTACTTAAAGATGAAGAAGCCATGAATGTATTTAAACAGGCACTAGAATTTGCATTTTTGGCTTTGGAAAAGGATAATTTTAACGATAATGCACATGTAGAAGCTGCACATTCTTTAGGTAGATATAGTCAATATATTGGTATTGTAAGTGCTTTAAAGGAAGGATATGCGGAAAAAATATCTTTTCATTTAGATGAAGCTATAAAAATTAATCCAAAAAATGTTTCTGCACATATATCTAAAGGAACTTGGCATGCTGAAATTGTTGATAAAGCAGGTTTCATGGCTAATATTTTGTATGGAGCAACATCAGATCAGGCTAGAGAACATTATGAAAATGCGCTGAATTTAGATGGAGAAAATATAGGGGTTATTTTTGAAGTATCATATGGCTTATTGTTATTAGATGATAATGAGGATATAGTTAAAGCTAAAAATTTATTATCAAGGGCTTTAAAAATAGAACCAAAAAATCACTTAGATACTTTATATATAGAGAAATCAAAAGAATTAATTAAAATATTATAGATAGTTTATTTTTGTCCATATCCTCTTGCATCTATTGACCAAGAATTAAAAGTTTTATCTTTATTTATTACATAACATTTATCATAAAGATTAACTGTAGGGTCGCAATGCGAGGGCTGAATTACAACAATTTCTCCATGTTTTAACTTTTTTCTGCTATTTTTTGGTAAAGTAATTTTTCCATGTTCATCTCCCATGAAAGTATATTTAGTTTTATTGGGTAATGACCCTATAGGTTTAGGTAAATATTTAGAATCAGTAGAAAGTGCTTTTAGGCCTGCATCTATAATATAGTTATAATCATCTATAATACTTATAACAGAAGAGGCTATAAATAATCCAGATTTAAAAGGTTTTGCATTCGATTTATAAATATTAACATTATCGTATTCTACATCATTAAATACATAACTGCCTGCTTGTAGTTCTGTAAATAATTTACTATTAGCATCAATATCGTAAGAACCAGTTCCTCCTCCTGAGACAATTTTTGGAGCTAGATTTATTTTTTTTAATTTTTCTATTATTTTATTTAAATAATTATGCCTTACAGTAGTTTCAATTTTTCTTTTATTATAGTTATTAATATGCTGAACATCTCCAGCATATGCAGTGATACCAATATAATTTAAATATTTATTGTTATTTATTAAAGATGCAAATTTAATAATTTCTTTTATATTTTTGGCTCCAGTTCTTGATATTTTGTTAATTCCTATGCCCATGATATCGCAGTCTACTAATACATTTATTTTTTTATTATTCTTCTTGGCAATTTTTGATAAGAATTCTAATCCATAGATACTATCAATTACTAACATTAAATTTTTAGAAGATTTTAATAATTTAGAAAGTCTTTGTTCAACTCTTAAATTAGTAATTGGAGTAGTTAATAAAATCCCTTCAATATTTTTTTGAGACATTATTTCAGCTTCATGAAGCGTTGCAACACATATACCAATTGCTCCATATTGTATTTGTATTTTAGCTATTTCAGAAATTTTATGAGATTTAGCATGGGGTCTAATATTAATTTTATTATCTTTAGTATATTGGGACATTACTATGATATTTTCGATTAGAACAGATTTATCGATCAATAGCGATGGAGTACTTATATTAATATTTTTGTAATTCATTATATAATTTCTAAAATAAAAATAATTTCACTTATAGCATAAATACTTATAAAAGTATTTGATTATAAATCAAGAAAGAGTTTAGGATAAAAATTCAATATTTTATTAGGAAAAATTAATGAAAATATTTTATTATTTTATAATCTTATTAATTGGACTAGTAATATCCTCTTGTAATGAAGTAGACGAAAATAAGCTTCCCACTAATGTAAATAATGAAAAAAAAATTAATATTAAGATGGCAGCTGCTTTTCCATCAAGTTTAATTATATTGGGCGAAACTGGATTAAAGTTAAGTAAAAAGATTAACGAAATTTCTTCTGGTAATATAAATATTAAATATTTTGAGCCAGGTGCACTAGTTCCACCTATGGAAATATTTGATGCTGTATCTAGTGGAGGAGTAGATGCTGGTTGGGCATCACCTGCTTTTTGGGCAGGAAAAGTTCCTGCTTTACAGTTTTTCACTACCTTTCCATTTGGTCCAGATCCAAGCGAATATATTGCTTGGTTAAGATATGGTGGAGGAAACGAAATTTTTAAAGATATATATAGATCTCATAATATTCATTCTATACATTGTATGGCAACGTCACCAGAAGGGTCTGGTTGGTTTAGAGATGAAATAAATTCAGTAGAGGATTTAAAAGGATTAAAAATGAGATTTTTGGGCTTAGGTGCAAAGGTTATGGAAAAATTAGGAGTCTCTACTCAATTATTGGCTGGCGGAGATATATATCCTGCATTAGAATTAGGAACTATTGATGCGACGGAATATGGAATGCCAGCTATGGATTTAGAATTAGGTTTTCATACTATTGCAGATAATTATTACTTTCCTGGATGGCATCAGCCTGCAAGTTTAGGTGATTTAATAATTAATTTAGATTTATGGAATTCATTTAGTTTGGCACAACAAACGCAAATAGAAATGACATGTGCTGAAATGTTTTTAGATAGTTTAGCTAAAAGCGAAGCGGTTCAAGTACAAGCTATTAATAAATTAAAAAAACTTGGAGTTAAAATACATAAATGGTCTCCTGAAATGATGGAATTGTATAAAAAAAATTGGCATATTGTAGTAGAAGAGGAGGCTTCAAAGAATCTTCAATTTAAAAATGTTTGGAATTCAATTAAAGAATTTAGAGAAGAGTATGCAATATGGCATGATCTAGGTTATATAAAATAGCAGACTAATTTTTATAAAAATTATACTTTAATTTTGCCGTACAAGTTCCGGTAGCTATTAATGATCCATTTGCATCTTCAAGTCTACCTTCTAAAAATGCTATTGATTTAGTATTCTTAATTACTTTGGCTGTAGATATAATTTCTCCCACATGAGCAGAATTTAAGAAACTTATTTTAACCTCTAAAGTTAAAACTAAAACATCAGGTCCGCATTTAGCCATACAAGCTAATGCCATAATAGCGTCAATCCAACCAGTAACAAATCCTCCCTGAACTATACCTCCAGAATGACACATTTCTTTTTTTGCTATATATTTAGCTGATGCAATTCCATTAGTTGTATCTATGAATAATACTTTATCAATGCCTAATGTTGATTGAGGGTAGCCCAAAAACATAGCTTTTAGTTTAGCAATAGTGGCTTTATTACCTATATCTTTCATATAAACCTATTTAGTGAGATATAAGACCATGTCTATATTTAGATATGGTCTTATACAATTTGATTAATCTACAAAACCTAGATCTTTCCATGTTTTATAGCTTTCTCTGAATGTACTTAGAGAGGCCCAGACTTTTGCAAAGTCCTCATCTTTTGCAGCTTCTTCTTTTACAACTTCTTTCCATGCATTTCTAAGTATATCTAATGTTTCATCTGGCCATCTATGTAGAGTTACACCTTTTTCTTGAAGCTTCTTTAATGCTTCTGGCTGTCTAGATTCAGCTCGTGCTAATGCTTTTACTACACTCTCTGAACATGTAGCTTCTATCTGAGCCTTTTGTGTTTCAGATAAAGCATTCCATTTTTCTAAATTAATAAGTAATTCAAGAGCTGAAGAAGGTTGATGCCAACCAGGAAAATAATTATGTTTTGCGATTTGATAAAAGCCTAAGTCAATATCAATTGAAGGCATTGCAAATTCAGTTGCATCAATTGTTCCTAGTTCTAATGCCGGATAAATATCACCTCCTGCTAACAGTTGAGTAGATACTCCAACTTTCTCCATGACTTTAGCTCCTAATCCAAAGAATCTCATTTTTAATCCTTTAAGGTCATCTATACTTGTAATTTCATTTCTAAACCAACCAGAAGACTCAGGAGAGATCATCTGACATTGAATTGGACGTAAATTATGTCTTGCGTATATTTCTTCCCATAATTCTTTTCCTCCACCTTCATGATACCAAGCTAAAAACTCAGTAGCATTTGGTCCAAAAGGAATAGCAGTAAAGAATTGTACAGCAGGAATTTTACCTGCCCAGTATCCTGCAGTAGACCAACCTGCATCTACAGCTCCTGTAGAGACAGCATCAAATATTTCAAGAGGAGGAACTAATGCTCCAGGTTCAAAAAATTTAATCTTTATATTTCCCCCTGATACGGTTTCAAGCCTCTTAGTAAAGCTAATTCCTCCTTCACCTATAATGTTAAGGTTTCCTGGAAATGTGCTCGCCATTTTCCATCTTACTGTTTCATTTTTAGTTGATGAATCTGAGTTATTGCTTTCTTTAGAATTATCACATGACATTAAAAAAAATGTTGCAATAAAAGCTATAAAAATTTGAATTAGAATATTTTTCATTTGATTAAGTTCTCCAAAATTTATTAATGCTAATAAAATAAAAATAGAATTGATTGTTGATTCTAAATTAATATAACGCAACATATTTTTTAATTAAATTATTTGTTTATTTAAATTATAATAGTTAGAAAAAGTTTTTTATTGTAAGAATCATAAATATTATTTTAATAATTAGGGAAGTTTAGACAAA
>Ga0315326_10000354_pt1 | contig 22022 bp, 14 predicted proteins | sample M180m32315metaG_FD_203457 | JGI IMG/M metagenome (GOLD analysis project Ga0315326, IMG submission 203457) | Ammonia-oxidizing marine archaeal communities from Monterey Bay, California, United States - M1 80m 32315 | ecosystem: Environmental > Aquatic > Marine > Coastal | place: USA: California... | reverse complement strand
TCCTCGCGACACTCTCCAATGGCAACATATCGTTGCTGACTAACATGGCCAAGAATGCCGGCATGCCCTGGGACGCGGTGTTGTCCGCAGAGCTCTCCAGGCATTACAAGACGGACCCGGAAGCCTACCTGTTCAACGCTGATCTACTGGGCCTGCCCCCGGAACAGATTCTGTTTGTTTCTGCCCATACCGGCGATTCACGAGCCGCCGCACTAACTGGCATGCGCCAGGCGTTTGTGATCAGGCCGCTGGAACGTGGCGTAGGCGGAAGAGTAGATATCCCTCCCGATGGTGAGTTTGATTACGTGGCGACAGATTTTCTGGATTTAGCCAGGCAACTGGGCGCGTAAATCCTGCCAGAAATCGAGTTAGATCCGAAAGACCTCCAATAAATAAGGATACAAACACAAATAAAGGTTGAAGCTTTAAATAAAGAAAGAAACATTGATTTTTACACGGTTTCGCTTACCCATGTAATCAGGAGAGCTTGGTGAATATTTTGTAGAACTGGCACAAGATTCCTCACCTTGGCTTTGGCATCACAGGTATCACCCTAATAGGGCTCCATGCAGGAGTTGTGATTGCGGCTGAATCGGTGCGATCGGGTTTATGATGCTTATATCAATATTGCGATTGCGAAATACTATTAAAAGGAAATTTTAAAACCGGCTGATTTATTAGTATTTGATCCCTCGCTTCCTCACGTAAAAGATTCCTATTTTATGTCTACGTTTAAGCATCCAGGCTAGTGGCGGCAATTTAATCAATTTTAACCTTAGTATGAAGGAGAGACCGATGGCAGATGCTGCTGTAGCCCAAAAAGGACCTTATTCCGTGGATGTAGAAGCTGGCAAAGAATATTATTGGTGCCGATGTGGCAAAAGTACGAGCCAGCCTTTTTGTGATGGTTCTCATCAAGGAACGGAATTTAGTCCTGTTCCTTATAAGGCTGAAGCGAGTAAAACTGAGTATTTCTGCGGTTGTAAAGCAACCGGTGGACAGCCCATGTGTGATGGAAGTCACGCTAAACTGTAACACGGCAAGATAGTTCTGTGAGACTAAACACATAATAGGGGCAGAGCCGTTTGCTTCTTTTTTAGGCATTCAACTTAGTGAAACTTTATACTGATGAATTTTGCGGAATCATGGAAAGGAATTAGAAATTTTATAGTGGATCAAAGGGTTGCAGAAAGCAGTGTGATCGATTCATTTTATCTGAAACCGAAAGACGGTAAACCTTTAGCTAAGTTCAAACCGGGACAATTCTTGACCTACGAATTAGATATTCCAGGTCAATCCCAAACAGTGATCCGCACCTATACGCTTTCTGATTGCCCTCATCCGGAATACTACCGTGCCAGTATCAAGCGGGAACCTTCACCGAAGGATCTGCCTGATGTTCCATCCGGGTTAGGCTCAAATTATTTTCATGATTTTGTCCACGCTGGGAGTGAACTTAAAGTCAAAGCACCCCGAGGTGATTTTTTTCTCAATACCGAAGCGGACACGCCGGTTGTTCTTTTAAGCGGGGGCGTTGGACAAACCCCTATGATCAGCATGCTGAATTCGATTGTACAGAGCGATTCCCAACGCGAAACCTGGTTCATTCATGGAGCGCTCAATAGTAAAGTTCATGCCTTTGGAAATCATGTTCGAAAACTCACGGTGAAACGGAGTCAGCTGCATTCTCACTTTGTTTATAGTGATCCTCTCTCAGAAGATATTCAAGGAGAAGATTTTGATTCGACAGGATACCTTTCGATGAGTTTATTGGAACGGCTTTTTGGTCATAATGAATTTGAATTTTACGTTTGTGGCCCTCCTGCTTTTATGAAAATCATTTATAACGGCTTGCTGGATTGGGGTGTTCCTGACAGTCGCATTCATTATGAGTTTTTTGGCCCAGCAAGCGTGCTCAAAGAGGGAAATGAATCCGTTCAAAGTCAGGTTGAAAACCAAGGAGCGATTGAAGTGATGTTTGCTGGATCAGGGGTCAAGGCAACGTGGGATCCTTCTTTTTCCTCTCTTTTGGATTTTGCAGAAGCTCAAGGAGTGAACCCTGCTTTTGGCTGTCGGTCCGGTATGTGTCATTCTTGTTTATGCAAAATTATAAAGGGTGAAATCGAATACAATGATGGTCCCCAAGCGCTTTCAGAGCCGGATGATATTTTAATCTGTTGTTCCAAGCCTAGAACGAATGTTGTGATTGCTATTTAGTAATCAAAGCAGTCCTGCAAGTATGCCCAAAAGTATTCCTGCAAGCTTTATAGTTCTACAAACACCGAAAAGGCCTGGTGCCAGAATTAACGGCGGCGAAATAAGCTATTTTCGCGTTTACAGGTCATTTTTTTGGATATTTTGCAAAAATATGTTGCAAGCTAGTATTCAATTGTATAAATTGATGCTTATGAGTGATGATTATGAGCAATGCATCTCATATAAGACGATCTTCATCACATGCAATATTGAGCCACAACTAGCTATCAGAGTGGCCAAAAAACTCACAAGATCAATCACCTTCAAGGGGTACGCAGATGTTTAGACAAAACAAGAACAAGATAAACAGGCTATTATCGCCCGCGATAGCGCTGGCTATACTGGCACCCGTGGGATACGCGCCAATGGCACTGGCACAGGAAGCGGAAGAAGTAGAACAAATCACCGTTCTCGGTACCCGTGGCCGGCCTCGAACCGTATCCGATTCGCCAGTGCCGATTGATGTATTCAGTGCTGAAGAAATTGAGTCGATTTCGTATACCGATATGAACGACATTATCAAGACTCTAGTGCCCTCATTCACCGTTAGGCAAAGTAACAGCGATGGCGCAGAGTTCATTCGTCCGGCGATGTTGCGCGGCATGCCGAGCGATAAGACCCTCGTGCTTGTCAACTCGAAGCGGCGTCATCGCTCTGCTCTGGTCGCGCTCTCGGGCTCGGGCGCTCAAGCCGCGGATATGTCCACGATCCCAGCCGCGGCAATCAAGAACATAGAGGTATTGCGGGATGGCGCGGCGGCCCAGTATGGTTCCGACGCTGTCGCCGGAGTAATCAACTTCGTACTGAAGGACAACCGAGAAGGCGGCAGCCTTACCGTTGACATGGGCGAGTTCAGCGAAGGCGACGGTGCGTCCACCACTGTTAGTGGCAACATCGGACTGCCATTGGGTGATAACGGATTTATCAGCATTTCGGGTCAAATCGAAGATCGTGACGGGACCAATCGTGCGGAACAATCGTGTAGAACCGCTTTCTGTCCAGATACTACCCACAGGAATTACGCCGCATTCATCGCTAAAGGCGACACCGACCGAATCACCATAGCGCAAGACCCGGAATTTCAAAAACTCTGGTTTGCTAATGCGGCCAATCCTGGCTGGGATACCAATCAGAGATGGGGTCGGCCGAATCATGACGCCGTGCGCCTCTTCTTCAATGCAGGCATTGATCTGGACAACGGCAGCGAGCTGTATGCGTTCGGCAGCTATTCTGACGGCGAGTCCGATAAGACTTTCTTCAATCGTTACCCGTACAACGGTACTCTCGAGGATATACGCGAGGCCGACGGAGGCATCTATAATCCATTACAGATGTGGCCCGGCGGCTTCACCCCAAACCTCTTCGGTGAAGTGAGCGATATGTCGCTGGTCGCTGGCCTGCGAGGCGAATTTGACAACGGTTTGAGCTATGACTTCAGCGCCCGCACCGGGGAAAGCGAAATCGATTACACGCTCGATCGCTCCATCAACCCCTCCATGGGGCGGGCATCTCCCACTACCCACCCTCTCGGAGACCTGATCAACGAAGAAACCCAGTTGCAAGCGGACTTCACCTATGAACTCGAATCCGGCCCGATCTTGGCGTTTGGCGCAAGTTGGATGGACGAATCCTATGACTTGGGGGCAGGCGCACCAGATTCCTACGCGGTCGGCCCTTACGCAGTAAGAGATCCACATGGCTTCTGCAATTCAGGCTCTAGCACGACCAAGGGCGCAGCCGTGATCGCCAGTGGCTCTAGCCTAGATTGCGCCAACAGTTCTGATGCGGTGTATCGGACGGTGACTCCATCCTCCAACGGCATGGCCGGCCGTGACCCAAGGTTCGCAGACGTCTATGAACGCGATTCCATTGCGGCTTATGGTGACCTCAGCCACAATGTGACCGAGAACCTGTTCCTACAGGGGGCATTGCGTTACGAGGACTACGACGACTTTGGTTCGGAATTGGTCTGGAAACTCGCGGGCAAGTTGGATTTGACCGACACTTTTGGCATTCGCGCTTCGCTTGGCACCTCTTTCCGCGCTCCGACGCCGGGTCAACAGGGTACTAGCAACGTGTCTACTAGACTGCCTGACGGCGTCCCGATCCTAACCGGCACATTCCCGTCCGGCGGCCCGGTCGGTTCGGCGCTAGGCTTTCAACCGCTCAAGCCCGAGCTGGCGGACAACGCTACGCTTGGTTTCACCGCAGAACTGGGTGATATTGCCATGACGCTGGATTTCTTCCAAATTGATATTCAAGACACTACCTATTTGGGAAGCTTTAGGCCCGTGTCCACTGATCCGACATCGAGTGGATATTCTAACTATCAAGCACTTGTGTCCGCAGGCGTGTCCCTGGCCTCCCAATTACGCGGGGTGAGGTCTTTTCAGAGTTCCTTCGATGCCAGCTACTCGGGAGTGGACTTCGTGGCGAGTACAGATATTAATTGGGGCGACACGGGCGTTACTTCCCTGAGCGTTTCGGTCAATAACACCAAAGTCGAGTTTGACTCCCCTTTAAGCGAGTATAGCAGCTACATAAACGCCGAGAACCGGTTTGACTTCGAGAACCTCGATCCTAACTGGCGCAGCGTGTTCACAGCACGCCACGATTTCGATCGGCTCTCGTTGGTCGCACGGGCGAGCTACTATGGCGAGTCCGAAGACTCCCGGAGCGGCACTGCGACTCAGACCTTCGATGGAGTCTGGTACACCGATATCGAAGGCCAGTATCGTATAAACGATACTTTCAAGGTGACGCTTGGCGCCAGGAATCTCTTTGACGAATATCCCGATAAAGTTGATTTTACGCTCGGCGACTACTGCTGTGGCCGTTTGTATTCCACTGTGACCGGAATGGATTGGCAGGGATCGTATTACTACGGTCGTTTGGAAATGGAATTCTAGGCACGCACTGAAACTTGGTAAAGCAAAAGCCAGCTATAGGTACTATCTATAGCTGGCTTTTATCTATCTGTTGTTCCTCGATGGAATGTATGTTCAGGATGAGGGCAGTAGCTACTTAACTGCTAAAAAAGTGTACCATTTGACACTTCTGATTTAATTGATCCTATATTATCAATAAATAGAGAAAAATTATGGAATTAGCTAGGGATTTCCTCGGTTTAGCTGCGCTGTGCATCAGCACTACGTCGATCGCTCAATCAAGTGATGAGCTGGTGTACAACGGGGAAATTGGTCGGATCATTAATGAAAACTGCGTCGTTTGTCATCAAGAGGGTGGCATTGGCCCAATGCAATTCGAATCATACGACCAGGTTCGTCCTTGGGCTCCATTGATTCAATTGAAGGTGGCGTCCCGTGAAATGCCTCCTTATGCCTATGACCATGGCATTGGTGTCCAAGACCTTTTAGGTGACTGGCGCATGAATCAAGAAGAAATAGACAAGATAGTGGCTTGGGTTGATGCTGGATCGCCATTGGGTGATCCTGAAATAGAACTCCTACGACCAGAATTGAAGGGCCCCAACGATTGGAACTTTGTGGAGGAATTGGGTCAGCCTGATCTTATAGTGCTCTCGGAATCGATGGATGTCCCAGCAAATGGAAATGATCTTATCAGCACTCATTATGTTTCAAGTGGCATGGTCACCGACCGCTGTATTAAAGCTGTCCAAATGAAGCCTCGAGGCGATGCTCGTTCAGTAGTGCATCACGCTAACGCCTATGCAGACCTTGCCAATGATAATGGAGAGCGAGAGCGTTACGGGATGATTACTGAGTACGCTATGGGGAAGTGGGGAGAAATAGTTCCCGAAGGCGTTTGCCGGACTTTTCCCGCTGATTCGGAGGTTCGGTGGAGTATACATGCGTTTCCTGGAGGAATAGGAGCAGCGGCTGAAGGAGAGATGATTGAAGATAATGTGGTAGAACTCGGCCTCTGGTTTCATGAAGAAGGAGATGAATCGGCAGATAAGCTCTACAAGCAAGACTTGGTTCGGTACAACCTTGGGTTCGAGGGAGAACGCGACGCCAATAACTTGATCCTGAATATGATCGTACCTCCTAATGGATACGGTATGAGTCAAGGTTTTCATTCCTTCGATCATCCGGTTCGAATCGACAGTTACCAGCCACATGGTCACCTGCGTATGAATGCTGCGTCAATTGAAATCTTTTATCCTGAGACTGGTCGTACGGAACCGATAAGCCAGATATCAAAGTGGAGCGCTATTTGGCATCATAATCATATTTATCACACTGAGAGTGCGCCTTTATTACCCGCTGGAGCTGTCATAGTCCTAAAGCAGTGGTATGACAACACAGCCGACAATCCAAACAACCCAGATCCTGATCAGGTGGTATACGGCGGGGAGAGAACAACGGATGAAATGTCTCATGTGTGGCTCGCGGTGACTCACCTCGATGAGGAGGGCTATGAGCAGTTATTAGCAGATCGAAAAGAAAAAGAGGAACGCTCTTTAGCTGGGAACGACTAGTTAGTGTGAACAGCTTGATCTGAAAATGATGGGATCAGCTCGACAACAATGGATACAATTACTGTTGCGACACCTACTTATGCTGTCGCTGACGAATCGCTCTCACCCACCAACGGGGTAACACCGGATTCTTCCCTAGGTTTGGCATTTAATATATTGGAAGCTATGACATGACCGGCTCAACAAACTAACCCTGCCTTCGGGTTTTTACACATGGTTTGTCCCCATTCTCTCCTTTTGCTCCGGAATGAAATATTTATTGACTAATTTCTCCTTGAGCATTACCAACAACCAGTGTAATTTATGTATTCAATTGTATAAATAAACGTTATAGTTGGCAGTAAGTTACATCTAAATACCTCTGTTTCAGAATTTCTCTAAGCCTTGGAGGTTCAATTGAACCGCGGAGCACTCACCAAACTAGTAGCAGCAGCCAGTGTATTGCTTGCTCCCCTGCTACTTGCCCAGTCCGATGAGTTTCCTCGTACTGAGTATGACCACCCTGATTTGCAGGGTACTTACACGTTCCGAACAATCACTCCCTTGAATCGACCCACTGAATTAGAAGACCTGGAGGTACTCACTCCTGAACAAGCGAAGGAGTGGGAAGAGAATGAAAATCGTCGCCAGAACCGTGACCTGGATGACGACTCGACAGGCGGCCCAAGCTCGACTTTCTTTGGCGGCGCCGGTTATAAAGCGAGTGTAGGATCCTACAACAACTTCTGGTATGAGCGAGGCGATCAAACCATCGCCGATCGCCGTACTTCTCTGATCTATGATCCGCCCAATGGCAGAATTCCGCCGCTTAACGCCGTCGGCCAGGCGCGCAGAGCAGAATTCGATCAGATGGTTTTCGAGAGTGCCGGCCCAGAAGCTTTACCAGCAGATGCCCGTTGCCTGGTGGGATTTAATGCCGGCCCGCCGATGGTTCCCAGCGGCTACAATAACAATATGCAGCTAATTCAAACCAGGGACCACATCGTAATCGTGAATGAAATGGTCCACACGGCACGGATAATTCGACTGGATAGCGAGCATCACACCAAGCAACTGAAGTGGGAGGGGGATTCTATCGCCTATTGGGAAGGTGACACCCTGGTTGTTCATACCCGGAATTACTATCACGACTACGAGATCAGGCTAGGCATGTCTGATCAGGCTCAGATAACCGAACACTACACCAGAATCGATGCAGATACCTTGGAATACAATTTTACCGTCGAGGATCCACTATCCTGGGATCAGACCTGGTCTGCGAAATTACCGATGCGAAGTACGGCCGATCCGCTGTATGAATTTGCTTGTCATGAGGGAAATTACGGCCTGGTAGGTATGCTGGCGGGCTCGAGACGGAACGAATTCATGGGTTTAAACGGCGATGGCACTCCCGGGTTAGCCACCGGTACCGTTGATACTAAAGAGAATTAGTATAAAGGGGATAGAGGAAATAACATTTAATCCCTCCGCCCCCTGCTTACTTCTTTAACGCCTAATGCTGGAAGCTTCTGCTTCTCGCAGGCTGCGCTCCGTCGCATTGGGCAATATATAGAAGAAGGAGAAAAAACGAATCATCAACAGTTCTCTCCATTGCGCCCTCTATCAATGTATTCCTGTCCTGTTGCTAGCCTGGTTAGCTAGTGCAGGTTCAGCCTCTGCGCAGGCTGTTAATCCTCTGCAGTCAGACCCGCGTGCAGCTGGTGCCGGTGGTTCAATTTTCAGAGCCCAGTGTGCAACCTGCCATGGTGCTGATGCCAAAGGAATTGAGGCTATCGATGCGCCAGATTTGACGTTGATCTGGATCCGCAGTGAAACCACCGACGAATCTGTATTTCAGATCATTCGCAACGGAATAGCAGGGAGCGTTATGCCGCCCCATGGCTTTCCGGATGCCCAGGTCTGGATGTTGGTGTCCTATCTGCGCAGTGTAGGTGCAGTCGGCACGGTAAACAGGATTGTCGGTGACGTGAGTCGAGGTAGCGAGTTATTCAATGACAACTGTTCGCGTTGTCACCGGGTGGACGGAACCGGTGGTAGTCTGGGGCCAGATCTGTCCTCTATTACCAGCCGCCGTGCGCTCGATGTGTTGTTCAGTTCGATTAGAAACCCCAGCGCCAGTATTGCCCGCCGATACAAACCAGTGTCTTTTCGGACTGCTGAGAATGAGCGGGTACAGGGAACCATTAAGAGTGAAGATGTATTTTCTCTTCAGGTAATGGACAGCAATCAGACATTGAGGGGATTCATAAAAACTGAGCTGTCAGAACTGACTCGCGATGGCCAATCACTGATGCCGGCGTTTCCAGAGAACCTGCTGAGTGAATCCGAGATCAACGACATAATGAGTTATCTGCAGTCCAATAGTGACCGCTGATCATAGAATCAAGAGATGAATTCAACATGAAGCAACCATCGAATAAAGCCTTAGTAGCAATTGGAACACTTGTTTCCAGTTTGTTTCTCATCTGGTCAAGTATCGCTAACGGACAGGTGTCAGATGGGCCGAGCTACGAGGACCTGCTCAATGGTTTTAGCGATCCCACGCGCTGGTTAACCTACTCGGGAGACTACAGCGGCACCCGGCACAGCCCACTAACCCAGATAACACCTGACAATGTCGATCAGCTGCGCCCGGTATGGACCTTTCAAACCGGCACCACCACGCGAGGCCGCGGATTTGAAACGACACCATTGGTGGATAATGGCGTGCTCTATGTCACTGGTTCAAATAACTATGCCTGGGCGATTGATGCCAGGACTGGCCGCGCGTTCTGGCAGTATCGTCGCGACCTTCCCAATGATCTGACTTATGGTGCCAGCGCCCCGGTGAATCGGGGATTCGGCATGTTGGGCAATCAGTTGTTCATGGTGACTTTAGATGCGCACTTGATGTCATTCGATCGCCGCACCGGTGATGTGCTGTGGGAACGGGAACTGGCGGATTACCAGGTGGGATACTCGGCAACGATGGCGCCGCTGGTACTCGATAATAAAGTCATAGTCGGCATCTCCGGTGGTGAGTACCAAACCCGGGGATTCATCGATGCTTTTGATCCAGTGTCCGGTGAACGTATCTGGCGTTTTAATACCATTCCCGGGCCAGGCGAGCCGGGTAGCGAAACCTGGCCTGATGATCCAGCCATCCTGGCTGCGGGTGGAGGCGGGGCCTGGATGAATGGCAGTTATGATCCTGATCTCAATCTTATATACTGGGGCGTGGGTAATCCGAACCCCGATTACTATGCCGAGAATCGACCCGGAGACAACCTGTACAGTAATTCCATCGTTGCCCTGGATGCCAACTCCGGTGAGTTGCGCTGGCACTATCAATTCACACCTCACGATATCAACGACTGGGATGCCAACCATGTACCGGTGCTCGCGAATATTGAGTGGCAGGGCGAGCCGCGCCGTGTTGTTATGGTAGGTAATCGCAATGGATTCTTTTACCTGCTCGATCGTGTCACGGGTCAGCTGTTACTGGGTAAACCCTTTACTGCGACAACTTGGGCACGGGAAATAGGAGCGGATGGCCGGCCCATTGTGCTCAACGATGGTAGCCAGGGTTGTCTGCCCGATCCCTGGGGCTCTACCAATTTCTATCCCCCCTCGTTCAATCCTGATCTGGATTTATTCATACTCACAGCCCGGGAAACCTGCGCTACCTATGTTCCCGAGGAGCCTGCCAATACTCGAGGCCGGTCCAACAACGGTGGTACGGTGTTTATCGACGCGGAGCAGGGCTATGGAGCACTGCGCGCTCTCGACATTCATACTGGCGATTTGGAATGGGAGTTTACTTATCCTTCGCCGACTTTCGGCGGTGTCATGACCACTGCATCGGGGCTGGTTTTTGCAGGAGATCATGAGGGCAACTTCATGGCATTCAACGCAGAAACCGGGGAGAACCTGTGGCATTACCAGACCGGGTCCCGAATCTGGGGAGCGGCCGCGATGACCTTCATGCAGGATGGGCTTCAGTACGTGCTTATCCCATCGGGAAGTACGCTCACAGCATTTGCCCTGCCCTAAGCAGCCTAAAAGGGACACTCACAACTTAAGGGTCTGTTCCTAGGCCTCGTACTTGCAACTGCGCTTTTGTTAAGTTGTGAGTGTCCCTGTTGTCCCATAGGCTTGGATGGAGATAGTATTTATTGACTCCGCCGCTCTTCCGCCACCTGCTCCATATAGATACGTTCGTATCGTTCCACCGTCTTGAGAAATCCATCTGGATCGACAAATGTGTCGGGGCTATATTCCTGCCCAGGACTGTATTTATCGTGCAGACCATATTGCGAGGCATGAGCAGCAACCCATACATCAACCTGCATGGCCTTCTGTTTCAGATATGTCGAGGCGAAGTCATCGGCTATAGCAGGGTAGGTTGGATCGACTACCAGTTGCTTGCCAGGGTTTATGGAACCCATATTGGCAATTACCACGTCATAGCTTCGACCATTCTCATTTACTTCCATTGAATAGCTGGAACTGCCTTCTGTATGTCCGGGATGATCGTATACAGTCAGCTGGATATCGCCCAGGTCGATCAGATCCCCTTCCTTGATAATCTTGTCGACCTGCACCGGTTTGAATGACTCAAGACCATCAAAATGTGCGTCGCTGAATCCACCGTCCTCTAACACCCGAGCGTCCTTGGCAGTCGCCCACATTTCTGCACCGGTGATGTTCTTTATCTCGGCCAGTGCGGCGGTGTGGTCCCAGTGTGCCTGCATGGTTAGCAGAATTCGTATGTCTTCGAGGCGAAAGCCAAGCAACTGCATGTTCTGGCGAATCAGTGCAGTCGAGTCATCTAATCCGGTATTTATCAGGATATGTCCCTCTTCCGAAGTAATGAGGAAAACGCCGAGGTCATAGGTTCCTACTGCGTAGAGATTGTCAATCACACGGTGTCCCGGAAATGGCCGGGTATAGTCTTCATTCTGGGCATTGAGATGCGAGCTTGCGATTGAAAAAAGACAGCAGCTAATAATAAGACGAGACAGAGATTCTTTCATGGCAGCTTCCCTATTATTTTAGGTATTGTCGATTCAATCCAAGACAATGGCTTAAGCCATATCAAGATCTTATTTGTTTGAGCATAGTAGCCTAAAAGGGACACTCACAACTTAACAACTTAAGGATCTGTTTGCACGCCTCGCGCTTGCAACTTCGCTTCTGTTAAGATGTGAGTGTCCCTGCTGTCCCCATGAACTCGAACAGGACAGGCACAATCCAGGTACACACGTTTGGAGCTTTGATAACTAACCTGCGACAGAATTTCCACTTTACTCTCAGGTAACCATCACATAACATACTGAGAGCCTGTATTCAATTGCATAAAGTAATCTAATAGATGAAAACCGTGAGTGAAGGCGCTTAAGCAGTATACAGAGAAAGCCTTTATTCACAATGTGAGGCATGTAATGAATGCAACTTCCATTCGTTTTCCGCTCTTCTTAGCCTTTCTGGCATCCGTGTTTGGTGTGTCTTTGTCCTTCAATCTTCAAGCAGCTGACGGCGCCGAACGCACGGTCGATTTTGCTCGCGAGGTGCGTCCGATCCTCTCGGAGAATTGTTTCAGTTGTCACGGACCGGATGGGGGGTCGCGGCAGCGCGGCCTTCGATTTGACGTGCAAGAAGGGCCCTTCGGTGATCGAGGTGAATTTGGTGGTCCAGTCATCATTGCAGGGAATGCGGCGGAGAGCCCGCTGATTCAGCGGATTACTGACAGCAATCCCGGAATCCGGATGCCCTGGGAGTGGGCTTCGGGGGGTGGGGTGATACCGAATATGAACAACGACGCCGCGCTAACCGACGCCGAGGTGGAGACGCTCCGCCTGTGGATCGATCAAGGCGCCGAATACGTGTTGCACTGGTCGTTCATTGCGCCGAAACGCTCAGCGCCGCCAACCGCCGCTGACCACGATTGGCCAAGCAACACGATCGACAACTTCGTCCTTTCCCGACTCGAGCAGGAGGGCATGTCGCCCTCTCCCGAGGCCGATCTCTCCACGTTGATTCGCCGCGCCACGCTCGATCTGACCGGGTTGCCACCGACACAGGCCGAGATTACCGCGGTCCTCAGCGACGATTCGCCCAACGCCTACGAGAACCATGTCGATCGGCTGTTGCAATCATCAGGATACGGTGAGCGCATGGCCGCGGAGTGGTTGGACAGCGCCCGCTATGCCGATTCCAGCGGCTATCTTGGGGACTCCGAGCGGTCGATGTGGCGATGGCGCGACTGGGTGGTCGGCGCCTACAACGACAATATGCCGTTCGATCAGTTCACCATCGATCAGATCGCCGGCGACCTGCTCCCGGATGCCACGCTCGACCAACGAATCGCCACCGGTTTCAACCGGAACCATGCCCAGAACGCCGAAGGCGGCATCATCCAAGCGGAGTTCCTGGTGGAGAATGCAGTCGATCGCGTTGCGACGACCGGCACGGTGTGGCTGGGCTTGACCCTCGGTTGTGCGCGGTGCCACGACCACAAGTTCGACCCAATTACGCGGCGTGAGTTTTACCAGATGAACGGGTATTTCAACAACATTTCTGAGCGCGGCAAAGCGTTCAAGTATGGTAATTCGCCACCCGTGGTCACGGCCCCGACCACTGAACAGTTCGCGGAGTTGGCCGAGCTCGACGGCGAGATCAGCGCAGCGCGGCAAGCGTTCGCGAACCTTGAGACTGAAGCGACCAATGCGCAGAAGCAGTGGGAAGACTCGCTACTCGAAGCCGGCTTAGTCGACTGGATCTTGCGCGACAAACTTCTGGCCCATTACCCACTCGACGGCGACATCGCGGGTGTCTTTACCGGCGAGCCGCTAATTCACCGAGTCGTGGCCAATGTGCAACAACCAACTTACGTCAGAACTAGTGAATCTGAAACCGTCACCTTCCCGGTGCAAGTCACGTTAAAAGATGGCCAACCGCATTTTGTGGACGGTCCGCTCGGAGAGGCGTTCAGCTTCGACGGCCAGCGTTTCATTGACGCCGGTGACATCGCGAATTTCAATTACGACGACCCGTGGACGATGTCCGCCTGGATCAATCCTACGGCGGCTGACGGCGTGATTGTGTCGCGAGCGCGTATCGGCGACGACGGTGAACAAGGATGGGGGCTGTACCTCGAGGACGGGAAGGTTCAGGTCAACTTGTCCTATCGCTTCCTGGAAGACGGGTTGCGTGTGGAAACACAAGATGCGTTGCCGCTCGACGAATGGAAGCACGTGCTTGTGACCTACGACGGTAACAGAGTACCAGCCGGATTCCAGGTCTACATCAACGGCCAGCCGCAAGCGCTCACGACCTTACTCGACGGGATCAATAACGACATGCGGGTGGGTGAGCCGCTGCGCATTGGAGCCATCGGTGCCGTTCAGATCGCAGGCTCGAGACCTCGTTTTCAAGGCCAGATCGACGACGTCAGAATCTACATGGCTGCCTTGACCCCTGTGCAAGCGGCTGTTGTGGCGACCGAGGAATCGCTGAGCGGGATTGCGAGGTTCACGCCGGCCAACCGGACTGACGGGCAATCCGAAAAGCTCCGGCTCGCCTTTCTCGACCAGTACGCCGCGCAGCCCATCCAGGAGGCCTTCGGTCAGGTCACCGACCTTGAGCGTCAGCGCGCCGCTCTCTGGGATGGCTTCCCCACCGTCATGGTGATGGAAGAGATGGAGCCGAGGCGCCAAACATATGATCTGCTACGTGGGGCTTACGACGCTCACGGTGAGCCGGTGAGCCCAGGCGTACCGGCGGCTTTGCCTCCTCTTCCTGCGAATCAAGAGAACAACCGCCTGGCGTTTGCCCGCTGGCTTGTCGACCCCGAACACCCGCTGACCTCCCGGGTCACCGTGAACCGCTTCTGGCAGATATACTTCGGGGTCGGCCTGGTCAAGTCGACCGAGAACTTCGGGGCGCAAGGGGAGTTCCCGAGTCATCCTGAACTACTGGATTGGCTGGCGATGACCTTCATCGATTCCGGCTGGGACGTCAAAGCGATGCAGCGGTTGATCGTGACGAGCGCCACCTACCGGCAATCGTCGGTGGCCACACCGGCACTGCAAGAGCAAGACCCTGAGAATCGCCTGCTGGCTCGTGGACCACGTGTCCGACTGCCAGCGCAGATGATCCGCGATCAGGCGCTCTCACTCGGCGGGCTGCTTGTCGACAGGGTCGGAGGGCCTCCGGTCTATCCGTATCAGCCGAAGGGCCTGTGGGCCCAGGCTGGCGAGAGCTACCCGCAGTCTGAAGGAGATGACCTGTACCGCCGCAGCCTGTACACATACTGGAGGCGAACGCTGGGGCCACCTGAGATGCTGACGTTTGATCATTCGACACGCGAGGTTACAAACGTCCGCGCGGAACGAACCAATACGCCCCTGCAAGCCTTGACCCTGATGAACGACGTCACATATGTCGAGGCGGCGCGCGGGCTGGCGCAACGTATGATGACCGAAGGGGGCTCGACGCTGGAACAGCGACTGTCTTATGCATACCGCCTGGCGACGTCGCAGCCACCCCAACCCGACGCGGAGGCGGTTTTGGTAGATAACTTCCACCAGAACCTGGACCACTACCGGGCCGACCGGCAGGCGGCGCTGGATCTCGTCAGCATGGGGGAAAGCCCGCGCGACGAGACCTTGGATATCACAGAGTTGGCCTCCTACACAATGATGGCTAACGTGATCCTCAATCTCGACAGGACCATTAACAAGGAATAGATGATGAAGCCAAACTCTGACCTTCAGAAACGGCTATCCCGCCGCATGTTTCTCCAGCGCTCGGGCCCCGGGCTGGGTGCCGCCGCCCTGGCGACGCAGTTTAATGGCCATCTCCTGGCCCAGGCGCCAGCTACCGGCCCGGAGTTGACCGGCGGCCTCCCGGGATTACCGCATTTTACGCCCAAGGCCAAACGAGTCATCCATCTGTTCATGGTGGGCGGGCCGTCGCAGCATGAGCTATTTGACTACAAACCAAACCTCGTGGATCTTGCCGGGACCGATCTGCCGCCGTCAGTCAGAGGCGACGGACGGATTTCCAACATGACGGCTGCGCAAGAAGGCTTCCCCATCGTTCCGTCCCGATACAAGTTCGCGCAGCATGGCGAGTCAGGGGCGTGGCTCAGCGAGCTGATGCCGTATACCGCCAAGGTGGCGGACGACATCTGTTTTATCAAGTCACTACACGGCGACCAGGTCAATCACGACCCTGCCATTACCTTTTTCCAGACGGGTCATCAGCTGGCGGGCCGGCCCAGCATGGGCGCCTGGGCCTCTTACGGGCTCGGGAGCATGAATAGCGACCTGCCGGCCTATGTCTCCATGGTCACGAACCGTAGTGGCAACGATGTGCCGAACCGGCTATGGGGCAACGGGTTTCTCCCCAGCGAGTATCAGGGCATCAAGTTTCTCTCCACCGGAGATCCGGTCCTGTATCTATCGAATCCTCCTGGCGTTGACGTCAGCACCCGACGGCGCTTTCTGGATGTTCTGGGAACGCTCAATCGGCAGGATTTCGAGGCGTTCGGCGACGCAGAGACGAGCGCCCGTATCAGCCAGTATGAATTGGCCGCTCGCATGCAGGCCTCCGTTCCGGAACTGACCGATATGTCGGATGAGCCAGACAGCACCTTCGAGCGGTACGGGCCCGATTCGAGAACGCCCGGGACATTCGCGGCCAACTGTCTGCTCGCCCGACGACTGGCGGAAAGGGATGTGCGCTTCATCGAGATCTTCCACCGGGGGTGGGACCACCACCTTAAACTCCCGCAGGGCATCGAGGTTCAGTCCAAGGATGTCGACCAGCCGCAAGCGGCGTTGATCCAGGATCTGAAGGAACGTGGGATGCTGGACGATACGCTGGTCTTGTGGGGTGGTGAGTTCGGACGTACTGTCTTTTCCCAGGGCAAGATTACCCCGGAGACCTTCGGGCGCGATCACCATCCCCATGCTTTCACGGTCTGGATGGCCGGTGGCGGCATCAAAGCGGGCACTACATATGGCGAGACCGATGACTTCGCCTACAACATCGTCAAAGATCCAATGCACATCCACGACCTGCACGCCACTATGCTGCACCTGATGGGCATCGACCACATGAAGCTGACAACCCCGTTCCAGGGCCGCAACTTCCGCCTAACGGATATCGGTGGGAATGTCATACCGGGCATTTTGGCCTGAGCCAAGACCGGGATCGATCAGGTTCGAGTCGTGCATCTTATACTCAGGGGATACTTAGCGTTAAATCGCGATCAGTTGGAATCGAGAGAGTCTTAAATGATAATAACAAAACGCCTAATTACACTAATCATTATAGCCGTGGGTGCACTTGTCTGTGCACCATTGGCACTGAGCCAGAACGGTACCAGCGTGGACCAGGGGGACTGGCCGAATATCCATGGTGGTAGTGCGGCTCAGCGCTACTCGCCGCTGGACCAGATAAACGCAGACAACGTCGGAGAACTTGAGATAGCCTGGCGTTTTCGCACTACCAGCTTTGGACCGATTACCGATTATAATAATCCTTCGACACCGCTCGAAATCGATGGCGTTTTATACGCAAACATCGCGAGTACTCGAAATGTCGTTGCACTGGACGCCACTAGTGGTCAGGTACTGTGGTTATGGAGACCACAGGAAGGTGCTCGCTTCGATGAAGCCCCGCGCAAGGGCGCCGGCCGTGGAGTAGCCTTCTGGCATGATGGTGATACAGCTCGCGTTATAGATGTTACCCCTGGCTACCAACTGGTTTCACTGGACGCTAAAACCGGTATTCCAGACCCCAACTTTGGCGATAACGGGATTGTTGATTTATTTGTTGGCCTTAGAAATGCCGATGACCCCAGATACCAATTTCCTGATATCGGAATTTCCAACCCACCCCTGGTTATGAATGACGTCATTATTGTCGGGGCAGCACACAGGACAGGTGGTCGGCCACGGTCCAAGTTCAACACCAAGGGCGACATACGCGGCTATGATGCCCGCAGCGGCGAGCATCTTTGGACCTTTCATACCATTCCGGAACGGGGAGAAGTCGGTTTTGAGTCCTGGCTCAGTGGCAACGATATTACCGGCAATTCCGGTGTCTGGGCGCCCATCTCCGGTGATCCTGAACTGGGTCATATCTACCTGGGAATAGAAGATCCTACCGGTGACTACTACGGTGGCGACCGGCACGGCGCGAACCTGTTTTCCAGTGGCATAGTTGCAGTGGACGTCAAAACGGGTGAGCGCCAATGGCATTATCAGTTTATTCACCATGACATCTGGGACTGGGATGTACCTTCAGCGCCGATAGCTGCTGATTTGCCCAATGGGCGCAAAGTAGTTATGTCTGTGACTAAACAAGCCTGGGTTTATACTTTTGATAGATTAACTGGCGAGCCAGTCTGGCCTATTGTAGAGCGTCCAGTCCCTGTTGGAGATGTGCCGGGGGAATGGTACTCCCCAACTCAACCCTTTCCGACACGGCCGGCGCCTTTCGATCGACAGGGCTTCAGTGAAAACGACTTGGTTGATTGGACACCGGAACTCCACGCGCTGGCGCTTGAAGCTATCGAAGGCTTTCGATTGGCTCCTCGTCTATTTACACCTCCCTCCCTGGCCAATGCACCTGACGGAACAAAGGGACTTCTAAATTTGCCTTCTTCCGAGGGTGGCGCTAACTGGGAGAGTTCTGCTCTTGATCCTGAGACCGGAATTCTCTACGTTCCATCAAGGACACAATTGAAAATGTTGTCGTTGGAAAAAAATTCGGATTCAGACATAGATTTTAGTCAGGCGCTTGGTATACGCGTTCCACGAGTCCGTGGATTGGATATCATCAAGCCGCCATATGGACGTATTACGGCCATCGATATGAATTCCGGTGACCACCTCTGGATGATTGCCAATGCTGATACGCCGGACTTCATCGCCAATCATCCACTGTTGGAAGGGGTCGATCTGCCGCGCACCGGCGTAGCGACGCGGTCAGGTATCCTAGTAACCAAAACACTGTTGTTTGCCGGTGAACGTGCCGGGGTTATAGGCGCAGGCCCGATGTTTCGAGCCCACGATAAACAAACTGGCGAGATCATTGCCGAATGGGAATTGCCAGATAATCAAACCGGGTTGCCATTTACCTACGAACATGATGGAAAGCAATACATAGCCATGTTTGTCGGTGGCGGAGATAAAGTCGCTGAGCTGGTCGCTTATGCATTGCCGTAACTAATACCGGAAGTTATGCGATAGTTAGTAGCGCCATGCAAGGGGTGTTAACTATTCGCCGAAGTTAGTTTTAGGGCCGCGAAACTTGTTTTATCCTTTTATCCGGTTTACTTAAATCGTGGCCTCTTTATATCGCTTTTTCAGAAGCCTAAATTGAGGAAATTGTGTAAACTCCAAATACAAATAAAATTGCAGGGAAAATAGCTTCGGCCTTATTGGCTGCAATTCCGCTGACCTGTTCAGGCCTTGCAGTCGCGCAGGATATTCCATTATTCAATATAGAACCAGACGAGTGGTACACACTGGGTGGTGACTATGCCCAAAAAGATCGAAGGGGTCAGAGTACTTTGATTCCCATTGAGCCCTTTGATTAGTCTTTTGGTATCGCATGATCAAAGTACTCTGACCCCTTTGATCCCGGCGGCCTGGACCGTTGAAACTACTACTGTCTGTTATTTTGCTACCTGGTTGGCCGAGCCGCCAAGAAACAACCGACTTCCATCGGAAAGTACAAAATTCCTGCCTACCGCTTTGTTGGTCCTGTCTTTGGCTTGATAGCCCTCGATGATAAGCATGGTTCCTATCGGCACCGAATTTATCGTCACGCCATTACGTATCAGGGTATTCGGAGTGCCACCTTCGACTCGCCAGCGGACGACCTCGCCATCAGGACCTTCGACGTCAATGTGGAACCAAGAGTGAGGATTGATCATTTCCCAGCGGGCAAGCGTACCTTCAAGGCTTAGTGGACTATTGATGTCAAATTCTGCTGAAAAAGCGTGATGTGACAATACAGGAACGGCCCAGAGAGCGAATGCTATGCCTGTGATCGAAAGAGTTATTCGGGTTTGCATTTGAAAGACCTCATTAATTTGTTTTTTGCGCCGCCGTTGCTTCGGCCGCCTCTTGCTCTTCGAGGCGCGCTCCAACTAGGGTGTTTGTCAGACCGTAATTGCCTTCATGGCAGGCGTGTTCGAAGAGCGGACCGATGGTCTTTTTCATAGGAAGTTCGGCGGACCAGGAGCGGGTCCACATTGTTTTATCATCAATAGTGAATTGATAAACAATCGTTTCATCATCGACCCGGGAAAACCGTTCGGTCACACGCATGTTCTCTGTGGATCCGTAGTAAGTCGGCCTTACTTCCGCGTCGGGCTGAAAAGGGAAGGGCTTCTTGCCGTTGAAGTTCGCGGTTTCGACCACCAGGGTATCGCCTTCCCAATGAGCGCGTGAAGTTCCCATCCACTGACGAATCTTGTCATCGGCTTGTTCGCGACCGTCCAGTGGAATGATGCGAACATCGTGGATCATTTCAGTCAGGATCATGATGAAATCCCGATTCTGCACGATCTGGTAGTTACTGTTATAGCCCGCGTCCATCATCGGAGGGCCGGATCCCCCCATGGCGATGCATCGGTCGTCCAGTTCATTGGTCTCGGCTGAGGCAAAGCGACCCCCTTTCAAAAGTGCTTCCGCTTCACGCTGCGCTACGATGCGTTGGCCTGCGGCGGTCATGGGAGGGATTCTTCCGTCCGGGGGGTCGAAGATGAGTGAGGTTCGCAGGCTAGTCGCAAGTGTGGACTGGCTATAGGTGAGTCCGAATTGGCTGTAGTCGTAATGCACATCTGCCACCGTACCCGGAACGGTCGGTGCGGTTTCAAGCGCCGCTTCGCGTGCTTCAGTTGCAGCCACTTCTTCAGCCGTATAGAACTCATTAGTCACGCCCTCGGGCCGCTGTAACGGCGTACGGGTTGCATTCGTCCAAAATCCCTCGAAATCCGGTTGCCCGTCCGCTGTGCGCGGCACAGTATAACCATCAATCGGGTCTGGCGCCTGCGCCTCAACCGGGATCGCCGTAAGCAACGAAACCGAAATCACGGCGGCGGCAATGCAGCCTGAATTGAGAAATACATGATTCATCCGAACTCTCCTGTGCTCAGGTTCACTGCGTTCCGTTATCCAACTGTTTGCGGAGGTGACCGTAGATTAGATCTTCTACAAACTCCACGCATTCAAATTCCAAAATTTCTGCGTTTGCTTCGACGCGCCGATAAAGCGGCATGCTCATGGTCCAGGGACGAGTGAACACTTCAGGGTCTTCGATTGTGACCTCATACATCATGGTGTCTTCACTGCGAGGAGTGATGCGTTCGATCACATGCAGGGCCTCGCTATGAAAGTTTCCCGCCCGGTCGAACCAGGTCTGACCATTGAAGCCTTGCGTATCGATAACCAAAGTTTCTCCGTCCCAACTTCCGTGCGACCAACCCATCCAAGTGGGAGCAGGCGCTGGTGTGTGGTTCTCCATATAGATGGTCCGCACTGCACCGGCATACTCATGCACAATCATGATGTGCTGCTCGCTCTGGATGATCTGAAATGGAAAGGGCATGTAGGTGGCACGCGGCACGCCAGGTAGATAGCACTTGATTTCAGGGTCCAGTTCCAGGCGGTTGGCGAAGTTCTCGTCCCGTTGCAGTAGTGCTTCAGGCCGATACGGAATCGTACCGCCGTCGACGACGCCATGACCCGCCGGTACCGCAACGCTAGCGCCGAGTTCACGCACAATACCGGGGCCTGCCGCATGGGGCTCGATGCTCCAGTGCGCAGAATTAATGGTCTGCCAGATACCGTTCAGATCGGGAAATCCCGCAGCTGTCTGTGGCGCTCGGTAGTCGGTCGACTGAGCAGTGGCAGATGACACCCCGAGTATCATAGCGACTGCAATGACGGCAGGCATTGTGGCCCATCTTCCAAACCGGACTCTCATTCGCGTGATCTCCTTTGGAAACGTGGAGTGTAGTTGTGAAAATAATTTCTGCAAACGCGGGCGATGTCAATGCATCGAGTGCATATGTATATAAAGAATGATGAAGATCGTCTTACCGAATACACGCCATAAAAAGCTTGTATTCATTATGCATAAATGTCAATTTATACAAATGAATACGAGTTTGCAACATTATATATGAGGCAAGTCCAATAAGTATACTGGCAGGTTGTATTTCAGAACCCATACAAACGCAGCAGGAGTCCGCAGCTACGCTGTCAAAGTATCCGAGTATTCGTTCTAAAGAAGGTAA
>Ga0315326_10000353_pt1 | contig 22037 bp, 9 predicted proteins | sample M180m32315metaG_FD_203457 | JGI IMG/M metagenome (GOLD analysis project Ga0315326, IMG submission 203457) | Ammonia-oxidizing marine archaeal communities from Monterey Bay, California, United States - M1 80m 32315 | ecosystem: Environmental > Aquatic > Marine > Coastal | place: USA: California... | reverse complement strand
ACGCACTCGTGCGCACGGTGAAGTTCGACATCGGAACTGAAACTCAACTCCTTCTTAGTAAACTGTACGAATTGCGAGGGATTTCACCTGCAGAAGCTGCTCGTGCAGGCTTAGAACTCTACATGCGTCAAACATTGGCGGATACAGAAACACTCAGCATGCTGCTAGATGCACGCGTGGCTGAAATGCGTGATAAAACGCAATCACATGAGGATCATACTGCTTAGGCAGATGCACCAACCAGGGGCGAGAGACGTGGCAACGTACGATGATGGGATGCACAACAACGCGGGGGGGCGTGAAAACCCCCCCGCAACTACCCATTTATCCGGGCTTTCTTCTCTCCGCCAAAGAGCAAAATCAGCTTCACTGAACACCCCCCCTCGCTTCGGCGGGGGCCCCCCCTCTTCGGCGAGTGCATAGTACACTCACCACCCCCTCCCCGCCTTCGGGCGGGGACCCCCCTATTGGCGAGGTAGAACGACAGTTTCGCTGATTGGAAGTGTAATCTTCAAGGGGGGCCGAGCCACAGGGTGGGTTCCATGCCACCGGATGAGCCCGTCATAGACGCTCGATTTCTTGCGCATGACACACTCCGTGATGGACAAAAAGAGATGATTCATGACGCACTAAGTGTCATTTCAAAGGGAGGGTTCATGCTTGCAAATGCCCCCACAGGCATTGGGAAAACAGCTGCTGCACTTGCTGCTGCATTGACGGTGGCACGAGACAACGGTGGTATGCAAGTTCTGTTTATGACAGGGCGTCAATCCCAGCATAGAATCGTGGTCGACACTGTTCGCAAGATCAATGAACGGTTACCCGCAAGTGAATCGAAAGTTACCCTTGTTGATATGATTGGACAAAATGGTATGTGTATCAACGAATTGGCATTGCAACACGGTGGCCGGTTCAGGCAAATTTGTGGAGAATTACGAGGTACAAGAAAATGCAAACCATTTTTGGAAGATTCACCCGGCCTGCGTCTCAAAGTTCTGGACTACCCCTTGCATGTCGATGAATTGGTCGAACATTCAAAGCACTGGCGCAGCACTGCTGGCCCCCAACCTACTTGCCCATGGAAAATCGCCAGAGAAACTGCATCCCAAGCAGATATTTTAGTCTGTGATTACAATCACTTGTTCAATGAAGACACTCGGAATTCTAGTTTGGAAGCAATGGGTTTACACATGGAAAATATGATTGTAGTCATCGATGAGGCACACAATTTACCCGACAGAATCCGACGAGGTTTGAGTAAGACCTTGAATGACAAATTACTACGCGACGCAGTCTATGAATTGGAAGAATATTGCGAATCCCTCTCAGAATCCGGGCTCAATTCCACATTGGAGGAAGCGAATTTTAGCCGCTCACGCGCGTGTGCAACCGCCTTGAAGAGATACAAGGGGCGCTTATCTACTTGGATTCGTGAACAACGCGATGTATTGCGAAACCCCGGCGATGTGGGGGCGGAGATCGAGGTGCGAGTCGAGGCAGACCTCATACTCTCTATGCTTCGACAAGAATTATCAGGCGATATATCTGGGGAATCAATCCAATTAACCAGTCTCATTAACCAACTATTCCTTGTTCAAGTCGATCCCGATGATGATGATGATGAAATGGCAACTGATCGTTTGGCAACCGTCCTCTCAATTCTCGACAAATATGCACAATCACCTGCAATGTGTGTCGTACTCACATCCAGGGGTGATGAAAATCGAATCACCACACACCTCTTGGATCCGGGAATTGTAAGTTCAGAGGTGTTCCAAGCAATACAAGGAGGTGTCCTAATGTCTGGGACGTTGACACCCCCTGAGATGTATGCTGAATCATTGGGCGTGCCCGTATCTGCGCCCCTGAATGCCTCATCTTACCCCTCACCTTTCCTCGCAGACCGTCGACCTGTGCTCATCGCTTCGAATGTAACTTCAAAATACACAGAGCGCGGACCAGAAAATACTCGGAAAATTCGTCAACATATCCGTGCATTGCTGCAGAACACCCCTGGGCACGTCGCTGTATTCTGCCAATCATATCGAATGCTTGAGGAAGTTGTTGAAGAGGCCGATTGGCCCGGACGAATGATACTGATCGAATCCCGAAATTGGACGAAAAAACGCGTCGATAGTGCCCTGAAGCAATTGCGCGATGCGCGATTACGAGGGACCAAGATTCTACTCGCAGGCGTGTTTGGGGGCCGACTATCGGAAGGTGTCGATTATTCAAACAATATTCTCGATGCGGTGGTTTGTGTAGGAATTCCGGTTGCTCCTCAATCGGTTCCACAAAATGCACTCCGTGAATATATCGAGAAGAAACATGGGAGAGGAAAGGGTTGGAAATATGGAGCACTGCAACCCGCAGTCAACAGTGTGCTACAAGGAATGGGGCGTGCGATTCGAAAGATTGAGGATCGGGCCTTCATACTACTCTTGGACAACCGATTGTTATCAGGACAATACCGTGCCTGTTTGCCCCCTACATTGACCACAATCAAGGTTGATGAAGCAAAACGCACCGGTCGATGGGCAAAGCAATTCTTTGCACGGCACCCTGAACCTGCAAAGGGTGATTAGAACGATGGATGGGTTCAAGGACACCCAATGATGCCACAGAAAGGGGGAGAGGTCATGGATTGGGAGACTGTTGAGTTAGTATCGATTCCGGATGATGAGGAAAAAGCATCCCCTGAGCCCATACTCGCAGGTCTTTCTGCAAATCCAACCGATTTGCACACCGCCTTCTTGTCCGATTTACCTCACCTTGCAGAAACACAAACAGCGCATGCCAATCATCTCGCAATGGCCAGTGAAGGGATTGATGCACACTTTGCAGACATTCAATCACTTCAAACCGCAGAAAATGTCATCGGGAACCTTGGTGGTTTCCGAGAAGGGGATGCACTAATATTGCCACTTTCCGGGGCCATACAGAATCGAGTTCAATTGGAAATTACTGCCAAGGGTGAGTTCACCGCACTACGTCTCAATGCTGAGGGGAATAAGGGCGAGAGTATCACCCGAACGTTTGCACTACCCCCTGGCACCGAGTTGGCTCGTGCTGGTTGGCGCGGTGATCAACTGGTGCTAGATTTCACCCGTGACTAAACTCAAACAGGCGGCGGCGATGCTGTTGCCGGCATTTGTGATGCATTCTGAATTTCCGCAATTGCTCGTTGGAGTGCTGCTGTTGCTTGACTACGATGCGTATCTCCAAGTTCATGGCGACTGTAACGTGCAATCTCAAACATATTGTCAAGTGAAGTTAGTGCTTCATCACTAATCGTTGGCATGGCCTTTCGAATGGCCATCTCAAACTCACGGACAGTTTCGAAATCACGGCGTAAGTGACCATGGGACATCAATACACCACAGAGTTCCTCGTAGCAGTTGAAAATAGATTCTCGAATAGAATCGCCTGCAGCCAATAATTCCGCAGTGTAAGAGAAGATCTCAGACAATTCATCGATCGTATCACGACGGCGGGCATAAAGGACCCATGCCCCTCCAAGTGCAGCTGCAATAATGGTGGCAACAAGTCCGTAGACCCAATACGATGCACCCTCCGAGGATTTGCTCTGAGCCTCATAATCTAGTGAATACAAATCACGTGCCAAATTTTGTCGACTCTCATCTGAAAGTTCAGCGGATGAACTGTTGAATTGTAGATGCAATGTCCCCCAGTGTCCTTGATCGGAAAGTGGTGGTAGGCTGTCAGGAACCGAGAACTCAAATGCCCAAACGCCTCCATCATTGGTAAATCCAGACAGGAACATTTCGAATGGTTCTGTTTGTGAATCATTTCTCAAGTGTGCCTCAATGGCAACACCAGGGATGATTTGGCTAGAATAATAGTCGCGCACAATTACACTACCATTGATTGTATGACCGCCCCATGCAACGGTTTCGTATTCGATTTCAAACGTAGCGCGCACACGTAGGAATAGTTCTGCACTGGTGCTGGCAGGATTGAGGTTCCGAACGTCATCTGCTTCACTGCTGAGTTCAAGTGTTATATCGCCTGGAGATATGTAACGGTCTGCTGTGAATTCAATGACAAAACCACCCGTTTGGTTGTCCCAAATCAAATTGGATGTCGGCAATGTAGTGTTTCCATTCATCAATACTAGCACCAAGTCTGTAATCGAGTTCCCATTGCCACCGATTTCATCAACTCGCCCTTCAATTCGGACTGGGTGTGTCGAATCGCTACGGATGGAATTATCCGATACAAATGTAATCTGAATATTGACATCGGCCCAAGTTGTAACTGTGATATTTTTATTGCTTTCCAACCAAGATGCGTCGCCAGTGTAGAGTGCAGTGATGAGATGATCGCCTCGTGTGCTCGACATATCAACCGGGACAAATATTGTGAAGTTTCCATTTTCATCAGTGGTTAGGGTGGCAATAGATGCGCCATCCAATGCAACTTGAACTGTGGCGTTTGCGATTCCAGGCAGACCGACAATATCACTGTCGTATAATCGGCCCGTAATGACCCAATCGAAGCCACGTGTCGCATCTCCACCGTTGCTAGCGCTCAATGTGATGGCAGAGTGATGCGCCACCCATAGGGTGCTATTGGCTTCACCACTTCGGTACCAACCTTGAGCAGGGGCATAGACCTCTATGTCGTGACTTCCCAATGACATCGAAGAAGGAATGGTCCAGTTCAATGCCCAAACACCATTCGAATCAGTCGAGGCGTTTCCAATGAGCATTCCACCAATCCGGACATCCACATTGTGACCTTCAATCCACCCTGAAGGTAGATTGTCCCGTACAGTTCCAGTGAATGTCACAGTATCTCCAATTGCCACAGCATCCAGTGATGCAATATCGATGTTGACTGAACTGTAAACCTGCCAGTCGACATTCGCACTCGATTCAAGATAGAATGCAGCCCCTGAATATTCAATATCCATTGTCACTGGACCAAGTGTCATATCAGATGGTACAGGATAGTACACATCGAATGTGCCATTATCATTGGTTGTCACATTTGTCAGGAATACATTGTCAAGATAGATGCTAATCGTCATGTTGACGACCGGACGATCTACTGAATCAAGCAACACACCGGTTACAGAAATCAGTTCCTCACGGTCAATTGGGCCACCACCTGCCATGATGTCAATGTGGGTCGGTTGCGTTGCATTGAACTGTGAAGTTGCGTTTGCAGGCAAATAATACTCAGGATTCACAGAATCTCCAGCACCAACTGGGTCAACCCAAAGGTAACCTCCAAGGAATCGGACCTCGATGTCATGCGCGCCCGCAGTTGTGCCTTGAGGCAATGTGTAGGTGAGGGAATAAGCACCAGTGGAACCATTGGAAATAACAGCCCAAGTACCACCCACGTTATTACCATCAACAAATAGATGGATGACTCCGCCAGATGCATTTCCTTCTGTATCCAGTAGTGGCATGCCCCATTCATCAAGGAGGGTGCCATTTACAATGAGAGTTTGACCTGCAATCAGAGTTCCTTCTACGCTATCCACAGTTAGAACAGTGGGTGCAAGGATGACTATTCGAGTGCTTGTAGCATCCCCAATTACACCAGTGGTGCCACTTAGACCACCATAGCTAGCATCAATTGTATGCGGCCCTGGGGAAGATGTGTTCAGGACATTGATCACAATAGAGCCCAATCCATTGGAATCGGTTGTTACAGTCATGGGCATATTCATACCAACTGGATCGATTGTGACTGTTTCATTTTCAATCGGATCGCCAGCATTGTCTACTAGTGAAATATTGACTGTGAAATTGTCACCACGTATCGTGCGATCCTCGAGATTCAGATCAATCGGGTTGGTGATTGTAAGAACAGAATATCCTCGACTATCGAAGGTGTTGTTACCGGTACTAAATCCGTAGAAGTTCACCGTAGGGGTATACTCAGCGGTAATCGTGTGTGTCCCACGTGCGAAATCTGCATTCAAGGTCACCCAAGCCCACCATGAGCCATTGCCACCTTGAGCTGTACCATTGGCGACTGTGAATGTGGTTGTCCACCCATCGATATCAAAGGTCAGAGTGGGTAGCATTGGTGTCCCATCTCGCTGGATAATCGCTGTACCATTGTCGGAAACCAAGGTCCCAGTGACATTGAATCCACCACCTGCAATTGGATTGTCGATAATGGAGTCTACCACGAGGAAAGTGAGCGAACGAACCGTCACAGTGTTGATTGGGTGATGATCTTGAAGCATGTGCCAAGTCCCGTTGTAATACAGTGTGATGGTAATCGGACCCAATGGTTGGTCTGTTGGAATAGTGTATGAAAATCCAACACTTCCATCCACGTCCGTTGTATTCTCAGTCAACCAAGTTTCATCGAATTGTGCACCCACTGACGTGAAATTAATGATGCGTGGTGCACCATTACAGGTACTGCAATTAAAGTCAGTCGTTTCAACCAACTTTCCTCCGAAATCAACTGTTTCGCCACGTGTGACTACAATACCAGAGAGTGGGTATGTATTGTCGAAATCTGTAACACCCATCACGAGGATGGTCTTGTTACCTGTGTCTGTAAGATAGAAGGGGTTTGACCCATTGATTACAGAAACAATGAGTTCGTGGTTCCCACTGACAATTCCGTCACCGTTTGGATCTGTACTGACGGTCAAATTGAATGTCCCATTGACAGCAGTCGTGTGTCCTGAAGCCATCAATTCCTCAGTATCATCAAGCCAGAATACTTCGATGTCAACAGGCCCTGAGAATGGGCGTGTTGGATCAACTGAATCTTCAATGATGCCCGATAATTGGAAACTAGTTCCAGCAACTACGGTTGACGGTACACTTTGATTGAATACTACCGAGGTCACAACTTGGACTGTGACATTGGCCAATGTATGATTGCCCGTATATCTCGCCCCATTGTTCGTGGACAATGTATCTGATTGGTCATCATACATAACCGCCCAAACATCGTAGTATCCGGGTTCCTGATTGAGTGGCACCGTCCAAGACAAGGTGGCGCGGCCCTCCAAATTGGTCACGAAACTACCCAACGAGGTGTTGGCCCCGTTGGCATCCCAAAAGAATTCAACTGCAACATTGGAAATGTTGCTCAAACCCTCTTGACCTGGAGGTGGTTGTGAATAAAATGCGGCAACATCCTTTACATCTACCTCCAAAATGAGTTGATTGTTTACTTCGACAAGTACACCCGAATTGTTGAGGAGAAGCGCTGATTCAGATTCTGTTCCAATGTCCAATAGTTGAGGCTCCTCTAGATTGTAATATGCCCCGCCAGGAGGTGCACCAGCAGAGAAATCAGCAGAAATACTGATGCCCCAAATTCCGCCAGGGAAATTGGTTGGCATGGTGAATGAAAGGTTGTACTGCCCTGTTGTTGAATTGACTGCAGTAGTTCCAATTGGGATGAACGTAGGTGGTGGAGGGTTGCCCATTGGATCGTTAGGGCCTACACCAGGGAATTCAAACTCAAAGATGAGTGATGTCTGATTTCCGGTGATGACTGCATTGGTCAAATCATCACGGATATCACCAGTAATGTGAGACGAATTGCCAATATGAACCCAATTATCAGCAAGTGTTGCACTGATTAGGATGTACCCCGTAATACGAACATCGCCTTGGCTGTCGACTGATTTGTACCATTGAGTAGCCGAGGTGTAGTTGGTGTACCAAACATAATCGCCAACCAATGTGTTCGCATTGGGTGTCCAATCAATGTTCAATCCACCAAATTCTACATCAGCAGAGCCGTTGGTAGAAATCAGGATACCATTGAACTCAGAAGTGTATGAGCCATTGGCAGGCAAGACATAATTGCCACGATGGTCAGTTAATCCAATGTTCGTCGTTGTATCTTCACCACGTTGTAGTGGGTTGAGATTGAATTCGATGTTTAGGGTCGTTTGCAGACCATAACTCAATCCAGTTGTGGTTGCACTTTCCTGTAAACCAGCGGTATCACTGGCGCCAAGGGCATCAGGGATAAACAGTAATTCCACATCCAAAAATCCTGGGTCAAGTGTCTGAGCAAAACCTGCCGAGAAATTCCAGACAAGGCTGTAATTCCCTGGGCTGGTAGACCAAGTCGAGGCGTTGAGAGGCCACGAAGTGATATTTTCCATTGGACCGGAGGAACCATTCATTCGAATCTGTAGCCATAGTGTACCTTCCATCGGCAGAATGTTTTGTCCGCGGCTAAGGATGGTTCCATTGATGTAGAGATTTTCATCGATTGATAGCAATGAATTATTCGCGCCCGGTCCTTCTAATGTAGCTGTTAAATCGGGGGCTGCACTGATATTGAAATTCAGGTTATACGTGGTTGGCAATCCGTGATAGGTCGGTGGAGTGTTGAGATGCAGATCGTCGACATGCCAACCTGGGAACTCAATCGTAGCTGGTAGAAGACCAATGGATTCATTCTCATCAAGTGTAACATTGAACTCGTAGTAACCATCCTCACCAACAGTGGTCTGTAGAGACACGGTGCCATCAACAGTACTGGTGTAATTCATGAACAATACGAGTTGACCCACGTCACTTGGATCGATAAATGGAATATTCTCCCAACGTACATGACCTGAAACCAATGTGGTTGTGCCTGCACCCACAATGGGTTCACCTGGTTGCGCGGGTGTATCTTGAGTGATATTCAAGGAATCTGTAATGTTGATGGTCCAAGCGAATGTCTTGTATGATTGTGCGACATAACCTCCTTGTGTCACTTCAACAACCAGTGACCCATATCCTGGCTCAATGATTTCTGCTGGGATTCCTCTGAGTGAGAAATTGCCAACTGAACCTGTTATGCCTGTGCCCAATTGACGTGGGCCTGTCGCACCCAAACTTGGATTGTTTTCTGCTTCAGCAGGAGGCATGAGGAATAATCTAACCGAGTGATTCTCGATTGCTGTGTTATTGTCAGTATACTCAAGAGTTCCATTGAGCCAGATTGTTCCAGTTGTATGATCACGATGTGCAGTGAGAGGTTCCCAAGTCTCGTTGACAATTTGAGTTGGTGCCGCAGCAGGGCAGGGATCAACTGGAATCCAACCCATATCAAACGAATTACCTGCAGGATTTGTTTGAAGATGTACTTCAGACCATGATGCAGTATTTGCTCCAGTCACAGTATATCCTTGACCATTCCAAAACCCTCCATGGTAACCAGTGACCTTTCGAGCAGGTAACCCTGCAAGACGCAGCATTGTGGTGAATGCAGATGCATATTCAGTGCACCGCCCTTCCTTGGCAGCAACGACAAGATGGAATGTGATGTCTTCACCAAACGGCAATGCACTACCGTCGTGGTTCCGCAGATATTCATGAGTCGCATTTCCATTCATTAGGAAATCTTGCAAGGCCATTACCTTGTCATACGCACTAACGGCACCCGCATTATTGATGACATCATTTGTGATATTCAATACTTCAGAATATGGATGAGCAGGGTCTGTGAACTCAGGCAACACATCCATCGCGTACGTGCCCGCACCCGCGTAAGGGATAGAATTGTTCAACTCATCAGATTCGTACCAAATCTCAGGTGCGTCGGCAAACAAACCGACAACGCCGGCAGCTTCGACTTTGATATCGTGTGTGATATTCCCATGGCTCAGATTCGCCAGAGTATCAGCCCAACCCATCACACCAGTTGTTGCATAAGGGTGTGCGAGATTTGCATCTGTAACAGGATTGAGGAATGAAATATCCCAGCTCTCAGTGGAATTGTGGAAACTGTTGTTGGCAATCCACTGATCATCCATGAATCCTTGAGTCATCGGAGTCCAAATCTGCGTGGAGGCGTTCTTTCCATAGGCTCCACCTGTATACGAATCGTAAGTGTGCACACGCCAATAACGGTCAAGTGTTGAATCAACTCCGAATGTTGTGTTATTTGCAAAGAAAACAATCTCGTTTTGAATCACATCGTCTGTAGGGTCCCAGGGATTAAAATTACCACCAATACAGTTGAAAATCCACATTGGTGGAGGGCATTCTTCCCCGTCAATCATCCCTCCGCCATCGGTATCAGGATCTCGCCAATCGGTACCTGTGTTATTTTCAACACTGTCAGGGATTCCATCGCCATCGGTATCGATTGGGTTCTGGTCATCTCCGGGGTTATTCTGGGGATTGGTACCATCAAGATATTCTTGCCCGTCCCAAACGCCACCTGCATCCGAATCGGGATTGAGATAATCTGTAACGTAGGTATCTGCGCTTCCATTCCCAATGATTCCAGGGATGAAATCCATGATGCACCCCGTATTATTTTCGAAATAATCATTCAGTAAATCCCCATCACTGTCCATATTATTGTCACATGGCTCCATTGGATCTGTCCCTCCCATGACCTCATCGAAATCATTGACACCATCTCCATCAGAATCAACAGCGGTTGGAAGTGATGTGAAACCAAAGGTACCCATCAATTCCTGCCAATCTGCGAGACCGTCGCCATCTGTGTCCTCAAAATCATCATCACAATAACGTTGTGTGGAACCTATCGTTCCCGCTTGAATCGCATCAAAATGGCACCATGAACCATTTCGATTGACTGCATCTGTGGTCCCCGCTGGTGGCGCTAGAGCCACACCAAAGAGGATATTTGATTGTGAAGATACGTAGGCGAAGGATGTGTGTTGTCCATTTGAATCATTGTAAAAACCGGTCCCACCGTTTGGATTGAATCCTGAAGCGTTTGCCAAAGTTAGGCGCTGCAAAGAACTACTGTAACCTACTATCAGCGATGAGTAATCAATCATTGAATCACAAGGATCAGTTCCGTGTGACCAATTGCGTTCATCACCATCACCAATACCTCCGAAATCTGTGTCATACACATCCCAATCCGTACAAGTGAGGTTTTCCTCCCAATTTTCAATGCCGTCGTTATCGAAATCCCCAGCATCTTCTCGCCGAGTCGGATCGGTTTCATTGGCTCCAACCAAGCCATCTCCGTCCTTGTCTTCATCTCCATCATCTAGCAAATCATCGTCAGTGTTGTTATCGCGTGGATCGCTAGCCTGCGGCGGGTTTCCATAAGCACCACCCACTTCCACCCCATCGTTAATGCCATCACTGTCCGTATCTACATCCGTTGGATCGGTTAGCAGTACCAAAGCTTCGTGAGAATCATTGAGACCATCACCATCAGTATCAGCTTGCATTGGATTGGTGGTCAATACACCATCAACCTCAGCTGTGAGAGTCAAACAACCACCTGGACCAATGGCCAGTACGGGATTACACGGAGAAATCGTCTCAGTTCTCCCGCTTCCTGCTGGACCTGGTTGGAAGAAATCCACACCATTAGAACTTGTATCCCACGAGGGATTCATGTATTCGTAAATATTGACGAGACCGTCGTTGTCAGGGTCCCCAAACATTCCATCATCATTGGATGCGCTGGTTGCGTTGAGACCATTGGCCACCTCCCATCCATCTGACATACCATCATTGTCAGTATCCCATCCATCCGGATCTTCGTCGATGAGACCATCGCCATCATCGTCATCACTTCCACAATTGGCATCCCCATCATTGTCACTGTCAGCAGAATCAACAAGTCCATCGTAATCATTGTCGATGTTGTCGTTGCAAATATCGCCCATTGGATCCTCGTCGCTACCATCAGTACCTTGTCCAGGGGTTGCCTGCATTGCAGTCTCCTCATCCCAATTTCGCACAGGTACAGTACCATTCCACCAAACACCATTGTCTAGAAGACTGGATGTACTGGACAAATCCCAATTTGTAGGTTCTAGGTAACTGTACTCTTGTAAATTGGTCAAACCATCGCCATCGGGATCACCTGCAGCACCATTATTGCCCAAACTAGAGGCGTCCAGAGGATCCAACCCATACTGATACTCCCAACCATCTGGCAAACCATCATTGTCACTATCCCAATCTTGAGGTTGTGTGTTGAGTAGGAATTCAAGACCCATGGTTAAACCATCACCATCTTGGTCGTTTGTCGCTGCGGCTTCCCATGCAGAATACTGAATGGCGGCAAGACTTGAGAAAATCATCAGGAGGGTTAAGCCGAGGGCGCGGAATCTCTGCGTTCGCAATGGAAATCCGGAGGCGCTCGAAGTAGGATTAACGTTCGTAGACATGGCTGTACCCAGTCACCTCGGTGCCCATCAGGGTATTAAGGCAAATGGAGCGACGTTCGGACAGAATTCGACCCTCCTATGGAGGGTCTAGCACCAAATGGCCTCAATCAAAGTCTACGAGTTCGATATCTTCGTCATCATACGAATCATCATCTTCAGCACTAACGAGGTCGGGCAATTCCATTTCAGATTCATCTTCGCCACCTTCCTCATCAACCCAGACATCGATGTACTCAACTCGATTTTTGCGCCCAGTGACTGCCGCTACCAAGAGAATTACAACCCCCAAACCTATGGCGATTGTTGATGGGCGAGGGTGTTGTAATTCTTTCCAAATAACGCCAAATACCCCGTTGATTGAGACTCGGATTGTGACATCCATTTCTGCTGTATACCCGGCGGGATATGATTCGTCTTCCGAGAGCGGAGTTGCGGTGACTACAATGCTCATTTTATCATTGTTTAATGCACCTTCTCCAGCTCTGATTTTGACGGTAAAGAATTCTTGTGTGAAGGCCTTCACTGAAATCAGTTGAGCACCAGTAGTAGAATTGAATGCAGAAGCGGTCCAATCCCCATCTGCATCGGCGTCTAGAAGCACCATGACATCGCTATTGCCATCATTCCTGACAATCATCGTAATCTCCTCTTCCATTCCAGGTTGGAAAACTGGAATTTGTGAGTATAATTTGATTTCGATTGTAGGATCATCTTGTCCAATTTCAATCGAAAGAGGTAAATCGAAATAACGTGCAATCGAAGTATCCTCAATGTCTTCACGGACACGCAAATAGATGGTGTGGTTGCCTTCTATGACTTGACTTGTGAGTGTGACATCAAGGTTTACCAATGCTGTATCGCCGGGTGCCAACTGAACCCGAGGAGTTGGATCGCCGTTGTTATCAGTAAGGTCGTACTGCCACAGCCCATACTTTTCATTGGCTGAATCTGGATACAACTGTTCATCGATATTCCTGTCGAGGTTTTGCGGGTTTACAATTAACCAATCGGTCGCAGTATCGCCTTCAGTCAATGTATTTGTAACTTCGATTGTGAATGAAATATGATCGTCATTATTGAGGCAAATTTCTGCATCCGCGTGTCCCAAAGGAGTCGCATCACAATCCCATACAACTTGGGCTTGAATTCCAAATGTACGTTGAATTGTGAAAGTAATACTTGCCTTCTCAGTTGAGTTGCCAATACTGATAATCTCCAACTCAATCAAACCACTATCTGCGTCATCGCGCGAGGTTGAAGGTTTAATTTGCAGTCTAATTGTCTGTGTCGTATGCCGATCAAGGCCACTCGTATGGTAAGTCCCATCACCCTCATCCTCTTCGATACGCTGTCCTGTATCATTGTCCCAGAATCTGAGGTTGGCATTGGAATCCTGCTTAACATCGATTCTGAATTGGTCCGTGTCGAACCCAGTGTTGAAAATTTCTAGATAGAATGTGGTGAATACGCCATCCTCAACATAGCGATGAATATTCGGATCAATGTTTAGTGCACCAGTACTATTCGCATATTGGTTGTCGTGCTCCTCTGGCCATAGGCTGACCATGGGCGGGGAATATGTGTCCAACTTCTCTAAATCAAGTTGCAACGTTGTTTGATGAACAAGAACCGATGCATTGTCATATGCAACTGCTCTGATTTGAAGCGTATCTGGAGAATTCGACAAATCGTCAGGTGCGGTCAGTAAGAGCACAGGGTGGGATTCCATACCACCACCGGAAAGATCGTAAGTCTGATCTGCACGATCAAATTCTACAATCCAATCTGAAGCCAAATTTGACAAAACTGCCAACTCAACTGTCAGAGCATAGGAGCTCCCACTTGCGCCCACGTGGCGAAGGTCCAAGTTCACAGGAGTGGTCGAACTGGGTGCGATATATTCGACGCTTCTGTCACTCCCATGTGTAAGGGAAACCCCATAGGAACTCATCAGCACATTTGGGTGATCGATTGTGAACAATTTACCTTGTATATTCTCCACCACGAGATCAAGTTCATACCACCCTGAATCAAGACCACCAGGGTATGTCCAGTTGAACTGAGCACGGAGCGCGTTGTTATCAGTCACCAATTCGTTTTCACTAAATTTGTAAGAACCATCTGACTCAAAGGGGTGGTTGTTGCCAAATGCTGAGGTCCCATCAGGTTTGGTAAATGTGAGGCGGACCCCATCGATATCCTCGCGACCAAAGGCGTTCCTTAATTCAAGATTGAATTGCATGATACGCATATCTGGCGTATCATTGGGGAACCAGGGTTTTTGTTCTGTTCCAACTTCCTCATCAGTCCAAACACTATCAGGACGGTGGACTTTGACTTGGGACCCACTAAGGGGTTGAGTTTCAACCTCAATCTTGGAGAAACGACCTGATGCTGTGTCAATTTCATTCCAAGCAACCCAAGCATCACAATCTGTACCGCCACCAGGTAATTGGCGGCCGCTGGTTTCACTATCGCTTCCATTGGGCGGGTCTGGGTTTCCGCCGCCTGAATTACATTCCATATCAGCCGACACGACTACCTTCAATCGGTCATCAGCATCCACGGTGAAATCACTAGGTGAGCCCCAACTTGGATGGAAATATCTCTCATCAAATCCGCAAGTATTGCCGCCCCATGCAGAGGGTGTGCAAACATCAGTGCTCCAATCTTCAGTCCCAATAATTGAGGTGCCTGCAATAACAGATACTGTCCAATCAACTGTTGAGCCTTCTTGTCCGGTAGCCTTCAAGAAAAGAACAACCTCTAATTCAAACTGGTTCCCATTTGGTGTTCCTGTAACAATCAAATCGGAAAGCATCTGATCAGTGGAGAATTCAACGTTGGTTCCTGATGCGGATTCTTCCTCTTGCCCTCCACTATCGGGGCGTTCAGTTGTGATTCTCCCATCGGTAGGATGTCCACCGGGTGCTGAAGCGAAGTAGAGGTCATAACTCACAGTACCTGAATCGCTTCTAATCACCGATTCATCGAGGGATTGCGGTGCCGGAGTCAAGTTGACCATGAGTGAAGATAGCATGATTGCGACCAACAAAATGGCCAACGTGCTCTTACCCCGGGTCACACCTAGCATTCGCTCACCTACGGTGACCCGTGACCTACAGCCCATTAAACGGTTTGCAGGATACGCTTGTTTGAGGCATCACCCTATCTTGCTGCATCATAGATGCAAAAAATACTGATTTTTAGTGCAGGGGGTGGGATTCGAACCCACGAAGGCATTGCCCCCGGAGCTTAAGTCCGGTGCCGTTGGCCGGGCTTGGCAACCCCTGCGGGCCACTTGACTCGCACTCGGGTTTTGAACGCTACTATGACGACAGGGACCATCCGCCATCGACATCGATGATCTGTCCAGTGATGTAGGAAGGTCCGCAAACAAGGAACAAAACAGTCTCAGCAATTTCCTCAGAAGTACCCTGTCTTTTCATTGGTATAGATGATAATACTGCGTCCCTTCTTTCTTCTGTTTCCCACCCTTGGAATTGAATGGCCCCCGGGCCAATCGCATTGACCCGGATGGAGGGTGCAAGTTCTTGCGCCAAGCTGCGAGTCATGGAGAGTAAAGCAGCCTTGGATGCACAATAATGGCTAAACTCAGGCCAATCATTTCTACCACTCGCATTGTCTACCATATTGATGACACAACCGGGTTGAACCGCCCCTTCAAAACGAAGATGAGGCGCGGCATGTTGAATCAGCATCAAAGGAGCTTCTGCATTGATTCTCCACATCATTTGAGCCGCATCAGCAGTCATTTGTTCCAAAGGTATTTTTTCAAATATAGAAGCGTTGTTTACGAGGATGTCGAGGCGCCCTGCTCTATCAATAACTGAATCGATTAGATTGGCCCGATCTTCTTCTTCTGAAAGATCACCTCTAACCACGAAAGCATCCCCTCCGACGGATTCAATTTCTTCAACCAAATTTTCGGCTGCTGTCAGGCTTCTATGACAGTGAATTGCAACAGTGGCCCCTGCACTTGCAAGTGTACGGCAAATTTGTGCACCAAGCCGTGCGGCACCACCTGTCACCAATGCGACCTTGTCCTCGAGGTTGGCGCCCATGCAACTTGGAGGAGGACTTCATCCTTGAACACTCCGAGCCCGACCCTAGGGTCGGGAAACAAAGGATTAACCGAGGTCGGTGGTGACAGGGTATTGGGGAGTGGTGTTCGTGACTGGAAAACGTCTGCCTGTGGTCAATGAATCCAAACCACTCACAGCAATTGAACGCCGGAAACAATCTCGTAAAAGATTGCCACCCTGGTTCAAAACATATCTCCCAACCGGAGATGCACAAATCGCATTCAATGGAGTTCGCGGAAATGTGCAAGAACACAAATTGAGTACAGTATGTCAGGAAGCGCAATGCCCCAATATTCACGATTGTTGGGGGAGGGGTACGGCTACGTTCATGGTCGCCGGAGAAGAATGCACCAGAGCATGCCGCTTCTGTGCGGTTGGGACTGTCAAATCACCCCCACCTTTGGATCTTGATGAACCTGAAAACTTGGCTGAAGCCGTCGATTTGATGGGAGTGACACATGCAGTCATCACCTGCGTTAATCGAGATGAACTACCCGATGGTGGTGCTGCTCACTATCGCTCCTGCTTAGAGGCGGTTCACTCACGCCGACCTGATGTTGGCCTCGAATTCCTTTGTTCTGATTTGGACGGGAATTTAGAAGCGCTTGCAGCATTGTTGGATGGATTGGAATTACGCGTTTTTGCGCACAACGTTGAATGTGTCCCACGTTTGGATTCAGTGGTTAGAGATCACCGAGCATCATTCCAACAATCGCTCAATATTTTGAAAGAAGCGAAGCAACTTCGGCCAGATATTTTGACTAAATCAAGCATCATGGTCGGTGTCGGGGAAACGGATGAAGAAATTGTTGAAGCGATGAAGCTTCTTCGTGAAGTCGATGTTGATTTATTGACCATCGGCCAGTACCTTGCACCATCTCCACGCCACTTGGCTGTCGATAGATTTCCAGAACCAGATGTTTTCAGCAAATGGGATGAATGCGCAAGGGAATTGGGCTTCAAAGCCGTCGCTTGTGGACCATTGGTGCGTTCATCCTATCGGGCAGGTCTCCTCTACGAGGAGGCAAATGGTGGGCCTGTGACCCTCACCTACGGTGAACCATGAATCAGCGAAACGCTATGAGCGACATTGGAGTGGTGAGAATAATGGGCGAAGATGATGAGTCACGAATGCACGTTCCCGTGCCGCCACATCGGGACGGGGGCACAGCGTTCCCTTCGCCACATGAAATCCCAGCAGGACACCATGCAAAGCCCTCCATAGACTGCGAAGGAGCAGATACCAGCGATATCGCATACGGTCTACTCCGCGTCCTCAATGATGATGATGAAGCCGTTGGCGATTGGAATCCAGATCTCGATGCCGATACACTTCGTCAAGCACTGGAGCACATGGTGCGCATTCGAGCATATGATGACCGTATGATGAAAATGCAGCGACAAGGTCGTCTTTCGTTTTACATGAAATGTTTGGGCGAAGAAGCAGTGAGTGTCGGCGCAGCAATGGCAATGGAAAACCGCGACATCGTCATTCCATCATATCGCCAACAAGGTTTACTCTTCGTTCGGGGACGAAATATAGTCGATATGATTAGCCATTGTATTACCAACTCCAATGACAACGTAAAGGGTCGTCAAATGCCTGTTCATTATTCTTGGAAAGAAGGAAACTTTGTTTCGATTTCAAGTCCAGTGGGAACTCAATTCCCCCAAGCGGTTGGGGCCGCCATGGCATTCGCCTATCGGGGTGAAGACAGTATTACTTGCTCTTGGTTGGGTGAAGGCACTTCTGCTCAGGGAGATTTCCACTATGGTCTCAACTTTGCTTCCGTCTACCGCGCGCCATGTGTGCTTGTAGTTGTCAATAATCAGTGGGCGATTTCAACACACAGAAATATCGCCCACGGAGGTGCATCATTTGCAGCCCGTGGCATCCCCTATGGTGTTGCTTCAATGCGTGTCGACGGACAGGATTTCCTCGCCGTATATGCTGCTCACAAATGGGCGACGGAACGCGCTCGAGCAGGGCATGGACCCACCCTATTGGAAATGTACACGTATCGTGGCGACAGTCACTCATCCTCTGATGATCCAACCATCTATCGCCCTGGTGATGAGTATGAATCATGGCCACTAGGCGACCCCGTAGATCGTCTCAAAGCACACCTATTCAAGCTCGGAGAATGGGATGCTGAAAGACACACTGCACTTGAAGAAGAGTGCGCAAAAGAAATCATTGCCGCATACAAAGAGGCTGAAACACATGGAACCCTAAAAGAAGGGCCATTCCCCTCAGTATCTACACTGTTTGAAGACGTGTATGAAAAAGAACCATGGCACTTGCTAGAACAACGTGGCGAGGTGGGGATTTAATGGCTCAGATGAGCATTATTCAAGCGGTTAATTCCGCATTGCACAACATGTTTGAGCGTGATGAAACTGTAGTCTCCTTCGGAGAAGATGCTGGCTATTACGGAGGTGTATTCCGCTGTACTGCTGGTTTGCAAGAAAAATTCGGTAAACATCGTTCATTCGATACACCCCTTGCAGAAGGTGGTATCATGGGTATTGCAATCGGAATGGGCATGAACGGATTGCGACCTGTGGCCGAAATTCAATTTGCAGACTATATTTTCCCAGGATTTGATCAAATTACAAACGAGTTGGCAAAACTTCGCTATCGCTCTGGTGGCGAATACAGTGCACCAGTAACAATCCGAACCCCTTGTGGTGGTGGAATCAAGGGCGGACATTACCATAGCCAATCACCTGAGGCTTATTTCACCCACACACCTGGACTGAAAGTCGTCATTTGTTCCAACCCTTATGATGCAAAGGGATTGTTAATATCGTCAATTGAAAGCAATGACCCTGTCATTTTCTTTGAACCAAAGCGACTCTACAATGGACCGTTTGATGGCGATCACACAGCAGCCATGGTCAAATGGGACAGTCATCCAAAGGGGGAGGTTCCAGAAGAGTACTACAGCATCCCATTGGGTAAAGCCGAAACCATCAGAGAAGGAAATGATGTAACCATCCTTTGCTATGGAACCATGGTCCATGTTGCCAGCGCAGCAGTTGAGAAAAATGGAATCGATGCTGAAATCATTGATTTGAGGACATTGGTACCACTCGACATTGATGCAATTGAAGATTCAGTCAAGAAGACAGGGCGGTGCGTGATTGTACACGAAGCCCCTAGAACATCGGGTTTTGGTGCAGAATTGATGTCGTTGGTCCAAGAACGATGTTTCTGGCATCTTGAAGGACCGATTCAGAGAGTCACCGGGTGGGACACCCCCTATCCGCACAGTTTGGAGTGGGATTACTTCCCAAGTCAAGCCAGAATAACAGAGGCTGTAGAGGCCACATTGGAGGAATGAAAATGGGCACAAATATATTCAAATTACCAGATATTGGAGAAGGTGTTGTCGAAGGTGAGATTACCGCTTGGCACGTTGCAGTTGGCGACACAGTTGTCGAAGACCAAGAAATGGTTGACATCATGACTGACAAGGCAACGGTTGGAATCGGCAGCACGGTGGACGGGAGGGTGACCAAACTCTACGGAGCCATTGGTGACATGATCGCCGTCGGCGCCCCACTGATCGAATTCGAGGTTGATGGTGATGGGAATGCTGCGGCTGAACCAGAACCCGTTGCTGAACCAACGCCTGCTCCAGTTGCTGAACCTACACCCTCCCCAGTTGCTGAACCAGCACCCACTCCAGTTTCTGCCCCCACTCCAACACCTAAGCCAGCACCGGTCCAAGCCCGCGAACCAACCCCTGCCCCAGACTCGTCACGCCGACCATTGGCTTCACCTGTGGTTCGTCGGCGAGCCAAAGAGGAAGGTGTGTCACTTTCGCAGGTGACTGGTTCAGGACCTGCAGGTCGAATTACACATGGCGACCTTGATGCATATCTGACACGACCACAAACAGTAGGTGGATTACCCGTTAGCATGCCTGGGCAAGAACGTACAGGTGTGACTGAAATCCCTGTGGTTGGCCTGCGCAGAAAAATCGCTGAGCAAATGACCAAATCGTACACTACAATTCCACATTTCTCGTATTTCGAAGAAGTAGATGTGACTGATCTTGAAGCGCTCAGACAGTGGATGAACGCCAATCGCACAGAGGATCAGCCAAAGTTGACTTATCTGCCCTTCATCATGCAGGCGCTTGTTAAATTGTTCCAAGGCGAACATGGTGGATGTAATGGCCGATACGATGACCAAAACGGCATACTTTCCCTTCACAGTGCAATCAACATTGGAATCGCTACAACAACGGACAGAGGCCTGTATGTTCCTGTTGTCAAACATGTTGAAGCAAAAACAATTTGGGAAGCCGGAGCAGAACTCCTTCGTGTCGCAACCGCCGCTAGAGATGGTAGTGCCAGCCTAGATGATTTGACAGGTTCAACATTCACCATTACCAGCCTAGGTCGCGATGGTGGATTGGGCGCAACCCCAATTATCAACCATCCCGAAGTTGGAATTCTAGGAGTTCACAAGGCGAATGATAGAGCCGTAGTCATCGATGGTAAAATCACGATTCGAAGAATGATGAATTTGTCTTCATCATGGGATCACCGGGTTGTGGACGGTGCGGATGGAGCAGCACTAGTACAAGCATTGAAGCAATTACTCGAGCATCCAATCTCGATACTCTGAGGTGTCAATATGGAAGATATTTCTTGCCAAGTATTGGTCGTAGGCGCTGGCCCAGGTGGATATGTTGCGGCAATTCGCGCTGCTCAACTTGGCCTTGACACAGTGATTGTCGAAGGAGACAAAGCAGGCGGGACCTGCTTGATTCGTGGTTGCATACCTTCGAAGGCCCTGATTCATGCAGCGGAAAGAATGGACCATCTATCCCATCACATGGACGGCCACATGGGGATGAAGATTGACGGAGCGGTCTCACTGGACATGAAAGAACTCATTTCATGGAAAGATGGAATCGTCACCAAGCTCAACAAAGGTGTAGAGCATCTGCTAAAAAACGCAGGAGCGAGACTCGTATCAGGTTGGGCTACATTCAAAGATGCCAAGCATTGTACTGTTGAGACAAAAGAAGGCCCGGTCAACATCGAAGCAGAGAATGTCATACTAGCGACTGGTTCAACGCCAATTGAATTGCCATTCATGAAATTTGATGAGGAATTCATCTGTTCATCTACTGGTGCGCTGGACTTAGATGCGCTTCCAGAGAAGGTTGCAGTCATCGGCGGTGGTTACATTGGATTGGAACTGGGGATCGCACTGCGTAGACTGGGTTCCGAAGTCACTGTAATTGAAGGATTGAGCAAGGTATTGGCGATCTTCGATGACGAATTGCGCCGACCATTGACAACATGGTTGAGGAAGAATGGAGTCACGACACATGTCAATTGTTTAGCACAAGGAGCGGAAGTCAAAGATGGTGAGGTCATACTTACTTGGAAAGATGGTGACGGTGAAATGCAATCAGAAACATTCGACAAAGTGCTGGTAACAGTAGGACGCCGACCCAACACCAGAGGATGGGGGTTGGAGAAGATGGGAATTCGAATGGATGCTGATGAGAGATTCATTCGAATCGATGGCCAATGTAAGACCTCAATGCGAGGTGTCTATGCGATTGGGGACGTTTCAGGTGAACCCATGCTCGCTCATCGCGCCAGTGCGCAGGGAGAAATGGTAGCCGAAATTATTGCTGGGCACAAGCGTTCATTCGACCCTGTCGCAATCCCTGCAATCGTATTCACTGAACCCGAAATCATCTGTGTTGGCCTGACACCTGATGAAGCTGTAGAAGCTGGTGAAGAAATCATCACTGGAAAATTCCCAC
>Ga0315326_10000346_pt1 | contig 22243 bp, 17 predicted proteins | sample M180m32315metaG_FD_203457 | JGI IMG/M metagenome (GOLD analysis project Ga0315326, IMG submission 203457) | Ammonia-oxidizing marine archaeal communities from Monterey Bay, California, United States - M1 80m 32315 | ecosystem: Environmental > Aquatic > Marine > Coastal | place: USA: California... | reverse complement strand
GAAGGCATGGGCATCTTCCATAATGCTGTCAGGTACGTAATGCAAGCCTAGACCATTATTTCCAGGCCCCTCTTGAGGGCGGCCATAACCAGGACCACCACCAGTAACCCCTTGACTCCACTTTGGGACGACACCCTTGACCCAAACCTCGAACCGAGAAAGCCCCCTACAAGGACCACAGACGCGAATGGAACCAGGAGTCCTATGTCCAGGTCAATTCTACCAGCAAGCCCTGCTCCGGTTAACCCAGCGAGGGAGTTTAACCAGACGAAAAGGGACGTGGTTGCAGCCGCCTCTTTCGCCGTAGCCCACCTCCCGAGCATTAGAGCTGGGAGAAGGAAGATACCCCCTCCCAAACCTATCACGCCACTGGCCAAGCCGATACTCCCTCCAACTACTGCGGCTTTGGTATAACTGGGTCGAACCGCCTCGCTTACTCCAGCATCACCAGATAGCAACCGCCAAGCCGCCACAATCAGTGCGACCGAGAGCAGGGCGTCGTAAACGGCCCCTTCCACGAGCATGAACCCCCCAAGTGCGGCCATTGGGACGCTCGCTGAGATGAATGGCAGGGAAACGCTCCTCACGTGGTGCCCGGATTTTTGATAGTGCCAGAAGGCGATCCCAGCAACGATGAGATTCAAAGACCACGCATATTGCTTGAGCCAAATCGCCTCAGATGCAGCAAACGTTGTCATCGACAGCACCGCAAGATATCCTGACGCCCCCCCCAAACCAACTGAGGAGTAGAGTGCGGCCACTGCAAACAGCGCGAATAGGACCAGCACCAACTCAGTGGAAACCACGAGGACCGCTTTGGGAAGGACACTTCAACTCCACCGTTTCTCGGCATTCATGGAGAGAGGGGTATCTCTAGAACGGGCCTTGGAGATAGCCTCTCAATTCCCATTGCACAGGGACTCGGAGACGGTCCCTCTGGATCAGGCATCAGGCAGGATACTGTTCGACGACCTCAACTCCCATGTGGACGACCCCAGATTCGATAATTCTGCCATGGATGGGTGGGCAGTCAGGGAGGCTGACTGCGAAGAACCAGGTGCGGTGTTGAGGATTGTGGGAACCAGCCAAGCCGGCTCTGCGGATGTTCCGAAAGTTGGGGATGGAGAAGCATGCAGCATAATGACGGGTGCACCGATTCCAGAGGGCGCCGATTCGATTGTTATGGTGGAGGACTCTTCGACAAATGAAGGCACAGTCAAAATCACCGGACCCGCCAGACCCGGCTTCATTCGCCGGAGGGGCGAGAATCTCACCAAGGGCGATCGGCCACTGAAATCCGGAAACATACTCACTCCATCGGCGATTTCTCTTGCAGCAACAATGGGGCACGATAGGGTGTCTGTGGTACGCAAACCTTCGATAGCAGTTATCGGAGTCGGAGACGAGCTGACGCCTCCTGGGGAGCCACTGCCAGAGAACTCGATTTACGAATCCAATACCTTCGGAATCTCCTCGCTAGTAAAGAAGGCTGGAGGAGAACCACGGAGATTCGAACTGATTAGGGACAGTATCGATAACCTCAGAGAGGCCCTTGACGAGGCAGCGGAGTCTTGCGATGCGATAATCACTAGCGGGGGGGTTAGTATGGGGAAGTGGGACATCGTCAGACAGATAATGGAAGAGGAAGGAGACGTCAAATTCTGGAGGATAATGATGAGGCCCGGGGGTCCACCACTCTTCGGAACTTGGAAGGGCAAACCACTCTTCGGCCTCCCTGGCAATCCTGTCAGCAGCCATGTCGTATTCACCGTCTTGGTTGCACCTTGGATATCCAAAAGCATGGGTTCCGACGGATTCAATGGCTCCAGTATGGCTAACAGGGTCCGAGTCACTATGCAGGAACCACTCAGGGGCGCTCCGGGCAAACTATGCATGAGGCGAATCTCAATCAGGCAAGAGGGAGATTCTTTGGTGGCATCCACAAGCACTCACCAAGGAAGCGGGAATATCCACAGCATGGTTGCCCATAACGGCCTCTCACTACTGCCTCCCGATACAAATTGTGAAGAGGGTGATACTATCGATGCCCTATGGCTATGCTGAGCCATTAACCCTAAGAGCGCCCGATTCGGATCCTCCCTCGTGTTCGCAGAGTGCATTGATTGTCGGGGAACCAAAGGGATGTGCGGGATTTCCCCCTGCCCACTCCTGTCTGAGGTCAAGCGCAGGCTCCCTCAGAGAGAGGAAACGTCCCTTGCTGACGTTGCAGGCCCAAGCCCGCCTTCCCTATTCGTAGGAAGGTATGGCTACCCTAATGTCAGAGTCGGACCAAGCGTTTCCTTGGCCCAGGGAACAGAGAATGCATCCACGCCGAGTGGAGAACCAGCAGATCTCTTTGGACAACCTCTGGAGGAGGTGGCAGCCAGGCATGCCAATTTGGTCACTGGCGGTAGAAGGATGAAAACGAACACCACCGGTGAATCCAATCAGATTCTCGAGGCTACCCAGATTATTGCCATGTCGTCGGGAACCGTGGACATGGAGCTTGATTTCTATCGCCCCGTGCCCATTGGCGGAGCCCCATCCTTCGATACGATGAGCACCCCTCTCGGCCCATCTGGCGATTTGGTCAGCGTCGAAGTCGTCAGTCATGCCAGCATTAGCAGGAAGGTTGACTCAGTCGCAAACGAGACAGACCTCCTAGCAAACGAGGCCATGGGGGAGCTAACCTCCTCAGGAATAGGCGAGTCGCACATTTCCAGAATGTTGTCATCAGGCCTCCTAGGAAAGGAAGAGGTCAGGAAACTGGTTCCAACCAGATGGGGAATCACTGCAACGGATGACACACTCTCCAAGCAGTGCTGGGCGAGAGTCAGAGATCTCCCTTCTTTGGACAAGTGCATGGTATTCGAGTCGACATATCTCGACAATAGATTCCATGTAATTCTCGCACCTGGGACATGGGCATTCCAGATGCTAGAGGCTTGGTGTCAAGGCTCTGTCTGGGGCTCTTCTGGAAACGTTCTCGATGACTGGGAGGAGATGAAGCCAAGGTCGGAATATGCAAGCTCTGTCACGGGTGCATACTATGCTGCCCGCCTAGCGGTCCTAGAGCACATGGAGCATATCGGCAGGTCAGGCTCATGCATGGTCTGGCGAGACATTGGGCCGGGCTATTGGGCCCCCGTAGGAGTATGGCTAATCAGAGAGACGGTAAGGAATGCTATGAAGAGCAAGCCAACGGTTTTCGACACATTGGAGGAAGCAGTATCCTATTTGGCACCAAGGGTTTCCTCGCCTGATGAAGCAAAGCGCTCGTGGTTCGCAACCAGAGGGAGGCAAACCACCTTGGACTCATTCTGAGAAGATTGTTCAGGCATGGATTGAAAGGAGCGCGCTGTGACTGCTTACTCTGCGCGAGGTGATGTGATGTCCGACGAGAAGAAGAATGGATTTTCCAAGGACGGTTGGATAGAGGTAAGGGGTGCCAGAACTCACAATCTCAAGGACATAGACGTCAGTATTCCAAGGGGAATGTTCGTGGTGATTTCCGGCGTATCCGGTTCCGGTAAGTCAAGCCTAGCATTCGACACACTGTACGCAGAGGGTCAGAGGAGGTATGTGGAGAGCCTCAGTTCCTATGCAAGGCAGTTTCTGGGTCAGATGAAGAAGCCCGATTGTGACTCGATTGAGGGCCTATCGCCTGCAATAAGCATCGACCAGAAGCAGGGAAGCCACAACCCTCGTTCGACCGTTGCTACGGTAACTGAGATGATGGATTACATGAGACTTCTATGGGCAAGGGTCGGCATCCCGCACTGCCCCGAATGCGACCGCGAGGTTAGCAGGCGCACGGTTCAGGAGATTGTGGACGACGTCCTATGGAGGTTCGAGGGACATGGAATCGCTATCTGGAGCCCAACGATAAGAAACAGGAAAGGGACGCACGCCGATCTTTTCACCGGCTTGGTAGATCAGGGTTACCTAGCCGGCAAGGTAAACGGGAGGGAGGCGAGCTTCGAGGACCCTCCACGACTCGAGAAGAACCTGAGGCACGATATCGACGTACGGATCGACAGGATGCTATTGACCCCGGCAAATAGGCAGAGGCTCACGGAAGCAGTAGAGTCAGGCTTGAGATTAGGAGCAGGTTCAGTTGCAGTAGAGAGCCTCAGCGCCCCCAAGCCCGGGCATGACAACTCAGAGGAGCAGAGATTCAGAACAGAAGAGGGAGAGGTAATCGCTTACTCGGAGGAGTTCGCATGTCCCAATCACGGGGCCTTTCTTCCGGAGATGAGCCCAAGGGTTTTCTCATTCAACAACCCTCTGGGGGCATGCCCCACTTGCCAGGGTCTTGGCGTCGAACGGTCTTTCTCGCACGATCTGGTAATCGATAGAACCGCGACCGTGGGAGAGGGATGCATTAGGCCATTCCGACGCTCGATGATGTCCGGCTGGTATCGCAGCCAGATGACCCAGACCTGCGAACACTTCGGAATCCCAACAGACGTGCCCTTCGGGGAACTTGATGATGACAGTAGGGACATCATGCTCAATGGATCAGGCGGCGAATCAATTGACTTCGAATTCAACTCAGAGAAGGGCTCATCCTACACGATGTCCAGGCCATGGGAGGGAGTGTTCTCCAGACTAGCCCGAACATACAAGGACACGAGTTCGGAGCGCACCAGGTCACGACTATCTTCCTTCATGACCGATGAGCCATGCACGAACTGTCTCGGCGACAAACTCAATGATGCAGTTTGCAAGGTCACGGTCGGTGGCATTAACCTGCCTGGAATCTCCAAGTGCAGCGTTCTAGAGGCTCTCGCAGTGGTACAGAACTGGAGGCTCGGAGGATTAGATGACACATGGGATAAGCTGGATCGAGAGCCCCCCTCTAGCATCACAGTTAGCACCACGGAGAAACTCGATGAAAGATCCATGTACATAGGCAAGGAGATCATCAAGGAGATCGAATCCCGGTTACGTTTCCTAGCACTCGTTGGTCTTGATTATCTGACGCTAGACAGGAGGGCCAATACCCTCTCGGGCGGAGAGAGCCAGAGAATTCGCTTGGCGACCCAGATAGGGACCCGCCTCACTGGCGTAATGTACGTCCTAGACGAACCGAGCATAGGCCTCCACCCTAGGGATAACGACCGACTACTGGAGACGCTGAGAGAGCTCACTGACCTCGGCAACACCCTACTCGTCGTTGAGCATGATGAGGCCACGATGAAGCAGGCTGATTGGCTGGTGGATCTAGGACCCGGAGCAGGGAAGGATGGTGGAAGGCTGATCGTGAACGGGACCTATGAAGAACTTCTAGCCAACGAGGAAAGCCTGACTGCTGCCTACCTATCTGGAAGGCAAAGCATCCCTATCCCAGACGACAGGGTCGAGCCATCCAAGGACCGGTGGGTCACCATATCCGGGGCCAGGCAGAACAACCTCCAGGACATCGAAGTCGCAATCCCGATGGGTTGCATGGTTGCCGTGACAGGGGTGTCAGGCTCGGGCAAGTCATCATTGGTAACGGAGACTCTCGCACCCGCACTCCTGAGGGAACTCCACGGGACCGACGCAACTCCCGGAGCCGTTGACTCAATTTCGGGTTTGGAAATGGTCGACAAGGCAATCGTGATCAACCAGTCCCCAATAGGTAGGACACCCAGATCTAATCCAGCAACCTACACGGGTGCATTTGGCCCAATCAGGGAACTCTTCTCCCAGACTAAGATGGCCAAGGAGAGGGGGTATGAGCCCGGGCAGTTCTCTTTCAATGTGAGAGGAGGGAGATGCGAGGCGTGTAGCGGGGCAGGATCGACAAAGCTTGAGATGAACTTCCTCCCGGATGTGTGGGTTACTTGTGACGTGTGCAAGGGAAAGAGGTACACTAGAGAGACCCTCGAGGTCAAATGGAGGGGCAAGACAATTCACGACATCCTGCAGATGAGCGTCGACGAAGCGTGCGAATTCTTCGAGAACCAACCGAGGATCCACAAGATCGTCCAGACCGTCCGAGACGTTGGTCTTGGATACATTCGTCTGGGACAGCCTGCGACGACACTGTCGGGCGGAGAGGCACAGAGGGTCAAGCTCTCCACGGAACTCCACAAGACCCCTAGGAAACACACATTCTACATCCTCGACGAACCGACCACCGGGCTCGCTCTATCAGACGTCCACCAACTGATCGAGGTCCTCCTGAGGCTAAGGAGGAACGGACACACTGTGATCGTCATCGAGCATCACCTCGATGTCATCAAGTGTGCGGATTGGATAATCGACCTCGGCCCAGAGGGCGGCGAGCTAGGAGGGGGGGTGGTGGCAGCCGGGCCACCGGACGAAGTCGCTAGGGAGCCTGGCAGCTACACTGGACAGCATCTGATTGGGATGCTCTGAAAGATTTCGTGCCAACCCTTGAGAAGGGCCACACCAACCGGGTTTCTATGTACAGGTCGCGAAACCCAGCACTGAATGACTCCACATTCGAGAAGTCCGCATACAAAGGCGCATCTTGGTGGGAAGACTACGAGTCGAATTTGATGACGATAGAAGGAGTCGCCGAGAAGACAGGCCTCCTCCTCCTCATCACCGCAACTACAGCAATGGCAACCGCATTCTCCATGCCCGAATCATCGGCATTGATTTCCTTGGGTGCATTAGGCGGATTCATCATGGCGATGGTGATCATATTCTCGGGTTCCAAGAATCCTGTCCTGATATGTGGTTATGCCGCACTAGAGGGCATGGTAATCGGCGGCCTCACTTGGTTCGTCGAAGTCGGCCTCGATCTGCCCGGGATCGGGATAGTTGCAGCCGTTCTGACATTCTCAATCCTGGGAGGGATGCTTGCGATTTACCGCGCCGGACTCATTAGGTGGGATAGGAACCTGGCAATTGCGGTGACTTCCGCCCTTTTCGCAATCATCCTGATCTACATCGTCTCATTCTTGGGGGCAGTAACCGGCGCCTTCCACGTCCCATACATCCACGGTGCAGGGCCAGTGGGGATCGGCTTCTCTTTGTTCGTCATCGCAATAGGTGCGCTTTGCTTGGTCGCCGACTTCGACTTCATCGAGAGGGGAGTCGAGAGAGGGGCCCCGAAGCAGATGGAGTGGAGGGCCGCCTTCGGCCTCATGATTACACTGATTTGGCTCTACCTCGAAGTACTGGAGTTGCTGGCGAAGATTGCCATAGCATCGAGGCGCTAGAATATGCAAACAGACCTCATCCTCGCCCTAGCCGCAGCGGGTGTTGCCCTCGGCCTCTTCGAGGGGGTCCGCCCCGGACCACTGCTCACAATGGTGATTCGGGAGACCCTAACAGGGGGGTGGTCAGCAGGGGCAAGAGCCGCTTCCGCACCGATATTCACCGATGGCCCCCTCATAATCGTCAGCGTCTTCCTATCGGGATGGGTTGCAGAGCAACCATCGATACTGTTTCTGATATCGCTACTCGGAGCGGGCTTCCTGGTTTGGTTTGGGATAGACTGCTTCAGGATAGAGCCACCCGATCCGGAGATAGCACAGGAGGAGGTAACGGGCTCTTTCAGGAGGGGGGTGATGACCAATCTCCTGAATCCGAACGTCTACGTCTTCTGGTTCCTCATCGGGGGTCCGCTGATGGCCGCGGCCGCGGACGAGGAACCGCTCGCACCTGTCGCCTACGCCCTATCGTTCCTCATTTCGATAATCATCGTCAAGGTCACCATCGCCTACTTCTTCGATCGAACGAGAGGGAGCCTCTCACCGCGAGGATACCGATTCGCCCTTGGGATATGCGGGTTTGGGATGTTCGCATTCGCCGCCGGGTTCGCTTACCAGGCATATGGGCTCGTTCCAGAGATATTCTGAACGCGAATCACAGGGTGCTAGGCCCGCCCATCGGCATCTCCTGCACGGTAACGCCGGCCCGTAGGGATGGACCAACTGCAATGGTTCCGTATATCCCCTGATCGACTATGTTGTGGGACAGGCCGAACCAAGGTCGGCCGTGCGCATCGACTAGAATGTCGATGAAGTCCCCGAAACCACCGCATCTGTTGTAGCCACAATCCGCGGTAGTGTCCAACGGGTCCCCCACCTCATTGACCTGAACCGTCGTGATTAGCGGCATCGGGCTGAATGCATCGGTGATCATCCCGATGTAACCATTCCAATTGTCCCCGCCCGAGTCTCCGAGATAAGCGAAAGCCACCATCCCAGAATCTCCTGCAGCGATTGCTGGGAATCCAGTGCCATTCAATCCGGCCGGGGGCGCAATCATCAGAGGGGCGCTCCAACTGCTAGCTTCGTCTGTGGAATAGCTGTAGTAAGGCATGTTGTCGGAACCAATCCACATCGCATGGACGTTGTCATCCTCATCGGGGTAAACCTGAGCCTCCTCGAAGTTCCAAGTCTGAGCTGTTCCGGTGGTCTCTGTTGGAAGGGGGTGCTCGGACCAAGTGAGGCCCCCGTTGCTGCTCTTGAAGATCGAATAACCCTCTCCGTTGCAACCGGGGTTACCGCGGTAGAAGTTCCCATTGTTGGAACCGACCATATGACCGGTCAGGCCACCGCTGTTGCAGTCGGTTGGCGCCCCTGGGACCTCGGGCCCCCAAGTCGCCCCTCCGTCGTTGCTGGTCGAGCAAACCGGGTAGGGATAGTTCCCGTTAACGCAGAACACCCATGTGGTTTCATGGAAAAGAGCGTTGTAGGGGGAAGAGGCGATGGTCTGGTGATCCTGAACAGACCAACCCGTAGCAGGAGTAGGGCCGATCCAAGTACCTCCTTCGTTGTCAGACCATTCAACAGTCATCCCGAGTAGTGCATGCATGTCGAACTTCATGATGCGATCAGTCCAGGGGTCGACGTACACGTAGGGGTCGTTGCTGTTGGGTACTGGTAGAAGGGCACTATACACGTCTTGGCATGTGTATTCGGAAATATTGGTCATCCCAATTAGGCCACTGCACTGGATAATCGCTGTCGAACCGGCAACCCCGTTCCCCCAACTGGTCATGTACAGGTTATCTAGTGAGGTTATTCCGATTGTCGGTTCAAAGGTCGAGAAACCTATTCCATAGTATGTCCCAATCGCACATACGGGGGAATTCCCCTCAGATAGATTACCGGCTTCTGGATTCAAGGTTGCATCCGTAGCATTCGCGAAGTGGTACCAGGTGGTGTTGCTAATCGAGCCACCTTGTTCGGAGCAGAGGGAATCAAACAGACTGACCTCCTGAACAATCTCCTCCTCCCCCCCGAAGCAACCGCCCAAGGGAGCCACAATCAGGAGAATCACCATGCTTAGAGATGAGGCACGCATGCTCTAGCGGCCTAGCCATTCCTACATCAGTTGTACGGATGGCCGCTTTATCCCACGCCCGATAAGGGGTTTTGTTGAAATGACATCGCATGAACGGAGAAATCGTGAGGCATGTCCCATTTTTTCTGATGGTTCTGGTTATCAGTGCACCGGGGTCTATCGCTGTGATTGAGCAGTCACAGACAGTAGACACCACCAAGATGAGCTCGGAATTGGTATCCATGCTCGACTCGGAGGAGGAGATAGAGGCGATAGTCCAATTCCACGATTCATCAGGAGACTTGGCGTGGGAGAGTGCCAAATCCGCCGGAATCACTGTCATATCCGAGATGAGCGTCCTCCAGGGGGGGCTAGTCATCGGCAGCGCCGAAGAAATCGCCGAACTCTCCACCAGCCCCTTCGTAAGGCACATCGAGGCCAATGTCCCAATCGAGCACTTCTACCTCCCAGGCGATCAGGACGACCACGAGTCAATGATGCACGAGACGGTTGCTTGGGTCAATGCCAGTCTTGCTTGGCATAGGGCGATAATAGGAACAGACGGCGTGATCAAGACGGAGGGCGACCTATCATTCTCCGAGTATGATGGAAAGGGTGCTACTGCAGTCGACCTCGACACGGGGATAGATGGGGAACACCCGGACTTCGACTGTGGAGAGCCTTGGACGGGGGAGAAGTTGATCTGGTCGGCAAAGTGGACGGGCTTGGCATGGGTGGACGCTCCAAATTGCAACTCGGATACATCCAGCGGCCACGGGACCCATGTAGGAGGAACCATCGCAGGAAACGGTGATGCTTCCGGAGGAAGGAGGCTTGGTACAGCAAAGGGAGCCACAATAGTCGCCTTGGGAACAGGCGACGGGGCTTCCATCTTTGCTGCAGTCGAAGGACTCGAGTGGACCTACGAGCATAGCAGGCCAGGACTAAACGAGTACAACATCCGAGTCGTATCCAACTCATGGGGTACGAACGGGGACTACAACCCCTCCAATGCCGTCACGTTACTGACTGACATGCTGACCTACGACAACAACGTGGCCGTAATCTTCGCAGCTTCCAACAGCGGCGGTAGCGGAGGGGAGTCCGAGGACGACCTCAGAACGAACGTGTACGCCAATACCCCCTCCGCAATCTCGGTCGCCGCACTCGTACACGGAGGGGATGCAGTGACATCCTTCTCCAGCAGGGGCTGGGCTACGCAGCAGCACACGTGGCCGGACATCGGCGCACCAGGCAGAAACATCTGGGCGACGGCTCCTCGGGCGACGGCAATCGACGCATCAACGAGGACCCAAGGAGATCTGTACTACATGGCCATCTCGGGAACCAGCATGGCCACACCGCACATAGGAGGGATAGCTACGCTACTGCTAGCAGCAGCCCCATCCCTAGGTGTCGCCGACTACCAAACCGAGGATCACGACCACCTGGAAAGTCTGTACTTCAACGAGACTTCGAAGGGGATCCAATTCGATGACTGGGATGAAAGGAACGAATCGAGGGTCCACGAGGTCGAGCTGATTCTCGAGCTGACCTCTCACTATGAGATTCTACGCAATTCCTGCGAGGAGGGCAATGATGAGGATTCTTGCAATGACATACCAGATGACTGCTACGTCTCAGAGAAGACCGACAGGTGTCATGACTGGAGGGTCGGACACGGCTTGGTGGATACGGACAGGGCATTGGCCCTATCTCGGACCCTGCAAGTGATGAGGGATCCAAACGAGGACGGCTTCCTTGACTTCCCCCAGGTCACGGTCTGGGACGCATACAAGCACTACGAGAAGATAATGGACACACGGGATTTACCATTGAAGACAGATCAGCTCAGACATGCATGGAAGGGCGAGTGGAGCCACTTCAACAACGGCCCGACGAGCACGTTCGGAACCTATGCGACCGAGGACAGGCACTACGTTTGGGTGCCGAATGGCACCTTCGAGATGCAAGTCGCCTTCAGTTCCCTCGACTGGGATTCCAACACCGCCCAAGTAGCACAGATCAGGCCAAACGTCGACCTCGGATCAGACGGCGATGATGATGCACAGGGCCAGGGCACGATAGTAGGGGATACGATCTACATAGTCCTAGAAGTCGAACCTGAGCACTGGGGGCAGTGGACCGAGTTCGATGTCACAGGGACCGCTATCTCCCTCCCGGTCACCGGGATTCTCACAGGGTCTGAGTTCATGGAGCCGCGAGTCCCCTACACGTTTGATGTCCTACTGACTCTGGATGTTTCCGAACAGCAGACAGTGGAGGTTCCTCTGAGGACTGACGGGTACTCGGACCTGGATCCAGCACAGCCATCAGACCTGTATGACCCGGACTCCTCTTTCGCCATCCTCATGCGTAGGCCCGTATATGACGAGAGCCTGATACCAGCCTTCGAAGAACAAACTGACATTGTCGCGAAGGCAACGTCCGCTATGTTGCCATTAGCGGCGTTTGCTACCTCCATACTCCTGCTGGCATCTTTCGGGGGGTTCCTGTTCTGGATGAAAGAACTGGCTAGGTACGAGGATGCGTCGCTAGAAGCCGAGATGCAAGAGCAATAGGCACTCACTTCCACCCATTCTCTAGGATTGGTGGAATGGTTTCCAACACAGAGTCCCTCGGTTCCCTCCAACTCATCCCCAGGTCCCTCTGAGCAGGAGAAGAATCCCAGAACAGCCTCTTCCCCAAGTGCATCCTAGCCCAGGAAAGAGACACCCTCGGATGGAACATCGAGACAATGAGTGACAGCGAGTAGGGGATCTGGCGAGTGGGAACTCTCAGAGTTGGGTTCTCGGCCTTGATCGCCCTCGCTATTTCCTTCCACCACATCTGTCCGGAGACGACTAGGTACCTCCCCGCGTCCTCTCCCATGGTTAGGGCCCTGACATGAGCCTCTGCAACGTCCCTCACATCCACTATGCTGATGTGCATTGGGATCACGAAGGGGATCTCGCGCCGTAGGAGCATCATCAGGAACGAGGGGCTTCCACGGAGGTGCCTCTTGGATAACGGCGGCCCTAGGACGACACAGGGGTTGATCGTCACCATCCGGACCGAACCCTCCGTCGATGAATGCCAGTCTCTGACTAGTTTTTCAGCGCTATATTTCGCCAGCCCATACGGATTCTCTTCGATGGTCGCATCATCCGCCCAGGTGTCCGTGGTCAGAGTCTGCCCGTCCTCCCACGAGCTTGGTCTGATCGCGGCGGTTGAGGAGGTGTGGACCAAATTCCTGACGGTGCTCGATCCATCTATCGCATCGAGGATATTCCTCGTCCCAACCACACTGGGATCGACGATCTCCTCCTGAGCCCTCTTCGACTTCAGGACTACGACCGCGGCAGTATGAATCACTGACTGGCAACCGGAAACGGCTCTTCGGACCGACTCGATATCTAGGAGATCCATTTCCACAATCTCCAAACCCCCTCCATCAGAGACAGCCAAAGACTCGAGGTGACCGACTCTTTCAGGATCGGAAGAGTCCCTGACGGTCGCCCTGACCTTCATTCCCTTGGACAGTAGATTGGCGACGACGTGGCTTCCGATGTAACCGCTGGCTCCAGTAACAAGGACCGCCCCAGAATCGCCCGAGGCTCCCGACATGTCATTGGTTAGCCGACGACTCGTCTTTGTTTTTGCGGGAACCAGAGAAATCAGGGGACCACCAATTGGCCCGACCCATCAGCCTCATGGCCGAAGGGACAACAATCGCCCGCACGATGGTGGCATCCACGAAAACGGCAACAGCCAGGGCAAAACCAATCGATTTGATGATCATCACGTCTGCGAAGATGAAACCCGAGAAGACTGCAATCATGATCGCAGCAGCCCCGGTGATCAATCTACCAGAAGCCTGCAATCCCTCTGACACCGCACGGGTGTTGTCTTCCGTTTCCAGCCAAGACTCGTGAATTCTGGAGAGCATCAGGACTTCATAGTCCATCGAGAGCCCGAAAGCAATTCCGAACACCAATGGGGGGACCATCAGATCCAATGGTTGCGGAGTGAAGTTCAGGGGGCCAGCCAAGAGCCCATCTTGGAAAACCACAACAATAAGTCCGAAGGATGCTGAAATTGATAGGATGTTCATGAATACGGCCTTAATCGGCACTAGGACAGAGTGAACTTGGAGCCACACAAGTACCATCGTCACAATCAACACGAATGCCAGAGCTGCAGGAATCCTCTCTCGGAGGTGATCCTTCATATCGACTTCGTAGGAAGTCCAACTACCGACTAGCACCTCCTCCTCGCTCTCGGATGTGAACGACCTGATGTCCTTGATCAACTGCTCTGCCTCGTCACTCCCGCTCGGATACTCGATCGGGACGTTGATCATCGCAATCGAACTCGACACAGTGGTCAGCCATGCCACTCTATGCTCCTGCGGCCACTGGTCAATTTCTGTATCGAACAGAGAGGGATTGCAGAGAGGGTGCTCAACACTGACGACCCCTTGAACCCCAGCGACATCATGGCACATTTCAGATACCGAAACTGCAAGATCCTTGGAGTAGGGGGCTTGTCCCTCATCGAAGACGATGACCAGGGGCACTACCGATGCGGTGAAGGCGGGGAACTCCTCTTCCAGAACCTCGTAAGCCCGTCTGGACTCCAAGTCAGGAGGCAGGGTGTCTAGGCCACCAGCAGTCAACTCGACGTGCAGGAAAGGCGCCCCCATCAGTAAGAGTATCCCCATCGAGGGAACCAGCCATCTCATTGGCTTCTCCATCACCTTCGTAGAGAACTCCTCCCAGAAGCGACCATCGCCCTGCCCCCATGGAATTGGGACGGGGAGCCGGTCTATCCTGTGTCCGATTAGTGAGAGCAATGCGGGCAACAGGGTCAGGGAGTAGATCAATGCCCCCATTACAGCTAGGAAAGCCCCCATGCCCATGGATGGCATATGCGTGGCAGTGAAGTAGAATAGAGTACAGAGGCCAACAGCTACAGTAGCACCAGAGTACAGTATCGCCCGCCCTGCAGTTGACATCATCGTAGCCAACGCTCCCTCTACGTCCTGCCCCTTGCCCAGCTCCTCCCGGAACCTGCTGATCATGAACAGGCTGTAATCTATCGAGACCGCTATGCCAATGAGAGAAATCATTGAGACCGAATACTGAGTCATGGAGAACCAGCGTGAGACATAGAAGGATAGGCCAGTGGCCATTGGAAACATGCACAATGCTACGGCCATCGGAAGTAGTGAGGCAACCACCGTTCTGAAGACGAATAGGAGGATGATCATCGACAGAGGGATGCCGATAATCTCAGCCCTAATCTGGTCTTCCTCGAGCATCCTATCGAAATCGGAATCGATTATCAGGCTTCCAGTGGCGAGGACTTCGAACTCGTCGCTGTCAACGACTGCCTTGATGTCGGATATCTCGTCGGATATCTCCTCCTCAGTACCATCAAATTCTACGAATACAGCGACTCTGTGTCTATCGTTAGAGACGTGCCTCTGAAGGTGCGATGGGTCCTGCGGGTTGTCATAGGGGAGACTGACCCCCAGAATTCCCAGGGATATCTCCCCCAAACCCTCTAGAGAACTCCTCACCTCCTCCTCGAAAGCCGAGTCATTCCATTCTAACGACTCGTGGGTGAAGATGTAGGTCACACTGTTCGTAGAGACTACGGGCAACTCTTCTCCTACCAACTCAAGGGCCCGACCCGACTCTATTGATGTTGGAGGGGAGTTGCCATCATCGAACTCATTCCCCTGGGAAATTAGCATCACAGAGACCAAAATCGAGAGGAGGGAGACAGCGAAAACCAAGTTCCTCCTTCTGTGAATCGACCTGCCGGTCCTAGAAAGAAGCCCCTCCATGGGCGCCCCCCAAAACACCGAGTTTATCTATTTCACTAGATGTAGTTTTGAGCATATTCAGGAAACTAAGAGGGAAGCCACAGAGTCTACCACCAGAGAGGGGTTCAGCGAACTTTCTTCCTGTTCAACCCTAGTAGCCTCCCCAGAAAGAACCAGGATGCCATGGACTCCAGCCCTTTCCGCCATCTCCATATCGGTGTATAGCCGATCCCCCACCATTGCGCAATTGGATGGATCCAGGCCAAGCTCCTCGATCTTGTGCAGGATCATACCCTTGTTGGGCTTCCCGCAGATATGCTTTGGCCTAACGCCCGTAGTTGCCTCGAATAGGGCCATGTAAGCACCAGTGTCAGGAAGACCGCCATCAGGGGATGGGCACACCATGTCGGGGTGGCTTGCAACCATCGGAACCCCGTTGTGAAGATGGACCGAGGCCTTGGACAACTTCTCGTAACTGATCTCAGTGTCATAACCGAGAACCACCACTTCCGGGGCGTCCGAGATTGTAGAGATTCCACTCTCCTCGAGCATCTCCCTCATCCCATCGGTCCCCACTAGATACGTTTCAGACAACCCCTCTTTAGTTAGCCAAGCAATAAGGTCGTGAGTGGAGAGCAGAACCTCTTCCTCGGCGGCTTCGATGCCCAAACCCCTCAGCTTATCCAGGTACTGTCCTACTGACTTGCTAGAGTTATTTGAGAGGAAGAACCTCCTAATTCCATGTTCCTCCAGTCTCTCCAGGAACTCAGATGACCCATCGATCAGGCTGTCTCCGAGGTATATCGTACCGTCAAGATCCAAGAATACGGCAGCGATACCATCGAGAGATTCGTCCAACTCGCTTCCCACGTTTCATCACATCATGGCAACAATATAGTCTTGAATAGGAACCAAGGACTCCAGAGCGCCTTCTGAGCCTCTTTGTCCGCTATCATTCCTGTCAGCATATCACCCATCTCCTTCTTCCTGGATGACTTTCCGACGAACCAATTCATCAGCCTCTTCCACTTGACCACCTTCTGCAGCCTGTGCGAGTTGGTCAACTCCTTGCCCAGAGTGTCCCATAGTTCTGTCATGTACTCAATCGCTTTCTCCTCGGGGAAGCCATCTGCATGGGCGTCCTTGTCGAAGTGCTTCGAGGCCATCTTAGCTGAGAGCAGCCCGTTCCCGATCCCCTCGCCGCTGAAGGGGTCGACTAGGCTAGCCGCATCCCCAACGCACATCACACCCGCTCCAGCGGTCCTCCTCGGTTGGTATGACGGGGGGTTCTTCCTAGGGGAACCGAACGGCAGTTGCCATCCTTTCTGGGAACCCTCTACTATCTTCGCATTCTTGAATCGCTCCTTGAAAACAGGGTGTTCCTCGATCACCCAACGCTGCTTCTTCTTCAGAGACTTGCTGGCCCCAGTCTGCTTCCTCTGCTCCGAGATGACCATTCCAATCCCGACGTTAACCACCCCTTCTTGGACGGGGAACAGCCAGAAGTATCCTGGTATGACTCCTTCAATGAAGTGAATCTCAATGGCCCCTTGACTCCCTTCGAAGCCACTCACGCCCTCCCAGTATTCTCTGTAACCGCCACAATAGTGGTCATCATCCCTCATAGGCTCTCCGTGAATTCCCTCCACAAGCTTCGTGGCCACCGGGCATCTATACCCACCAGCGCCAATCGTCAGAGACGAAGAGAAACTCAATGCCGGACTCTCAGATGACCTCCCACCGAAACTGCCAGAAACGCCGGTAATTTTACCCCCTTCTTCCATGACCTCTTTCACGTCGAATCCCTGGATGACTGACCCTCCTGCTTCGGTAACTATCTCTGTTGCCCTCTTGAACATCATGTAATCGAATTGCTTCCGGGGTAGTGAATAGCCAGCCATCTTCTTCTCGAATTCGTCTTGAGGGAGCATCACCTTGACAGAGTTACCATTCGCTGAGCCGAATACGATTGAGTCGACCATGAAGTGAGGGGTCTCTTCGACCATCTCCTTCACACCGAGTTCCTTTACATGGGACAGCGACTTCCCTCCGACGGCATCACCGCAGATCTTGTCCCTGGGCCAAACTTCCTTCTCAATCAGAAGCACCTTGCAACCGTTCATTGCATTGTAGGAGGCTGCGGCGGAGCCACTCGGACCCCCTCCAACCACGATTACATCGAAGGAGGAACCATCATCTGGGACCTCTCCTGTGTCTATCGGGCCTTCCCAAGCTTCCATCTTGGATTGATGGGAGAGGCACCATCATTCAAACTATGCCATGGGGTTCATCAGTAGTCGATACGACGACTCAACATGAGCGGGACTGTGTGGATAGTGCAGACAACCCTGCCCGGCGAACTGAATGAGGCCGAGGTGGGGATGTGGTGCCAATCAATAATCGACTCCAATCTAGCTGCTTGCGTAGACATCAAGAGAACAAATTCGGTTTTTCGATGGGAGGGAGAAATCAAGAACACTCCCGAATGGGACATACAAATGAGAACCCCCGAATCCAAAAAAGGTGAACTAATTTCTAAAATTAAATCCGAACATTCCTATGAAGTTCCGGAGATCATCTGGTGGCCAGTGGAGACTACGAAAGAATACTACGATTGGGTTCAAGGCTGAGACGCTCTTCGTGGAACATGGGGCTAGTGGAAATCCTTCGACCGGCAAAGAAGGTGCCCACTGTCCGGTGGAGCTCACCGGATCCGATGTCATTGAGGCCAAAGTGGTCTACGATGGCCATCCTGGTAATAGGAGAATTTCTGTTTGGACTGGGGGACTCGCTTCTGATTGCAGCAGGAATCGGAAATACCCCGTGGACAGTCTTAGCAGAAGGCATCTCCAACTATGTCGGTATCTGGACCATAGGGGAGGCAACGTTCGCTGTTAGCGCCGCAGTCATGCTTCTTTGGATTCCCATCAAGGAAGTGCCCGGCATTGGGACAATCCTGAATGCCATCATTATCGCTCTCACGATCCACGTCACGGTCCCAATTCTGCCTCAGCCTGAGAGTTTCTTCGGCTCAATCCTCATGGCTTCCTCAGGGATAATCCTCGTTGGGATCGGGAGTTCGATGTATCTAACCTCAAATCTTGGCCCTGGACCTAGGGACGGGTGGATGACCGGCCTGCAGAGGGTCACCGGTGTCCCAATTGGGAGAGTCAGAATTACACTGGAAGTCTCTGTACTAATCATCGGCGTAATCCTCGGAGGGACCTTCGGATTCGGGACTATTCTATTCGCAGTAGCAATCGGGCCGGTCGTGGCAACCTGTTTGTCCATAGCCGGAAGAATAGGATCAACATAGGACGCAATCTCCCATAGGGAGGTTCATGGAGTATTCACTGACAGCCACAAGCATGGGAGGGCACGGGGTCATTCAGAGGTACAGGGAGTTCCTACCAGTTTCCGAAGACACCTGCATCATCTCCCTGAACGAGGGAAACACACCTCTCATCCAATCACACAATCTTGTCCAGGCATTGGGCGGGGGGTTCAGGTTGTTCGTAAAATACGAGGGACTCAATCCCACGGCCTCTTTCAAGGACAGAGGGATGACCATGGCCGTGACCAAAGCCGTCGAGAACGGCGTTCGGGCAATAGTCTGCGCCAGTACTGGTAACACCAGTGCTTCTGCTGCAGCCTACGCCTCTCGTGCTGGAATGACATGCGTGGTTCTGATCCCAGAGGGAAAGATATCCTACGGTAAGATGGCCCAAGCCCTAATCCACGGTGCAAAGACAATCGAGATCAGGGGGAATTTCGACGACGCGTTGGAATTGGTAAGGGAACTGGGCCTTAGGGAAGACATCGAGATCGTCAACAGCATCAACCCCTTCAGGATACAAGGTCAGAAGACGGCTGCCTTCGAGATTTGCGACGAACTAGGAGATGCCCCCGAAATGCACTTCCTACCAGTTGGAAACGCGGGCAATATCACATCATACTGGATGGGCTACAACGAATACAAGGGTGCCGGCAAATCCACCACACTGCCGAGGATGATGGGTTGGCAGGCAGAGGGATCGGCTCCCATAGTGAAGGGGCACGTCATCACATCCCCGGAGACAGTTGCTACCGCAATAAGAATAGGAAATCCAGCTAGCTGGGATCAAGCTCAGAAAGCCTCCGAAGAATCATCGGGCGCAATCGACACCGTCACAGATGACGAGATCCTAGATGCCCATAGGATGCTCGCCAGAACGGAGGGGATATTCGTCGAACCAGCATCCGCCGCCGGGATTGCTGGCATCGTCAAGAGTCACGCAAGGGGGCAGATCCCAGAGGACTCCACAGTGGTGGTCACAGTCACTGGGCACGGCCTCAAGGACCCTGGGATAGCGATTGAGAACGCCAAGGCGAGCTCCGTGGTGGTCGATTCGAATATAGAATCCGTGCTTGGCGCCATTGGGATGGAATGAGCACCATTATTGCTAACCGGCCAATCCCATGCCATGGATGACAAGTTCTCCGAACGCAAGTTTTCCACCAAGGTCGTTTGGTCTGGAACCAATAGTCTGGAGGGTTCGGCAGTCACGCCAATTTTCACCACATCTACCTACCAACTTAACGATGAGAGATATCGAAAGTGGGCAGATGGAGCCCAACATACCCTGATGTATAGCAGATACTCTAGTGTAAACTCAGAAGCAGTGGCCGCCAAGGTAGCCTCCCTTGAGGGAGCGGAGGATGGCGAGGTATTCAGTAGCGGGATGGCAGCAATCTCTTCCACGCTACTCTCGTTACTTTCCAAAGGAGACCACATAGTGACGTCAGCCGATATTTACGGTGGTACCTATGGGCTGATGACCTCTTACTTCCCAAGGTTCGGAATCGATGTAACCATGGCAGATATCAGAGACCCAAGCTCCTTTGAGGCGGCAATAAACGAGAATACAAAACTGCTCTATGTGGAGACCATCACCAACCCAGTCCTCAAGGTCTGCGATCTTGATGCGATGGCCTCGCTTGCCAAGAAGCACGGGCTAATTGCAGTAGTCGACAACACCTTCGCAACACCTTGGACCTGTCGCCCGATCCCAATGGGCTTCGATCTAGTAATTCATTCAGGAACAAAATTCCTCAATGGCCACACCGATCTAACAGCCGGCATCGTTGTCGGCAGAGCGGATCTGATCAAGGGCGTCTTCGAAGCCAAAACCAAACTAGGTGGATCAGCGGACCCGCAAATGTGCTACCTATTGGAGAGGGGTATGAGAACACTACATGCTAGGATGCCAATCCACACCTCGAACTCTTCTGAGATCGCTCGGAGACTCGAGGAGCACCCTGCAATAGTGAGCGTCAACCACCCGTCTCTACCGAGCTTTGCTGATTACGAAATCGCAAAGAGAATCGCACCAAAGGGGACAGGGATGCTGTCCTTCGCCGTAAAGGGCGGGGATGAGAGAGCAATGCGCTTCATCCGATCTCTGGAGATAATCCTCGAGGCGACAAGCCTAGGCGGAATCGAGAGCCTAGTCACCTGCCCCTTCAACACCAGCCACCTCTTCGTTCCCGAGGAAGTCAGGCTTGAGGCAGGAATTATACCCGGTTTCGTCAGGATGAGCATCGGGATAGAAGACGTCGAAGACCTTTGGTCCGACATCGACCGGGCCCTGAGGGAAAGCCAATTGTGAATGGGTGAGTGACATGGACAACTCACTTCTAGCCGCGACCTTGGTGTTCATCATCCCAATGTGCTTCAGTCCGGGGCCAAACAACGTACTATGCGCGGCACACGGTTCCCAGCACGGATTCAAGGGAACTCTTACTCTGATATCGGGGATGGCAGTCGGGTGGTCAGTACTGGGGCTATTCGTGGGCGGTGCGACCGTATTCATAGAGGACAACCAGGAGTTCTTCGAGATCCTGACGCTCATCGGAGCCGGATACATTGCATACCTCTCATACAAAATCGCAACATCCGACCCGTTGGACGAGGGGGTTCAGGAGAACGAGCGCCTCGGCTTCTCCACCGGTGTCGCCATCCAGTTCGTCAACGGTAAGGCATGGATCCATTTCCTCGTCCTGATGACCACTTTCGGCTCCCTATTCGGGACTGGGTTCGGGGGGAAGGCACTGCTGGTCCTCCTCAATGTCACGTTCGGACTCCCTGCTGTGATGTCATGGGCGGCTTTCGGGACCGTCCTGAGAAGGGCGTTCTCAACCCCGAGTTCCGCCATCGCCCTCAACAGGACAATGGGCGCTTCGCTGTTTGCAGTGGCTGTGTGGATAGCCATCCATTAATGGTGCAGAGGGCAGGATTCGAACCTGCGAAGCACTACGCACTGGGACCTCATCCCAGCCCCTTTGACCGCTCGGGTACCTCTGCTCGTGAGTCACCGGGCTTACGACGGCCTATTTCAGAGGTATCCTAACTTCCACATCACCAGGTATCCGATTGGAAGCAAAGGCAGGCATATCGCAAAAGCCCTCCGAAAAGCCCTCCACAAACCGTCTTCGTGGCCTTCAGGGATACTATCAGCGACCGCTACAACCAACTCCTCGATTATATCCGCGCCAGGGGATCCGCTATGGGCCATACTACTCACTCAGAACCTAATCCCGACCTTGGCCGCCATCGGAGGTATCTGGCCCGTCTTGGCGTAGTAGAACAGTGACGCCCTGTTCACCGCATCAACAGTGGAGAAGAATAGAACTGCAAAAAGGATCCCCACAGCTAGGATTACCATTCCCAGGATGACCCCCACCTCCCCCATCGTCATCAGAGGAATGGATATGAGAAACAGAAGGACTATGCAGAGAGTCATTAGTAGCCCGGTTCCAATATGGGATGCCACATCCTCGCCCCAAGTCCTCCCGAACAACTCCATCGACCTACCCATGCCATCGAGCACACCCGCCTTCTCCAGGACGATTATGGGGATTACGAAGAACGTGGCAATCCACCAAGCGACGCCTAAGATTAAACTAGCCAGTCCTGCAACTATCCTGAGTGGAATCGGCGAGTCGTCGCTGTGGGAAAGACCCTCTAGGATCTGGATGAAAAGCCCGACCGTGCCTGCAACTATCCCCCAAACCAGAATCTGAGGGAGGCACTTCATGGCCTGCCCTATTCCGTAGGAGAAGCTTGGGTTCGTTCCCGAGCTGAGGCGTTCGTAGGCGCTTGCGATGATCGCAGCG
>Ga0315326_10000345_pt1 | contig 22318 bp, 11 predicted proteins | sample M180m32315metaG_FD_203457 | JGI IMG/M metagenome (GOLD analysis project Ga0315326, IMG submission 203457) | Ammonia-oxidizing marine archaeal communities from Monterey Bay, California, United States - M1 80m 32315 | ecosystem: Environmental > Aquatic > Marine > Coastal | place: USA: California... | reverse complement strand
AACTTCACTGCCTCTGATGCTTACACATGCGGTGGACGGGAAGTGTAGTGTGTCCGATGTCGTTCGATGGATGTGCACCGGGCCCGCCAAAGTGTATGGCATAGAAAACAAGGGTTCACTCGTCGAAGGCTATGATGGAGACTTGACGCTGGTTGATTTAGAGACGCGACGGATCATTACCGATGATGACACGTGGACCAAGGTAGGATGGACACCCTATGCTGGGATGGAACTCACTGGCCTGCCGATGTGGACCATCGTTGATGGAGCCCCTGTCCACAAGCGAACCCTTGGTGGATTGTTCCGTGGTGAAGCGATTGGCGAACCCGGTTGTACGGGTCGTGCGCTGAGATTCTCCTGATCAGCCTTCTTCCTTGGGGGGTGACCCCTCAGAATCCGATGAGGTTTCACTCGAATCTCCATCTTCAGTGTCTTCTGTCATGACGACATCGTCGTAGTAGTATGGTTCTGAGGCCTCATAGCCAGGTAATTCAAGCATGGCAGTTGTATTCATGTCTGAATAGGATGTAACGCTCACACCAGCACTTGAGAACGCGTAGACATAATCGCCCATGAAGACAGAACGACGGACATTTGAATCGCCACTCCACCAGCCGCTGACGCCGTTCCCATCATTGTAGAAGGACGAATGATCCACTTCACCGTGTATGGACAATGTGCGATTCTGCATGTCGACATCGACCAGCATCAGTTTGCTGACATATTCGTATCCCGAATAGGAGTATGTGCGCCCGTCAATTTCGATTGTGTCATACACATACCTGTGCGTTGAAAGAGGGACTGCGAGCAATCCTGCGGCTTCCCAATAGGTGAACGCCTTGTGCTCATAGGTCGCCTCAGAGTATGACCATGACCAACCACAATAACGGATGCTAGTGCAATCATCATCCAAGTATGCGGGTGTGAGTTGCTGTGTATCCGCGAGTGTTGGATTGGTTAGATCGCTGAGATTGAATAAACTGAGTTGAGTCATACTCCAATCCAATCCCAATCCATCTTCGCCACCAGGCATACCAATGGTTAGCAAATCGCCATTGGACAGTGGGTGGATGTAGGTAGAGACGCCGGGCACTTCGAGTTCGCCCAAAATGGTTGGATTTTCGGAGTCCGAGAGGTCAATGGTCCATAGAGGGTCCATGTTGCGGAAGGTGACCAAATAGGCTAGGTCACCAACGAAGCGGGCACTCCAGATGCGCTCGCCCTCGGCGATACCGCCCAGATGGCTGACTTCGTCAAGACTACCTGTGCCGTCACTTTCGAGAATCGTAATGTGGTTTTGCGGTTCAATGACTTCCCATTCCCCATCCTCAGTCAACCACCAACGGCCCCATGAGTCAGAGGTGCTGGCCACGCGGATGTCGCCATTGTGCTCAGACATCGAGAATTGATCTTGAACTGTGCCTGTGACTCGACCGCTGCCGATGTAGGAGGTCTCGCCCTCAACACTGATGTCGAAGGCGTGGATGTTGGTCGCATCCTCGTAGTCGTTGTTGCGCCAGAACCACCACCAGTCGTTGGCGGGCTCTGCGAGTACCATTACGTCACCACTTGCATAGACCTCAACCCATGAGGATGCGATGTGGTCAACCTCACTACTGAATTCCTCACTGAGCAGGTCCACAGTCATGATTGATGTGAAGCCGCGACCCACGCCATCTGTGGAACCGCTGAATTCGCTGCAGTCGCCGCTGCCCGATGAATAGGAGGAGATGGTGCCATCGGCGTTACGCTGGTGCATCTGTGGTGCGAAGTCAGCAAGAGTCAATGTATTGAGCACAGCGAGATTCTCTTCAACCAAATTCTCGACAGATGTATTCCACAAATCCATTCTTGGTTCCCAATCTTCTACACTCCAGTAATCATCAGGGAGAGATGGATAAGTTTCAATTCCTGGAATGTATGACCACATGTGCGATACACTTCGAACTGTACCATTGACCATTCTTGCTGTTTCATGGCTGCCCTCAATGAAAATCTCACGGCCCACGTTGGGGTCGCTTCGATTGGTGATATCGATCACTGTGTATTTGACCAGGTTTGAAGAGCGCCAATTTCCATCATCTGTTTGCATAATGGAACGAAGTGGGTCATTTGAGGGAATGTTCCAACTATTGATCGACGAGATGATGACAAGACTTTCGCCATCTTTCATCATCTGTAGGGGTTGGCCTTCCAATTCCATGTCTGCCACGAGTGTGACATTGCCATGCTCAGGAACACCGATGATGATCAGATGGTTGTTGTTAATCATGTAGAAATGATGACCATCGAACTTGAGGAAGTCTGCTTCGTCAACACCGGATTCCTGATTGTTGGTCTCTGAATAGGTTCCGGAGCGGTCTTCGCCACCACTACTGGAAGGAGCTGTACCTCCTGAATTACTCGCATCAGCGGATGCCTCGGGCATGCCCCCATCCATTTCCATGGCCACATCATCGACCATTCCCCCGCCCATTCTCCAAATGTCTGGGCTAGCCCAATTCCAGTAAGCATTCTGATCAATTTCAACGAGGGTTTGTTCCCACAAGGCATCTTTGAGATCATCTAGCAGAACTGCGCAATCACTGTAGGTATCGAGAGTTGGAGTGGTTCGGGTGCGTTCACCCAGACTCAACTGTGGCCAGTCACCCTCGGGAGACATCTCCCAGATGACGATGTCATCAATCTCATCGACTATGCCACTCAGACATCCAGGTAACAGTAGTAGTGCAACAAGTAGTGCGGGCACTCGCACGTTGGTTTTCATGGCCCTTCCAACACTTTGTCCCTATTAGTGGACTCGGTCTTAGGTGTAAGAGGGTACGCCGGCATAGGATTCATGGGAGATGGCTGTAGTCCGCGCTACAGCGCGGACGGAGACAACCGGTATGGCACAGAAAAAAGACGACATGGATGATGACATCTTCATCGCCGAAATCGATGATGGAATCGATGCGGCTTCAGAAGAAGCATTGAACCGTGCCGCAGATACCGTTTGCAAAGAATGTATGCAGATTCAAAGGAAGGAGAATATTCTGATTGTCACAGATCCCCACACCTCCGTAATTGGCCAAGCACTCTATGAGGCGGCCGCAAGAATTTCTGATCGTGTTCTGTTAGTCATGATGCCCACTACCCATCGCCACGGCGATGAACCCCCTGCACCAGTAGCTGATCTGATGCGAAAGCAGGATGTTGTCCTTGCACCCACACGCTATTCCCTGACTCACACACGAGCGCGCATGCAAGCATGTCGTGAAGGAACTCGAATTGCCACAATGCCTGGCATTACCATGCAGATGTTCATCGAGGGTGGAATGACCACTGATTTCAACACCATGCAGTCAGCAATAGCACAACTCGGGAAATCACTCAAACGTCAACGCAAGGTTGAGGTCAAAACAGATTCAGGTACAAATATCTCATTTGAGATTGGAGGACGCTGGGAATTGGGTGACAATGGCATCTGTAACCGCCCGGGTCAAGTGACTAATCTACCCGCTGGAAAAATCCTCGCAATGCCAAAAGAAGGAACAATGGATGGCACCATTGTTATCGACGGGACTTGGGATGCTGCCGTGGTCAAAGAGCCACTCACAATCAAGGTTGAAGCCGGTATGGTTACCAAAATTACTGGGGAAGGGAGTGATGATGTCAAAGCAATGTTCGTCGAGGCCAGTCGAAAACTCAAACCGCAACAACAATCCAATGTGTGGACTGTTGCAGAATTCGGATTCGGTATGAATCCTCGAGCACGATTGGTTGGCAACGTTCTAGAAGATGAGAAAGTTCAGGGGACTTGCTATTTCGCATTTGGAGACAATACGAGTCTCGGTGGACACGCTTCTTGTGGAATTCATGTGACGGGTGTTCTCAAACAACCAACGGTCAAAATCGGAGATGTTGAGTTGTTGGACGATGGTGACATTCGCATCTAAAGGCGATTGCCGCAGATCGGGCAATTGCGCCAATGATGCTCTACTCCAATGTTGCAACCACCACAATAAATTCCAGTTTGCAGAACGTGGCGAACACCGGGCACACCTGTTCGTTTCCGGCCATCTTTGACCACTGGGGCCACCCTTGTTTGTGGTGCAGCGTGCATGGGTTGGGGAGGAGGTTGGTTCGATGCAAGGACCGGTTGTGGGGATTGAATCGGTGCACGAACAGGTTGAGCGACAGGTGCTCGTTTTGGAGCAAGGAAGGGGGCATTCGATTTATCTTCCACAGCAGCAGTGAATTCCTCGTATTGAATCACTTGATCTTTGTTGACATCGATTCGTTCAAACATCTCTTGTTGTACTTCACCCGGCAGTTCGGAAATGGCCGGGGCTGAATGGAATTCTTCAGAAGAAATAACACCATCTTTGTTGACATCCATTTCATCAAAGGCTTCTCGGACATCTTGGGTACTGAGAGGTGTATCAAACGCCGAAGCAATGCTCACTTCGGGTGCTGCAGGAACTGGTTCTGGCTCTGGCTCAATCACTGGAGGTGCAACTGGCATGGGCTCTGGTTCTGGCTCTGGCTCAATCACTGGAGGCGCAACTGGCATGGGCTCTGGTTCTGGTTCTGGTTCTGGTTCTGGTTCTGGTTCTGGTTCCGGTTCTGGTTCCGCCTTAACGGGTGTAACACCTTCAGGGGCTTGGACTGTTGCTGTGGTGACTGGACCACCCGTCAACGAAGAGAGGCTAGAGGCATCACCATCACCTTGAGTTTCACGTAAGACACTGTTAATTTGCTGATGCAAGGCAAGGAAACGAACCTTATTCCCCGGTACATCCTGCAACCATGAATCAAAATTAGCAAGATATTGATCCAATTCTTGAAGGCCACCACACATATGACCAATCGCAAGCATCTTCAGCAATCGGAAAGGGTCATTGAAGGCTTCAAGGGCATCTTTCTCTGTTGAGGCTAAACCGGGATCTGAACTACCGGGGTTGCCCATTGAATCCTCCTGTCCAAGGTACAAACGAATAGGGTCTGTCCATGAGAGCAAACCGAATGGTTCGGATATCAGCCAGTATATTTCCCCACCCTCTACCTCCAACCGATTTGCGGCTGTTTCAAAATCAAACGTGGCTTGCTTGAGAAGCAAGTCTCCCGTGATGGAAAGAAATTCACCCAGACCATTCAGACGATCTGTTTCTGCAAGACGATTAATGAGGTCACTCGAATCTGTGATACCGAAATAGGCAGCAGTCTCATCTACCTCAATCCCATCAGGAAGGGCGGCCCCTTCGAGTTCGTTTCCGTCCACCATCGAGTGCCGCCTACATCTGGCGTAACGAAGGCCACTCAATAGGTTGACGCCGTCGTAGACGGCGCTCACATCCACACGTGTCAGTGTTGGGCCTGTCCAAGGATGTGCTTGGATTGCTTGACATTCCACCCTTCAGATTGGAGACGAGCAAGTACACTTTGTTCCGAATCACCGACAATTAAGCGCTCTTTGGCGGAGATCACAGCTGCATCAAAATCGACCTTTTCATCGGGACCAAAGAGGTCGTCGAACGATGCACTTGCCTTTCGACGACGTGCTTTCTTTGCAGGTGCTGCTGTTCGGCGAGTTTTGCGAGTAGTCGTCACTGATTCTGCCGCAGGAGTACGTGAAGTCTTGCGCGTTTTGCGAACGGGATGGCCTTCTGTTGCAGGTGTGACTGCTGCCGTACGTCGAGTTTTACGAGCAGGGCCGGCAGAAACTGAACTTGTTTCTTGTGGTGGAACTGCGCTTGGACTTCGCCCTGGACGCATTGCCGCTTTGGAGCCACTGGGTGAACGAGAGGGGCCGCTTGGTTGGGAGCGGCTAGGTGGTCCGGACGCGCCTGGACCTGTGGAAGATCCGACTGGTGGTCCACGACTTCTGGTCGGTGGGCCTTGGCTACCACCAAATGGAGCCCTGCTTGGAGGTGATGAATCTCTGGAGGGGGGGCTACGAGATGGTTGTGAATCAGCGAAGGATTTTGTGGGAGTTATACTAGCACCTGACCCAAATGGATTCCAATCACCATCGTCATCATCATCATCGTAGAGATCTTCTTCTTCGTCATCATCCCAATCAATTCGGCCGCCCCGAATTCGTCGAATGATGAGCATGAGTATGGCGATGGCGAGGAGGGCTCCGGCACCCATGGCGACAATCTTCATTGAACCACCCATCAATGAATTACCTGAGTCTCCTTGTAATTGGGATTCAGTACAGCCATCTGAATCCACAAGGTTGTTGTCCTCAGCAGGAGTGTTTGGACAGAGATCCTTGTCATCCTTGACATAGTCACCATCAGTGTCTCGTTGATAGGCAGCACAACCAACCTGATCTACAGTAGAATTGGTAACTGTACCTTGGCATTGATCTACGGAATTGTAAATGCCGTCATTATCGGCATCAAGAGGTGGGCATCCATTCCCATGCGGGCCGTCCTCATCGTGGTCTGCAACACCCGGTTGGCCGATGCAGTGATCTCCATTGGTTCCAGATTCATTGTCACCAAAACCATCGCCATCTGTGTCCATCCATTGTGTAGAGTCATTTGGCCATTCATCGAGAGTGTTTCCTCGTTCATTGTCATCTACCCAAATATCTGGATATGTATCAGCCCAACCATCGCCATCTGTGTCTATACATCCAGAAGTCAAGTCGACTGACTGTCCGGCTTGTAGCGGACAATCATCTGGCGTGGTTGCATTTGCAACCCATTGTCCAACCGTGCCTTCACGCAGTTCATCGAGAGATTGGTCATCCCAATTATCACCAAATCCATCACCGTCGTTATCGGCCCACTGCGTGGCATCTGCTGGGAAAGCATCAACGGTGTCTTCAACCCCATCTCCATCTGTATCAGCTCCGGCAACAATGCACCCTTCTGCAGTTACGGTTGCACCCGAAGTTGTATCTGGGCAGAGATCCAAATCATTGGTCACACCGTCACCATCTGTATCAAGTTGAGATGGAGCACATCCGCTTTCATCAACTTCAGCATAGTCTTCAGCGAGGGTGTTAGGGCACATGTCCAATTGATCCGCGTTTTCATCGACATCGTTGACACCATCGCCGTCAGTATCGATGTCAGTTTGTGAAGAAGAACATCCAACGCTATTTGCAATTTCAGATGTAGGGGTGTTTGGACAAATATCGACGTCATCGAATACGGTGTCACCATCGGTATCGATTTGAGATGGTGAACATCCTTCACTATTGGCAGTCTCTTCCTCTGGAGTATCGGGACAATCATCATCTTCGTCAGGGATGTTGTCGCCGTCTTCGTCACCTACTGGCATCGGGCAACCAGGGCCCGGTACACCAAGCAGGGCACCCGCGATATTAGGGCAGCGATCCCAATCGCCTACAGGGTTCTCGCCAAAACCATCATCATCACGATCACGCCATTGGTCAGGATTGTTTGGAAGGGCATCGCCGACCTCATTCTCACGAAGACCACTCTCGGAATTGAGATCGTATGTGTAGAGGTTAGAATGGCCATCGCCATCTGTATCTGTACAACCGCTCTTATCGTAGGTCGAATTACCCCATATGAGAGGACAATCATCAGCATTGTTCCCATCAGGGTTGTCACCATATCCGTCTTCATCAGAATCAGTATGTTGGGTTCCGTCTAGCGGGAATGCATCACGATTCCAAGCATCTTGTGAATCGTTGTCACCATAACCATCGCCATCGCGATCGCCCCATTGGTGGTGGCATAAGATCCCACAGAGGTTCTCTGATGAGGTGTCATCGGGCGCCCACGGGAACAAATCAGCGCAGTGCTGACCTGCTGCGCGTGTATTCCCTTCATCATCCACCCAAGAATTGTAACAACGTGTTGCGTTGTACGTCCAACCGTATGGCTTGGAGGATGTCGGAGGTTCGGGGTCTGACCAGCCATCTCCATCGCTGTCAAGGCAACCACCTCGGTCGTAGATAGAGGCGCCATCAAAACCAGGGCACTTGTCACCCGTCGGCGCGCTTGAGTTGTCACCCCAGCCATCACCATCTGCGTCAATCCACTGTTGCGGGTCTAGAGGGAATTCATCGGATTCTGCATTCTGTCCACAGCAATCTGGCCCGTGGTTGTCATAGCGTCCATCACCATCCGTATCGATGGCTTGCATCCAGTTCGTGGGGTGACGATCACCATTCCATCCAGCTGCACCCGATGGGTCGGACCAGCCGTCACCATCGCTATCCCCACACCCGAGTGTGTCGCGCCAAGATTTACCACTGTTTGCACAATCATCAACCGCATTCGCAAAACCATCTCCATCGACATCCCCACAACCATGGTGACCATATGCGCTGTATCCAACGATTGTTGGACACTTGTCGACACTAGGGGCGTCTGGATTCTCACCATAACCATCACCATCTGAGTCGGTCCACTGACCTCCAAATTCGGGCAAATCATCCATCATGTCTGGAATGAAATCACGATCGGTATCTGTCAACCCAACGGTCAAGATGACTTTGTTTTCGAGACCGAGAGTGGTGGAGGAAACCAAAGAGTGTGATATGCCATTGGCATCAAACATCATTGGACCAACCCAAGACATTGTAGGACCAAAACTGATGGGTTGGTGGCCCTCAAGCCGGTCATGCGTAGTCGTACCTGCCAGGTTGTTACAGGTGAACCAATCATTCCCTAAATGATCACTGAAAACTTCGATTGGATCGGAGTGGTCACATTCGAGATCTATTGTCCGGGAGCCAGTAGAATCGAGGACCACATGTGATCCTGATGTATTGACAAGGGTTCCCGGAAGCAGAATCCCGTCGTGAATGAATTCTGGTGAACCTATGCTCGCATTGATTGTAGGTACTACGTGTTCGCTTACAATACCGGAATCAATCGATTGATGATGCCACTGTGAATTGTTGTCGGACCAGGCGACTTCAAGAGCAGATCCCGACAAACGCACAATTGCCTGACCATCAAACAATGTTTCATTGTTTGAAAGGACTGTGCGTTCGGTCATAGACCAATTGTCAACAGTCCCTTCTACCCAGTCGGTAACCAGTCCAGATGAATTGTGTCGGTACAGCAAACCAATACTGTTGTTATCACCCATTACAGCCCCAAATTGACTGCCATTTGCATCGGTTGCGAGGATAGATTGATCCCAATTTGAACCATTTTGCACAGCAAGGTGGATTTCATGTGAATCAGCATCTCTCCACACAATATGGGGAGTATTGCTTGAATCGGCCAAGATGACAATGTCTTGCTCTATCGTCATTCCACTGGTGATAATGTCCGTATCAACAACACTTCCAGTCTGGTTCAGGAAGACCACGGAATCAATACTTCCAGAGTGGAAATTAAAATGGAATGCTGCCATTGAACGACCCGGAATCGGTGCAGCAATGCTACCAAAAGATGCTGTTCCACCACTCAAAACTTCATTCCAAGCATAAATCCTGCCAGCAGCTTGACCGAAGTCAACACTAGAACCATCGGATGCAATGATTGTTGGCTGACCCGCGGGGCTGACAACCATCGCTGCACTGGTAACTTGACCAAAGTCATTCATCCCCCATGGGTCCGATGATGTCAGCAACTCGTTGGCTCGTTCGTAGTGATAGTATCCCGCATTGGTGTCAAGCAAAAGCTGAGTGCGCCCTTGTGCATCTACGGCAAGGTCAAGATCATTGACGGTGAAGTCAAACGGAAGATCGGAAAGTTCCCAGTCCCGGGTCTCCATGATGACAATCGAACCACCGGGGGTGCTTCCATCGTTCATTCGAGTGGTGCTGGCGTAAAGGAATTCATGAGTTCCGTCTCGATCTGCGTCTCCACCGGCTGAAAGAATCCGTCCAAGCCGTGAATTTGTGCCCTCATTACGGGTATAGAAATCGCTCGTAGAGTCTACCAAATTGCTGTCATTGGTACCGGGAACCAATTCCAATTCACCTTGGACATTGCCAATGAGATAATCGCCTATTCCATCATCATTGATGTCACCGGCAGATTGAATGTTCCAGCCCCAACCATTGCTGATGGTCATCTTTGTTGTTGGATTGGAAGTGTAACCAGTTATGCCCCCATGGAAAACCCAAAGTTTGTTTGCTGAAATTTCACTGACTGTGAAATCATCATACCCATCACCATTCACATCCCCAAGTGCACTCAAAGAATTGCCCAAGAGAGTCCATTGAGTGTTTACGGACCAAGTGTGATTGGCTGTTGAAGAAATACCATCTGCGTGACCATAGTGAACTTGGGCGCGACCGCGTCCCGAGACTGCGATCTCATCCATTGAACTACCAATGACAATGTCATCGAAACCATCTCCGTTACCATCGCCCACACCAAGTGTGGCATAGCCAAGTATGAGGAGAACCTCATGACCTGTGATGATGGTTGATGCAGGTTCCAAGGTTGCATTGCCAAGGTAAACATGTACTCGGCCTAAGCCTCCATCAGTACCTTCCCAACCTGTTTCACTGACCATGAAATCGGCATATCCGTCGCCGTTTACATCACCCGCACCTTCGACGTTTGCACCAAAGAGACCGTCAATTGATTCACCCGCAGTCATCCAAACTGGAATTGGATTCAAACCTGTGGCAAATCCAGAATACAGTAACACGGCACCGGTTGTGTTTCCAGTGTCATTGTTCTGATTGGGAGCTCCAATAAGAATGTCATCGTAGCCATTGCCATCTGCATCTCCGACCACGGCCAAAGAGGCTCCAAAACGGGCACCTTCGTGAAGACCGGTGAGGGTTAGGTCTGGAGTTGTGGTATACCCCTCCACGGAACCATAGTGGATGTGAACTGCACCAGAATCATTGTCTGCTCCAGGTTCGCCATAGATGAGATCGCTGTATCCATCAGCATTGTAATCACCATTGGCATTGGCATCGGTACCGAAATCTGTTGATTCACTTGATTCCAGAACCAAAAGCGGGTCTGGAGATATCCGGCCATCGTCACGTCCAGTCAAGTCACGGACAATCCGTAGGCCTGTTCCGTTGTCGATTCCATAGACGAGTTGGGCACGTGTGGTAGCATCGAGGTGATGGCCGAGCGGTTGCCCGATACCTTCGCCTTCATCCACCACAGAAAATGTGCGAGCATCGCCATCAAGTGAAATCACAGCCACTCGTTCATTGATCGAGTCCACAAAGGAAAGGTGCAGAACATCATTGACATCGATATTGAGAACTATGTCGTCTGCTGCGCCTGCTTCAACCATGTCCGTATGACGCCACCATGAACCTGTATATCGCATCAAGTCCAAGCCACCGGAATCTGCATCTCGATATGCGACGGCAATCGAACCATTGCTGTAGATTGCAATCTCAGGAGCTGAGGTGATAGTCACATCATTGACCAGTGTTCGAACCATCCAATAATATCCATTTGTCGAGGTGTAATCGCTTTCCCTGGCCACTTTGAGGGCTGATGCATCAACATCGAGATAGGCGACTCTGGCAAATCCACGATAGTCGACAACGATGGAGCAACCTCGTCCAATATCCCCAGTTGAATCAACAGTTGTACGGGTTGTTGTACCATCAGGAGACAATGTGTAGACTTCGAGATCCTGTGTGTCGACATTGTACCCACACGCCTTCACAACTTGATCTGGACCAATGGCAACATCGAGGTCCTCCACCGAATCAGAAAAGTTGGAAATGGCGCTTTCGACCCAAGTATTGACACCACGGGTGGCCATCACTTCCCAATCGATTCCATCGTACTGAATTTCATCATAAGCCAGAGATTCGCCCCAGCCATCAGTCACTTCGTAACTCTCCAATTTTGGTGTGGAATTTTCCAGTGCTGGAATCATGGTTGTCATTGGTGCAAGAACCATGAGCAGGGTCAGAAATAGACTCAACCTACGCATATCATCACACCAAAATGAGGGGAGATTGAACTCGACCCTAAGGGGTCGAGGGAGTCAAGGTTCTTCAGACAACCGCCTAGAAGCCCCTTTCAACATCAGGCCGAATCCGAGGATATGGCTGAGGGGCAGTGGCTGCTTTGCGCGGATGGTGAATGGCCACCTGAGAGCGTGTGGGGTCCCCTTTCAGAGGCTTGTGACGTCATTGTCGGAGTTGATGGTGGAACCGATGCCGCACTTTCACGAAATTTAGCGGTCACAATGGCCACTGGAGACTTTGATTCAATCACCGATACAGAGGTTGAACGAATCGCTCTACCGAACCAGAATTCGTCCGATTTGGAGAAGACCCTGCAGTACGCATTTGAGAGTGAGGCGGAAGTTGTGAAAATCATCGGAGTGGAGGGGGGTGAAATCGATCACCAACTCGCAGCCTTTGCTGCACTTGTCGAAGCACCTTCAGAATTGGAAATTTCCATGTACATGTCAGAGCATATTGTGATGCGCTGTTTGGATGATTTGGAACTGGTTTTAGATGCGGGAACAAAATTGAGCCTGTTCGCCTTTACCGCGTGTGCAAATGTGAGCATCTCTGGTGTTGAATTTCCGCTCGACTGTGAGCCTCTGGCATTCTCTACACGTGGGTTGCACAATGTGGCACTTGGTGGACCAATTCACATCGAAAGTGATGGTGTTCTAGTTGTGGTCATTTCCGCACATTGATTGAGAAATCATGTGTCCCAGGTTCGCCCAAACCATCGGCCTGGGCCTTCTCGCTGATGGCAGCTGCTGCAACGGTCTCTTTGAACGTACCACGCTGGGTGAGAATGCCTCGCCTCCAAGCCGTCCATGGTGAGTAACCGGGCAGATACGCGCGCCATGTGAATGGCACTCGTCCGGGTGTGACCCTGTTGACAATCTGTGTAATGGATGTCGTGCAAGTGGAAGTGATCGTGTTGTACCATTCCGGAGTTTCTGCCAGTTGATTGGTGCGCTGCATCATCGCTTGCAACAAGGCGTTCTTCTTGTGAGGTAGAACGTCACATGGATAGAGGTAGACATCATTGCCTCGTGCATTGGTCCTCACCCCCAGTAAATCACGCTCTGTCGCCCAAATCAAGATGAGTTCAAACTCATTCCAGAGCCCTGTCCACGGATGGAACTTCTCACCCTTCTCTCGTCGAACTTCAAAGGATGCCATGAGAAAGCGATTGTCTGAAAATTCGAAGCCAATCATTGTGTGGGCCATGCCCCTAATTTTGTGAAAGTAATCGACAACATACCAGATGTCTTTGAGATCCTTTGGGTCAAATGACCAGGCATCCCAATTCTCGTCATAATCCCGAGTGGTGCGCCAAGTGAAATCTCTGCGGTTGTGTAGAGTCACCAAGTCATCAGTGATGTCGAAACGCGCCAACTGAGCGTTGTCTGGCGCCCAATCTCGGTCGTGACGGGCCTTCTTTTGACCAACGGCAAACCACCAGAAATTAATCAACAGAAGAATGATGGCAATAACCAATCCAACGATTATTTTCCAATCCATGCTTACTCCTCTTCAATTGTAGGAGCTCTTTCAGAGAGCAGAATAGAGATGGGGCGAGTCTCGGGGATTTTGCTGAGAATAATCTTCGCGACAACAGCCATTGGGATTGCCAATACCATGCCCATAATGCCCCAAAGCCAATACCAAAATACTGTGACTAGGAGAAGGACAATGGGTGAAATATCGAGGCTTGAGCCAAACATTTTGTTCTCAATGAATTGACCCCAAATCTGTTGATTGATAATCAGTACAGTAATCACAGCGATGGCCACAGTTGGATCCAGAAGTAAAATTGCAAGGATTGAGGGGGGAATCATGGCAATCAAGCTTCCAATGATTGGAACGTAATTGAGGATGAACGTTAACGCACTCCACAGAAACCAACCGGGTACACCCATTGTGAACAAAATGATGGCTGTCACAAATGCGGTGCCAAAACTGACAATGGTTTTCACTCGTACGTATCGATAAACACCATCGCTCATATCTACAATCATTTCCTTGAGATGATCATTGATTTCAGTGGGGTAAGCAGCAGCAACACGGGAGGGTAATGTTTCGGCCTCAAAAATGATGAAAATGAGGAAAACAAAGACGGTTATCATTAAGCTGAGAAAGTTGCCAATTTCCCCAAAGGTTGAGAGCAGTGTGCTTTCCAATTGTTCACTCGAAACGCTCAAACCTTCAAGGGAAAGTGTGAATCCAAGAATGGATTTACCTTCCCATTTTGCAACCAATTCATCTAATTTTAGGGAATATTCAGGTATACCTTCTGCGAATGATGACACGTCTTGATACAGCCACATGCCAACCAGTATGAAAGTACCAGCCAACGCGCCGACAACCAATGCATAAGCGGGAAACAAGGGGACGCCACGATCGTTTAGCCAATGGGCACCTGGTGCGAGTAAAAAATAGATGAAAATCGCAATGATGAATGGCTCAATTACTGAACGAAGATGAATCAATGCAAGAACGAGAATGGCCAGAAAGATTGCGCCGTTTGACAATGTTTTGAGGCGCGCTCCAAAATCATCAGTAAATTGGCTCATAATTCAAGGTGAACTCAGGCAACCTTTCAATTCGCCCCCAGATGGTGAAGTGGAGAGGGGCTTTGCTTACTGTTGGAATGGAAGCCACTGATTTTCAGCCACATCCCACCAATCTACACTACCGTCTGGTTGTTGACGCCAATGTACGCCTGATTCATCGACAAATGTTGGAAGTCCATCACTATCTGGAGCTTGTGAAGTTGCATCCCAAATATCCTCTTCCTTCTTGTTTTCACCGTTCATCATGTTCCCAGCAACCAAACCAAGAACAAGAGCCAATACAAAGCCACCTGAACCGACCAGTGCAATGGTGGCTGATAGACTCATAACAACAGGAGTTGGTTCGTATTCGTCGCGCTCTGATACTACTGGCCAACGTTCTGAATCCCCACTGGCATTGAGAACATCTAGGCTGGCATCAGGTGCGGGTGGTAGTCGGACTACATTGAGTCCCACCGTGGTATCACGGCCCTGTGGACTGGTCAAAGTAGCACGAACTTTGTGAACACCTGGGCTCCACATCGTGCAATCTAGAATCTCCATGTCGTCAAAGGAAGTTAGATCTTGACTTGGGTCTGCTACTTCCCACAGAATTGACATCTCGACCAATTGTGTTTCTTCAGTTGCAATTATTTCCAAATCGCAAGGAGTGCCCGCTTCTGTGGCACGACCTGTTTGGTTGACAGAGAAAGCAGGTGGTGGGTGGACATGAATCTCAAAGGAAATGGATTCAGTGGCGGTCATGCCTAGGCCATTCCGATAGTGTTCAGTGACGGTGTAATCTCCAGCAGGCCAGCGGCTACAGTCGAGAGGAGTCTCATATTCTCCAACCAACCAAGGCACACCTTGGATTGATACAAGTCCCACCACATCGTAATACTCACCAACTAAATCTGTTGATACGCGATGAATGAGGCAGGTATCACCGGTGAATATCCATTCTTCAGATTCCAATGCCATCTCCAGTTGAGGAGGAGTCAAACTGGCCACCAATTCATACATCCCTAGATCTTCTTCAAACGTTAGCAAACCAGATTCCAAGTCCCAAACACGCAATGTGATTTGGAATTCTCCATCCGACCACGCCTTTACTGTGGAGTTCACGAGGAAAGAATCCCCGTAATCGATTGTTGTGTTGTTCCAGAAAGATATGGCCATGTCGCCGTTATCAGCAATGACTTCGACGCCGACAGCCGCCATTGGTGCATCGGTTCCAATTGAAGCGATGACACGGACCAAATCGAGGTCACCATCATAATTTTCGTCAATCGTGAAAGCACCAGTTCCAGCTACAACAATGTGACTCTCATCTTGTGCACTGGCAACTGTCGCCAACATCGGAACCATCATTGCAACCATAAACAAAGTTAGAATTTGATTGCGCATCAGAATTCACCTCCATCTTCAATCAATGAATCTTCAAATTGTCCGACATCTTCCAACTCTTTGTTTGACATTCGAACAGTGAAGAATGTAATCAAGAATACGAAGAGGGGCCACACGAATGTAAGCAGACTTGAGGTTGGATTCGAACCCATCAAAGCGAGTTGGCTACGAACTGCACCATAGGAATCTGAATATCCATCTCCATTGCCATCAGCACATCCCTGAGAATCGATTGTCGAGGTGCCTGCAATTTGTGGGCAATCATCACGAAGACTGCCAATCGGGTTGTCGCCAAAGCCATCACCATCAGAATCGGTCCATTGGACTCGATTCTTCGGGAATGCGTCGGCTTGACCCTTGGGGGAAGCTTGCCAACCATCATCAGCATCGGAGTAGCCATCGCCATCTGTGTCAGGGCATCCCAATCGATCGATGACTGAGACTCCTGCACTCATCAGTGCGTTGGGACATTGATCGGCTTGGTGTCCTTCTGGATTGTCACCAAAGCCATCTCGGTCAGCATCTAGCCATTGAGTCGCATCGTGTGCAAATCGGTCACCTTGATCAGACCAGCCATCGCCATCTGTATCGGTACAACCGAATCGATCACTTCGACTGGTCCCTGGTGTATCTCGACAACGATCGCCTTCCAAACCAGTCTGCTCATCACCAAATCCATCGCCATCAGCATCCTCCCACTGAGTTGGCTCATCTGGGAATGCATCCGCTGCACCCGCAGGATGTGGCAGCCATCCCAACTCGATGTTGGGGTCACTGGAACCATCGCCGTCACCGTCTGGACAACCCCATCGGTCACGTGAACTGGTCCCTGGCGTTGTGACACAAGCGTCAGGTCGCCAAACATTTTCACCTTGATTGTCACCATACCCATCGCCATCAACATCGTGCCATTGTGTTGAACATAACTCACCACATATTGCATTCAAACCACCAGGGAATGCATCTGCAAATCCTTCTGGATGAGCTGGCCAATTGAGATCTGGATTGGAGTACCCATCACCATCTGAATCGGGGCACCCATAGCGGTCGTGCTGTGATGATCCGGGTCGACTTTGACAAGCATCGGCCTGATTGCCGCTCGCATTGTCACCATACCCATCACGATCATAATCGGCCCATTGAGTCGCATCATCAGTGAAATTATCGGCTTGCCAATCGCCATCTGCATGATTGTCACCATACCCATCACCATCGGTATCCCACCATTGAGTGGGATTGTCAGGGAAAGAATCTGCATTGTTCCCAGATGCATTATCGCCAAAACCATCACGGTCTCGATCTGCATGTTGTGTTGGGTCACCAATGAATGCGTCAGCATCATCAAATTGCCACGTCCAATTACCACTGGGATCAGACCAACCGTCACCATCCGTATCTGGACAGCCTAAGCGATCATGTGAAGAAAATCCTGTGTCTAGTGGGCAGAAATCTGGCATGGTTGCATTAACTACGTATTGCCCCACCCCCATTTCTTCGTGAGAATCATTCCATTCACCATCAGCCCAATTGTCACCGTAGCCATCTACATCGTAATCAGACCATTGGGTGGCATCTTCCCAGAAAGCATCGCCACCGTCAGCAGTCGTCCATACCGGACCCCATTCACCCCATTGGTCAGGATCAGACCAACCATCATTATCACGGTCAGGACACCCATATCGGTCCTCAAAGGAATCGCCCCACTCAGTCGAGCATTGATCCCCATCGACGCCATTTGGATTGTCTCCGTAGCCATCATAATCTAAATCAGCATGCTGACTTGGTTCATCGGGGAACAAATCACCTGAATCGGACCAACCGTCACCGTCATTATCCGGGCATCCAAACTTGTCCTCTGTAGAGGTGCCATGAGTTTCATCACAATCATCTTCGCGATCAGGGAATCCATCAGAATCAGTATCCCTGTCATATTCATCTAGAGTGAATGTAATTGTATATTCAATTTCATCATTGCAATTTGTATCATCGCCAGAAATCTCAACAAAGAAACTGTCTGTACTACTTGTTGGAGTTTGAAGATTCACCGTTGTCGGCCCATTGTTGTCAAATCCGGAATGGCTGAGTTCGTTTCCAGCAGAGTCTTTGAGGCGGACATCTCCTTCCCAACCGTCTGTAAATGCGCCGAAAAGTGTGCAAATACCCGTATCTGGATTACTCATTTGACCTGAAACACTAACTTCGACGATATCACCATTGATAGCGTCAACCTTCCAAAAATCTCGTGTATCGCCACCATGAGAGCAACCATCCCCATTGCAAACCCATTCTGTATAGGATGTGCCGGGCACAGCAACATTGGCTGAAGCCATGTCATCATCGGCTGTAACAAGAGGGGTGCATGAAAGCACCATGCTGATGATGAGGGTCAGGGCGAGGACGCGCTTCGGAAGCGAATCTTGGGTGTTCATCGGGTGCCGGAGGCACCCGCGCACGTAAGGCTGTTGCGCCGATGCAAAATCCTTCGACATTGGAAGAGATTGTGGTTAGACCTGCGTATTTTCGTCAGGTCCCCACTCAGAACGAGTGCGATTGATTCCAAACCTCTTCGCAAACAAGAAACGGAAATTAAGCCAGCCATCGCCCCATGTATTGATCTCCGCATCACCGACACGAATACGGTACGGAACACTGATCTCAACTGCTTTCTTACGACCAAAGCAACGCCGAGCATTGATCTTCATCTCTTCTGAAAGAGGCATACCGTCATGGGTTGGCCGCATCTTCTTATTCTCCATGATGTCTTTCCAGAATACCCACATGCCACTCTGTGAATCATGGATGCCGTACCAGTATAGCATGCGAGCTGTGGCGGAAAGGCCCCAATTGCCAAATCCATGCAATCCCGACATGGCGCCATCTTCAGCACGACGTAGGCGATCACAAGTGATGAATTTGAGATCCTCTTCAACAAGTTTGCGAACCAAACCTGGAACTTCTTCACCGGGGTATGTGCAATCCGCATCAAGGGTGACAATGATCTCACCGGGTGCTAGAGCAAAACCAGTACGATATGCGCGCCCGTATCCTTTTCTAGGTTCCATTACAACCCATGCACCTTCTTCAGCCGCCAATTCACGTGTGCGGTCAGATGAATTACCATCAACAATGAGAAAATCGAGTTTTTTGCACCAACCATCATTCGGAATTGAACGAATAGTATCAACAATTGCTGCTTCTTCGTTTCGCGTTGGAATTACAATCGTAACGTGAACAGGTAGTGTATCTGTCATGACATCCCCATCTCCCGGAGTCAGATTACCGATTTGAATGCAACCGTTGCCGACTTAAACCGGATTCATTGAAAAATGGGGGCCTTACAGGCCCCATTGGAGGGTGTGACCTGCATATCGCGATGTTATCTGGAGAATACCCGCCCAGATGGGGTGGAATGGGCTCAACAGTGTTCCATCTTGCAGGGGCACTGGTCAAGCAAGGGCACCGTGTCACAGTGATTACTCGGCGTGACAAAAGTGTTGAAAGAAATCCAAAGAAAATACCTCAACAAAAGGGTGTTTCTGTTCTCTCGGTAAAATGGGCCCCTTTGCCCATGGCATTTACAGTGTCTTACGGGAAATGGGCGCTACGGGAACTTTTACGAATTCATCGCAAAGATCCATTCGATGCAGTACATGTTCACGCGCCAATGATTTCATGGAAAGAAAAGCAATATCGAGATGTACGGGAAAAAGTAGGACCAGTCATCACAAGTTTACACGGTTCTTGGTTGGGGGAACGCGATGGAATGACCCGCGCGGCAAAGCATGGTGAATCTGCTGTGTGGAAAAACCCGAATGATCTAGCAATCTTATTGACAGCCAAGCACTATGCAAAATATGAGCGAGCTGCAGTTCGAGCATCGACTCTGTGCGTAGCCAACTCCGAAGCCACTAAGGCAGATTTCCAATCAAGATATGACCCTCCTGAAAACTGGCGGTGCGAAGTGGTGCGATGGGGTGTGGATACGAACATGTTTGTGCCCCTAGATTGTGACCATGAGGACACGATGCTTGCTCACGAAGAAATGAGGAAACGATATGGCGAACCTGATGAAATTGCGCTGAATGGTTCCGCCAATACTGAGACTCCTCTGATTTTGGCAGTAGGTCGTTTGGTCGCACGCAAGGGGTATAGAACTCTACTCAAGGCCATGCCGGGTGTGCTTGAAGTCTATCCTGGTGCCCAACTGGTAATCGTAGGGCGCGGCCACATGAAGCGTACTTTGGAACGACAAGCCAAACGATTGGGTGTGGCTGAAGCTGTCACCATTGAACCCAGTTTGCCATTTGAACAATTGGCACAATTATTTCGAAGTGCTGATTTGGTCGCTTATCCATCATATTACGAAGGTCAAGGTTTGATTCCACTTGAAGCAATGGCCAGTGGAACACCTGTCGTCACTGTAAACGATGGACCTCTACCCGAAATGGTTGACGAAACTGTTGGAGGGTTATTTGACATCAACCACCCAGAAACATTGGCGGCCGCGATCAATAAACTTCTCGAGAACCCCGAGCAGAGGGAAGTGATGGCTGCCAACGGAAGACGGCGCGTTCTCGATGAATACACCTACGCATTGAATGCAGAACGATATGCTGAATATTATGCATTGAAGGACTAGACTTCGTCAAAATCACTCATTGCAGGAGGGGCTTCTGCCGTCATGTCTGGAAGTTTTGGTGCTGTTTCTTCTTCACCCAAATCGAATCCTTGTCCAGTACCTAAGCCCCCGCCCCATGATTCAATCAACTCGAGATCGGCAGCCAATTGTCGCTTACTTCGAAGAACAAAGAGCCCGCCTATCAGGGCAAGGATAAGGATGACAGCGACCAAAGTCACTACACCCGTAGAACCCAGTAATCCAAACACACCGGATATTCCAGTCGCTTCATGGATTTCCAGTTGATCTTTGACAACGTTGGACGACATGTCGCCATCCAAGGCCCAAACTTCTACGCTTGCCCATTTCTCGGCACTAGGTTTGGTAGTCATGGTGGCTGTGTAGATTCCGTCGCCCGCAACGGCATCATTGCCTGCACCATCATCATACATTGAGAAATCATCACTATTGGAACCAAACGAAACACGGCCCTGAACACTACCTTCCATTTGTGTTGTCCCATCTGCATCTTGCAAGAAAATACTGACAACGAAAGTGTTCTTGACATCGGCTTCAAATTTATCGAGATTGATCTCAAGTTGCGATAATACTGGATTGGATGCGCCAATTGTGATATTCACCCAAGCCATATCCATCACACCTCGTGAATCGCGTACAGTGAGTGTGAAAGTGGATTGGCCCGGTTGGAACCAAGATGTGAAATTAACGTCATTTGCCACTTCAATAGAACCGCTAGATGTCACTTGATGCCAGATGTACTGAATGATATCGTCGTCAGCATCCCAAGACTGTGAACCATCAAAAACAATTGGATCTCCGGGTGTAATGTACATCCCTTCATCAAGTGACGAGATGATTGCATGTGGTGCGGTTGGATTGACGTGGAGAATTTGATTGTGAATCCGGGTCATCCCGGTTGAATCTGTCAAATTGAATGTGAGATTGTGTACCCCTGATGGTAATTCGTCATTGTACCAATATTCGTTGGTCCCATTTTCAATAATCAGTCCTTCCAATAAATCGCTGGAGATGTTCACCCAGAAATCATCGCCATCGGCATCAAATGAGCTTCTGAAATCAAACAAAACGGGAGCGTCACTCTGCACCTCAACACCCGGGACTGGACTGGTCAACACCAGAACTGGAGCACTCTCTACGACATCAACTTCGATACTGGATACCGATGGCGGATTTACTCCATCATCCACGGTGAAGGTAATGGTTTGTTGCCCTGTAGGTAGACGCGCTGAGAGTTCCCAATCAGTCCCCAATGCACCGTTGATGAGACTTGAATCCCAACGCACGGCCACATTGTCAGGGTTGACAACAGGGCCATCTTCACAGATGTGGGATACAACCCAATTATCACTGAAATCTGCACAAGATAAATCCCAATCTCCACTGCCTTCTGATTCAAAGTTGTGAAGTACACTTGAATCCGTTGAGAAATCGTTGTGACTAGAAATCATTGCAGTAGAAGGAGTGTTCTCAACAATCACAGTTTGAGTCAATGTCGACCAGACATCAAGATGCTCGACGCGGTCATCACTCAATGACAGGGTGATCTCATGTGTTCCAGCCGGAAGGCGACCCGTCCAAACACCGTCCCCATCATCGTACATGACGCCCAATAAATTACTAGACCAGCGGTAAATGATGGGGTCTCCTTCAGGATCGTTTGATCCAAATGAATCGAGTTGAATTGTGTATGCAGAGGTGTTGCCTAATCGGGTAATTGTGAATTCCGGATGTGGTAATTCATTGACCAATTCAATTTGATAAATTAGATCGACCGGAGTATTGACACCGTCGGTGACCGTGATTGTATAGGTAAAGGAAGTCATC
>Ga0315326_10000339_pt1 | contig 22453 bp, 47 predicted proteins | sample M180m32315metaG_FD_203457 | JGI IMG/M metagenome (GOLD analysis project Ga0315326, IMG submission 203457) | Ammonia-oxidizing marine archaeal communities from Monterey Bay, California, United States - M1 80m 32315 | ecosystem: Environmental > Aquatic > Marine > Coastal | place: USA: California... | reverse complement strand
CCACCTAGTAATTCATTTGTTAATTCTGTTTCTTCAAGTATTCTTTCTAATGTACCACTTGTAGTTTCAAACTGAGCGTCTGACTCTCTTTCTTCCTCAACAAGTTCTTCTCTATCTCCTTTTGGTATAGATTTATTATCTGTTGCCATTATTCCAGCAGTAGTTTGTTTTGCAATTGTTTTATTTTGTTGAGTTTGACTCTGATCGTTGGGTGCTGGGAATGAAGTGTCACCCATTTTTCTGGTATCTCTTGCTTCTCTTTTTCTTAAACCTCTTTTAATACGTAATGCTTCTGACTCACCTTCTTCTTCAGCACGTATTGCTCTCTCAATTCTTTTACCTAAAATAGGTATTCTTGTTAGACCTACTCTAGCAGCAAGTTTTAGAGGTTTAAGTTCTTTCTTCAAATCTCTAAATGCAAACTTTAATCGTGTAGATAACTTCAATACTTCTTTTAATCTAGTATTGGTTTCACCTACCGTTGCTCTAATAAAATCTAATTCTGCCTCATTCAATTGACCAGTACCTTCTATCTCTGCTATACTCTTTTCGGTTGATGATTGTAATTGTAATGCGTCATCATACTCCATGCCTTTGATACTATCAAGGCTGCTGATAGTGTAATTATCAACAAAGTTAATTACCTCTTGTCTGATATTGGCCTTTTCTAACTTCTCTTGGTTCTGATAACCTGCCTTTTTACCTATCGTATCAATGTATTCTTGTAACGAATCAGATATAGCGAACTTCTCATCATCTTCCATCTCTTTTTGTTTCTTTAAGATGGATTGAAAGTTAGGTTTAGGTTTCTTAAATTTTACTTGTTCTGGCATTTATTATTCTTTGTTTTTAACTTTAGATGGTTTACCGTTTACATATATTGCAAACCAACCTGCACCAGCCCCAACTACTACTGACACTAACCCTGCCTGTGCGTTGTTAGGATTTTCTAACATCATAAACCAGTTGATTACATCTAAAAATGCCCAACCATAAGCAAGCATTAATAGTCTTGGTACTAGTCTCCAGTTTGACATCAATTCAGGTATCTCTACCTCAATGAAATGCCATAGTGATTTAGCACCATGTTTAAAACCTTGCCAACCTGTTGTTAGCATATTCTTTAAAAAATTCATAAATTATCCTTTTCTTTGTTTTTCTCTTATCTTCTCGTTTTCTTCTTTTATATGTTGCATAAGCATTTCAACATATATCTCCCTCTCCCATGGTATCATATCTTCTAATTCACTTAAAGAGTATTTATGGTACTGCATTAATGCAAAATTAGTACGGTACAAACTCTCCAGGTTTTCATGCAAGAGGGTTACTGAAAAAAATCTGACGCCCCTTGTAACAATAATGTAAACTCTTTACCTGATTTAGGATTGTTATACTTAATCAGGTGTGATACAATAGGTAAATGTTCAAAGTACTCTCTTATCTGTTTAAACTGCTTTGTAGTTAAATGTTCAACATACTCGTCAAGTTCTTCTACAGATAAATCATTTGCTTCGTGTACTTCGTCACCATTGTATATTTGAGCAATGCAATCCCTAACTAAATTAAAAGACAAATCTAACAATGTTCTTTTGTTAGCAATCTGCATAATTGTAGGCACTTTCATTATCACACCATAGTCTTTTTCAAATTCAATCTTTGTATCAACCTTCTTATCAAGGTCAGGTTTAACATCATCTAATTTTAATTGATAGTCAACAGAAACGGTATCGTCATCTGGACATTTCAATTTCATTTCTATAATTTCACCAACAGATTTACCTCGTATATTTAACCAAAGATATTCAAAGTCATATACTGGTAACTTCGTTACGTCTATTTGTGATAATGTACATTGTTGAACAATTTTAATTAGAGCATTGTTCATCTCACCTTCGTCTTTGCTCTCTACAGCCATCAATAAAACTTTTTCTTCTTTTATTAAGAATGGTCTGTATTTCACCTTTACATTATTTGATAACGTCAAATTATATTCAGGCACCTTTATAAATGATAAACTCATTATTTAACTCCTTATTAATATAAAAAATCACGTATGATTCTAGGGTCTGGTAGACCTTTCGGGAACACACGTCCTCCCGTTGTTCGCCCAATAGGCAAATTCTTTTTAAGTGTTTCATACACTTGACGACCTGCTCTACCTATCTCGTTACCTATACCAAAAGGTAGGTTATCTAATAGGTTACCTTGTATTGCTGTCGTATTAGTTCTATATTCGTTTCTGTTTAGTGTGCTGTATTCTTCGGTTGCTGTTTTACCTAAAAAGTTCCATGCTGATGTAGCATGATTTCTGTATGTAAATGTAACACTAGTTTTAACAATCTGATTTTGAGCGTCATAACTCAATGGTGTAGCAGCAATTGTTTTAGGCCACACTTCATACATTTGCACTTGATAAGATGAGAAACCAGAGTTATCGCCTAGTGATTGTCTGATCTTATCTCTATCTGCAAGTGTATCGCCTGTTGGTTCAAAATTTTGTAATGCAGCGATAAACGTTTTAGTTAATGGTGTAATTGTAATCATACATGGTGTAGCATAATCATCATAGTAACCTACGTTATGTGATATAGGATCAACTATGCTGTTTTGCCATGCCTCAAAAAATATACGTTCATCATAGTTTATACTAGTATAAAATTCTAATGTGACCTCATTGAATTGTACATTTTTAGCAAATGCTCTTTTAGGACCATAATAGGTTTCATTTGTATCGTCTGTGATAGTCTTATCAGGTAATGATACACTTGAACAGAATAGATCCATTCTTAACTGCATATTCTTTTTGATTGCCGCTGACAATCTAGCACTCTTTGCCATACGAGCAGCCTGATCTTTACCTTTTGCGTCAGCGTATATTGATGTATCGCCAAACGTTGCTGCTTTAGGACCATCAATCGTAACCATAAATTGTGTCGGTCTTGCAAACCCACCTGATTGTGTTATGCCTGATCTGAATATGTTGTAAACTGAATTGTAATTAGATGTAACGTTATTTACTGAAAATCTTTTATTAGTTTCGCTTACATTGAATTGTGCTTTAGATGGTGGTATACCTAATCGTATATCTAAATCACCTATCTTTTTACCTACACTAATTATTGACATTAAATAAATCTCCTACTGTCTGAATAAACTTTTGCTTCAGTTGCCTTTTTGAATCTTTGTACAGGTAAGTAGATAGCAACTGCTGCCTCATCTGCATTTACTCTAAAAAATCCTGTCTGTACATATGAGTACAAATACTTTTTGATTGTTGGTTTCACAATTTTTATATTCTTTACATCATCATAGTTTACATTGAATTTTGTCTTATCGTCAAATCTACTATCTGTTGCTGTTGCCTGCATACGTTCTAATAATCTAAATCTCAATAGTGGTGGTAGATAGTGAAAGTTCATACCCATAAACCCACCTGATATTGGTTCTAATGGCAACACCAATGGGAATACATCATAATAAGGTAACGTTTTTCTGTATTTAGGATTGTACCCAAATAAGTTCAATCTGCCTACACTTGGTCTACGATTAAGTTTACCTTGTCTAAACAATTGTCCTGCTGTAGTATTACTAGCAATCTTATTTACTTGCGTTCTATACCAAGTAGCAGACTTTGTTGTATCCCCAGCACGTGTTTTTATAGTGTCAAATACGCTTGCCATATTACTATTTATGTTGGTAATAAATAGATTTATGAAGAAGTTGAAGAATATAGATAAACGACCCTATCAAGGTATATACAAACCACTCAACCCACAGAAATATAAAGGCAATGTAAACAATGTTATTTATAGGTCTAGTTGGGAGAAACGTTTTATGATTTATTGTGATAAAACTAGGGATGTTATGGAATGGGGTAGTGAAGAAATAGCAATATCTTATCGTTCAGTTGACAATAGACCACATAGATACTATCCTGATTTTTATATGAAAGTTAGACAATCAAACGGCACATTTAAAAAGTTTGTTGTAGAGATTAAACCTAAAGCACAAACACGTAAACCTAAAGCGCCATTGCGTGTAACTCGTACTTATAAAAATGCGTTGATTACTTATGAAAGAAATAGAAGAAAGTGGTCTACAGCGTATGCCTGGTGTCACAAGCGAAACATGAAGTTTCTAATACTTACTGAAGACCACCTTAAAACGTTTTAAGCAGAAAATTGCATATCTAATTCTTCATCAAGTTTATTTGATTTCTTTAGATTAAATTCTCTACTTACTAATCTCAAATTTGAGATGTCGTTTGAACCTTGTTTACTCAAAGGCACAATGTGATCTACATGGTACTTCTCGTCAAGTATTTCATGTAGTGATATTGACTCACCTGACACAGCGTCAAAGCCATTTTGTTTGGCCCATAACTCATATCTGTATTTCTGATACGAGTCTGATCTCGGTGTATATTCATTGATAACATCTGTATTAAGAAGATTAGCGTATATATCATTTACATACATGTTCATTCTGTATTGTATGATATTGGCATTGTTCTTTCTTAACATACGGTCAAACGTATAAACATCATCATCAATATCGTAGGTCTTTTTACTTTGTATATTCTTAATCACAAAGCCTTTGTACCATTGATAAAAGAGTTTTCTATCTTTTATGACAATGTTCTTATCTTCAAGCAATTTTGTTAGCATGAAATAATCATAGAACAAAAATGTTTTTGAGTTTATCTTGTCGGTATTACTCTCATTGATAAACTTACAAAAATCTGTAAAGTCTTTACTAAATTTGTGTAAAAACTTAACAGCAGGATTATCATCTGACTCATCTGCATACATTTTGTTTTTAGCAGTGTCGGAGATATTCTTCTCGTTTTTGTATGAGTAACCAAGTAAACAGTTAGCGATGAAGTCGTCAAACTTCAATCTTGTTATCTCGGTATCACTAAACAGTTTTGACATGTACTCAATGTTTTGATCTGACAATACTTTTATAGTATCAGCAACTACATTCAACATACCATTTCTTTTTTCTTGGCCGTTCAATGTTTTACCATCGTTGACTCTTAAAAAAAGATTAGATATATCTTTCTTACTTGCCTTTGTAACCATAATAACATATATTTTAGCATTGTCAATGGCATTAACTAAATTGATCTCGTTTTTAGTTACTGACTCTTTCAATGTAGAATATGAAACAGGTTGTGTAACTTCTACAAACTGTTCATTGTTGTTATTGTCAAGTACAAACATCTTTCTAGTTTTCGGAAACTGAAATAGATTGTTTTTGAATTTCAACAAAGCAACTACTCTATTCCAACCATCAACAACAATGTATCTGAAACCTTTGTCTATGATAGATTGAAAATACTCTTGGTCTTTTTGAGTATCAGCATTGTTTAAGCATTCTTTTGCGTCAACAATGACTAGAGGTGTTACTGCATTACCAGTAGCAACTGATTTGATGAAACTTTGACGCATAGTATTGTCCCATCTGGAATCAATCCCTACAACATCAATTGTTTTTTCTTTTGATTTAAATATTCCTACCTGAAACGATTTGTCTAGGTAAGATTGCTTCAGTACGGTATCATTTAATACTTCGTAACTAAAGTCTTTCATTTGTGATAATAACATAATATAACCTTTCTTATTATCTGTTTAATAAAAGAATCAAACACAATTGTTTAATTCATAGTAATACTATATCATAGTTTGCCGCTTTTGTCAAGCGTGAATTGGGTCTTTTTTAGGGTTATTTTAAGTGTATTTTAGATGAGAACAAAACGAGAACATTGTAGGGTGCCCGAAGGCACCCCATATTGAGAAAGTGAGAGAGATAGATTATGAATCGTCTTCAGCAAGTTTACTAAAATACGACAGGTCATCGCTGTCGTTAGACGATTCAACTTTCTCTACCGAATTGTTAGAAGACGTTGGTATGTCATTGCTGACAGGTGGGAGGTCAATATCTTCAACTGACTCGGTACTTCTTTGTCCAGTAAGTGTCTTATTAAGTTTCTCTTTGAGTTCTTCATAAGATTTAAAATTACTAGGATCAACGAAGGCTTTTAGAGCATATTGAGATTTCCATATCTTGTCAATCTCCTCATCAGTAGGTTTTACTCTACTAACTGGCTCAAATTCAGATTTATCATAATTCCAATAACCATCAACCTTTCTGATTTTTAGTTTAAAGTTTGCACCTTCCCAAAAATCAAATGGGTTTACAGCCTTTTCATCTTCAAAAGCAGGATTCATTGCTTCAGTAATTTTATCAAAGATTTTCTTACCGAATTTGAACAAGAACGTCTTGCCTTCATTCTCTGGATGTTTAGGATCAGATACTACAAAGATATTAGAATAGTAAGATAACTTTCTTTTTCTCTTTCTAGCAATTTCTTTATCGGCTTCTATGCCTGTATTCCACAACCTTGTGTTTTCTTCACTAACAGGATCCTTTTTGTTTAGTGTAGTTAAAGAGTTTTCAATATACCATTGACCACCTGGTCCTTGAAACGCATGATTCCAGACTCTTTGCCAAGGCATATCTTCGCCTTCTATAGCAGGTAAGAATCTTAATACTGCGTAACCATTGCCAGACTTATCTAGTTCAGGTTTCCATAACCTGTCGTCTTGGTACTTGTTTTTCTTTTCGGGTTGTTCTATTGTGTTTTCTAACTTCTTTGTTAGTATGTCAAAATTTGATTTTGACTTCTTTAGGGCTTCTAATGCACTTGACATTGTATTTTACTCCTTGTATATATTGTTGTACGTATTTGTATTAATGTATATTTAATTGTAAATATAATATTATTTATACATTTTTTACAGTTCATTTAGCAATTATATCACTTTTGACTCAATCTGTCAAGCAGCTGTGCCTGTGTGATATATGTTAAATTCTTCTCATTTCCCAATAGTTCTTTATTAGTGGGTTTATCGTCATCTGACTTATTGACTTTATAAAACGACACGTTAGGGTTGTCTTTCAATACTCGTAACCACTCTGCTTCCCATACGCCTGTAGGACTAGGTTCATAATGTGCTGATGAGTAGTTTTTAGTACCCTTGTAGATGTTGTTATATAATTTTGTATCTGATACCAAGTCCATACCTATCATATAGACTTCGGTAGGTTTATCATACTTACATGCAACATGGCCTGCTGTAGCACCAGCATGATATCCTGGGTCTTCCCATTCTTGTGTCTTATCGCCGTCTGTAATCCAAGATACATAGATGTGGGTGTTGTCAATATTTTTCTTATACTTCGTGCCGTCTTCTTTTCTTATCGTTGCTTCACCTTTGATTGTATGAGCATTCATAACATAGTAATTTGTTGGGCCATCATTTGTTATCAAACTATCTGCCTCGTCTTTGTCCTGTGTATGTAACATACCTAGTACCATTGTATCATACATGTAGTTAGGCACTTTAGTCCACTCTCTAAAATAGCAAGGTATCTTATGAGCAATACCCTTGTGATATATTTCGTGTGTCATTGTGCTATCAACAGCAATCAATACGTCTGGTATAGGATTATCTCTATAGTAAGCATTACAGGCATATATCTTACCATGTTCTTTTAGTTTTGTCAAGTCAAAATCTTTACGACTTTCACCATTGCCAATAATAAAAACTCTATTCTTCATAACTATACCTTGTCTAGGCCATCTTTCATCAGCAGTAGGAAATCTATCTGCCTTGTTTCTTTTAGATTGCTCTAATCCTATTTTTAATAATTCTTCTTCTTTAGGCCATTCTTCATCAAAATATTTAACCATAATAATAATTCGCTAAACCTACAACTAATAGTGTAACAAGTATAGAGTTCAATACTAATAATGCTCTATCATGCCATAGATATCCTACGTATGCCCAACCTATAGTTCCAAACAGACCAAACCACATATCTATTTGAGGTATTGATCCAACACTTCTGGCTACAGTTGCAAATAATATAAGAAATACTGATACCCATTTTACATACCAAGACAGATCACCTCTAGGTGTAATCTTCTTAATAACTCTGCTACTGTTTAGTTTAGCAATCTTGTCATCTAGTTTTTCTCTTATTGGTTCTATTGTCATTTCTTTTTCTTTTTAGTTATATGTTTGTAATCTAGGTATTGTGAGCACCACTCATAAAAACTATCATTGTTAGCAGGCCAACATGAAGCAAATGTTTTGTCCTTACGTTGCTGTCTATATTCTTCTCTTACTTGTTCCTCTGTTAACTTACCCTCTTCCATCTAACTCCTTCAAATTGTTTTCTTTCCATTCTTTAGTTGTATCAGGATGATCCCACTTCTCTATTTCTTCTTTTGTTCTACTGCAACCCATACAATAACCACTTTCTTCATCTATTGTACATATGTTTATACATGGTGGCGGTACATATTCGTTCACACAAATACCTCTTTCATTATAAACTTACATTTAGTAAGGTTAAACTTTATAAATGGTGATAGTTTCTTTATTTTAAACGATTTTTCAGGCCAGATAACTGTTTCAGCAATGTCTTTGTCCCATCTCTTAATAAAAGATAAAATCTTATCCAAGATGATGATTGTTTGTACTGATATTTTTTCAGATAGAAGTAGTCGTAGCAATCGTGGATGTTGCCCATTATGTACACGAAACACATCATCAAACAAAATAGAATTATCATTAATGACATTAGAAAGTAATACACAATCCCCTCTAAAATTGTACGTAAAAGATTGATTATACTTTCGCCACTTATTGTAAGTAGTTTCTCCATCTGCTCTAACTAAATTGCCTATCCATGTTTTTGAATTATGGAAGAAGTTACATATAAAATAATCTAGCATTTCTTCCTTTGTATATTTAGTTGTAAGTTTATGAAAGAAAAATCTATCATTACGTTTTAAAAATGTGTTAAATGATGAATTAACTTTGGCATTGTGCCTGTAAAAATCATAACTATCGGAAGTGAAGTGTAGTTTAATAGCCAAATATAATGTATATGCTTCATAACTATTCATATAGGTAAAACTGCTGTACTTGATCGCTCAACCAAGTTCAGTTTTTCTGCCTCTGCTTTTATTTTTTCTTTTAATGATTTGTTGATTAAAGGACCTACAGACGCTGTGTCTATGTCGTTATCTTCACAATAATGCAATACAGCATCCAGGTAAGATATTCTTTTATCCTTTACTACGCCCTCTATAATAAGAGCAAACTTTTTACTATTCATTAACATTATAGTTTTCTGACTATGTGTTTTCTTAATGCTCTTGTTAGTTCTTCTATTTTATCTATGATACTAATTAAACTTGGGTCTGTAATATAAGTTTGTTCTGCTTTTAGTCTATCATATTCTTTTAACGGTATTGTTACCGTTGATTGCTCATTCTCATAAGTCATATCTTGCTCATGCGAATCTCTATTGTAATTATCTGCCATAATTTACCTCACTTTATAATAATATTATATCACAATCTACGTATTTGTCAAGCCTGTTTCTGTTACTAGGTACAGGCAAACCCTTATAGCAGATTAAGCTGCCATTGCAAAGTTATTATTTGCGTTTATAAAGACTATAAGGTAGTCAACCATTTAACTCCAGTATGTTTTATCTGTGAATCGATCCTAACTCTACCCCCTAAATTTCATTGTTTAGATGGTGGAGTAGCCGAGAATTGCACTCGGGTCTTCTACAGGTATTATCATACCTTCTACGTTAAATTCTATAAATTAAGTCCTGGTGCGTATTGTTCCATAATTTCAGGATTTAATTGTAAATTAAATGTTCTAAAAATTACGCATACATCTTTACCAGTAGGTGTGGTAACGGTTGCAAATGTTTCGCCGTTGCTTTTATTTAAATAATATACTACTATATAAACTACTACACCATCTGGATCACCACCTTCTTTGCCGTAACTTAATGAGAGAGGTGTAAAACCTTTATCATTCGCCCAACGATCAATTTCTTCAGGTGCACCACAAACTACAGGTACTTCATCCCAATAGAAGTTGTACTTTTTGATTTCTGACTCTTCAGCAATTGTTACACTTGTTAACAATAATAGTCCGAGTATAGATAGTAATAGTTTTTTCATAGTTAGCCTTTCGGTCTAACTATTTATACTATTCCTTTCAAAAAAGTCTTTCGTGTGCTTATAAAACAGCTCTTGGTGTTTTGCAATGCTCTCTGGCCCATGTATCCACTCTTGTACAAACCCGTCTTCACAGGCAGCCAAAATAACCGTTTGTTCTATCTTTTTGTTAGGATAGATTTCTTCAAACATTTTAGCATATGCTGAACATTGTAAGAAGTTACCATAGTTGTAATCTTTATCTCTTTGTTTTGTACTGGTCTTAAAATCAATTACAGATAGTTTGCCTTTATATTCAGCAATACAATCTACTTGACCTGCAACACTAATCTCTTTTGAGTATAGATATTCTTCTACACAATGTATGTTATCAAGTCTAGCAAGATAAGGTTTAATAATTCTAAACAGACCTAGTGGTGTCACAGCTGTGATACCCATAGACTTCTCATCTTGGTTTCTAATATGATTTTCTATTAGTGTGTGGGTTGCCTTACCTCTATTTATGGCAGAGGCAGATATGTAGTTGGCCATCTTCTCACCAACTGCATTACGCCAACCTTCAATCTTTACTTTTCTTTCGGGAATCGCACCTAGAATAGAAGTAACAGAAGGCATATTAACACCATCAATAGTATAATATCTTATACCATCTTGGTTCTTACCTTTCACACCTAAAGTTTTAGGTAGTTTTTCTTCATTCAGTTCTACATAATTAAACGCCATAATATACCTTCCGTTAAATATTATATAATCATTATATCATTATTTGTCAATATTGTCAAGCCCCTTGTAGGCCATCTTTAATCTATGAAAATCTGTACAATATTCTATGCCAAATGCTTTATATTCTTTTGTAAAATGAAATAGTTGCTCAATACTACGATAGACTTTCTCTATCTGATTAGCACCTGGTTGCTCATATTCTGCACATAATGGTAAATGTATTGTAGTTTTGTAACCTTTTAGTTGCCAAAATACTGCACTCATAGGTTTTGCATTTATAACACAACCACCTAGATTACACCCACCTATTATTACTTGGGTATTGTATTCTTTAATATCCCAATTCATGTGGTCTTCTACTTTTTCTATGATGTTTGATATTTGTTCTTCGCTTGAAGTATAGACTATATCATAGCCTGCACCATGTAACATTGCTAACAATTCAGAAAATTCATTATGCTCTGGTTTTGTATTTGTAACAAAGACAATATTATCTTTGTCAAGGTTTGAACATGTAGCAAATTTAAGTAATTCGGAATATCTTCTACCGTTTGTATATTGGTCACCCAATAAAGGATGACCAATAAAATCAATTAACATAACAATGGTGTATTTCATTATATACCTTTTTGACAATACAAATCAATTATCTTGTCTTGTTCTTTTTTTCTATCATCATTAAGACGTTCAACAGCTCAACTAGGGTCATACGGTTCGTATACCGTCTTACCATCATCATTTCTGTATGCTCTTAATACTTGTTTTCTGTTTTCTTCTTTGTTCTTATACGAACAATGAATCCATCCGCTATTAGGTTCTTCTGGTTTATGAAACTCTAAAATCAGCTGGTCAAAATCTAAAGTATCTATAATATACTTTGCTAAGTCAGCGTTAGCAATTCCAAAGATTTCAAAGTCCGCAGCCTGGCCTTTTGCGTGCTGGGACTTCATACTTGACCCAATCTTTACACACAATTCAGGACTACGATAACCACTTGATACAGATACTACTTTGCCATAATGATCTCTAACTTTTTGTAGAACATTATCACATAGTTTTTTTAAGTTATCCATATGATCTTCGCTTGGATTATTGCTAATACCATGTCTATCTGCTGTTTGTGAAGCAGTTAGTTCTTTAAGCGAAAAGTTTTTGCTTAGTTGCATTTAGTTTATCCTTTGCATTTAGTTTAATTTTCTTCAAGGTTCTTACATCAAACCATAATTTAGATGATCTGTCATTTCTTCTTTTTTCTTCAACTTCATTCACTGCTCTTTTCAGTTCTTTATGATGAGTTTTCACTTCTAACATATTACCCCCTTGTAAGTTTTAACAATTTGTCCATCTGAGCCTTGATAATTGGTCCTCTATTTGGCCAATGTATATAAGGTTCATTAGACTTTGAAAGATTATATAAAAAAGGTAACATAATCTTTTCAATCTCTTTAAATCTTGCTGTAGTATCAGCGTCCTGTATATCTTTGTTAACAGAGTCTTTCTCTGCTACAATCTGCATAACCTCATTCATAGCAGATTTTATATCAGATACGTCTGACTTAATTTTTGCTAGTTCTAGTGGATCAGCACTCGGCTGACTTGTTGTTTCTTCAGCTGGTTTTTTAGATACAGGAGTAAAACCAAAGTCAACGTCTGTATCAAACTCTCGCATAAAATCAGGTATGTCTGCCATAGTTATTCTCCTTGTTTATTTTGTGTTTTAATTACTTGATTTAATAATGTTGTATAAGGATTAAAGTTATAATCTTTTACCCCACAACCTGTTAGTAGTATTAGCGTTGGCAGGACTATAAGTCCTGCCCGCATTGTATTGTACAATGAGCGGATTGACTTATTAGACTCTGGTATACGACCGTTGTTGTTCAGTTGCTCGCTCTGTACCCATTTATTATTTATTTTTTGCACGTTGTCTAGCCATATGTTTTTTAACTACTTGTTCTGTTTTAATCTGTTTAACGCTTTTCTTACCATGTTCTCTGCCAAAGGCACTTTGTGGGTGTGCTTCTGCGATTTTTGATTGCACTTCTTTCCATCCTTGATCATGTCTATAACTCATACCACTAACACCTGCAACAATATTAACACTTGTAATCTGTTGTTTTACATGTTTGTTCTTTTTAAGATATGATTCCATTTCGCTTATTGACATCATGTCAGTAAACTCTTTACCAGTTTTGGTATTCTTAAATGTGTATAGGGGCATTTATTTTAAAGTTAGATGAAATAGTAATTGATTTGTTGCTAAAAGCATATCTTCTAATATACTTTCTAAATCCATTTGACCTTGCACTTTAGGGTTCTGTGCTATCTTATTAAGTCTAGCAACTTGTTTCTGCACTTCACCTTTTACTTGACTATTATCAGCATAGTTCATTATGCCAGGTCTTAATTCTGCACTAAACTTAATTCTAGTACCTGATTTACCTTGCCAAGTTTCTACAAACTCGTCATTTAGTTTATTAAATTTTTCATAATATTCACCTGTTGTTTCATGCTCAGAATATGACTCTGTTTGCCAATGATAACTTTGAATATCATTTAAAAAGTTCATGTTTAATTGTATAAAATCTGTTACGTTATTCATAGTTCTATTTAGTATTTGCTATTGTTACTATCCTCTCTATCAAACTGCCTAGACCATTCTGTCTTTGCATAGTTAAAAGTTCTTTAACGCCTAAAGGTAAAAAGTCTTCTATAGTTAAACTAGCAACTTCGTCTTTAGGACAACCATTGCATAAGTCAGTAACTAACTTTGCTGTACCTTTTGTTATAAATGCGTCAGCGTCAATCTTATATATCATTGTATTATCTTCTTTTGCACCACCAATCAACCATAGATTACTAGCACAACCTCTTATCTTATTATCATCTGTTTTAACTTCATCTGGTAATTGTTCTACGTCTTTGGCAATGTCTATTAAATATGCAAGTCTATCGTGCCCTTGCAACATTTTTAGGTCTTCGCCCTTTTGTTGTATTCTTTCTTTTATCATCCTTCTTACCAAATATTCTATTGTAATTATCTTTGTATAGTTGAGTAGGTATTCTACTCTTACCATCCCATTTACCTGGCATTTTCTTGTAACCCTTGTTTGAACCAATCAGGCATAACTGCACCATGTTTTTCCCATTTAGCAAATCTTACTTTTTCTAATATGTAATACTTACGATACGAACCTACAACATCGCCTGGTATCTTACAATGATCAGGCATTGCTGGTGTAGCGTCTGTAGCGACTACGTTCAATGGTGCATTTTTAGGTGGGTGTTTTAGTAGATCAGCAAGTTTAGTTATTGATACATGGTCTGTATCTTTTTGCCATCTTAATTTGTATTCTTCGTTTAGTGCTATGAAGTGATTAAATAACCAGTTGTAATTATATGCTGACTTGATTACCCATTGTGTACTAGGGTGACCTAACCAACCTGCTTTGTAAACTATTGCTTCTTCGTTAGGGTTATCTAGTCGCCATCTTTTAATCTTACGACCATTCTTTGTAGTATCAATATATTCTGTGCCGTCAAGTACTCTTTTAGCAGTACATAACATCTGAGCAGACTCTAGTATCATTTTAATAATATGTTTATCACACATCATCTTAGCCGCTGTCTTCGGGTCTTTGTCAACATAAAATATATTCATTAGTGTATTACCTTTCTCATTACATAGTTTAACATATCATATTCTTTTGCCAAGTCAATTAGTTTATGGTACCACATTGCTTTAAAGTCATTGTTATTTGATTTAGCACATGCACTAGCAAGGTTGTTTAATCTCTTAACTTTGGTTGAGAATCTAATAGGTCTATCAAATTTAGTAGTCATAGTATTATTATATATCATTTTGACAATAAAGTCAAGCACTAATTTTTATCGCTATTCCAGTCATATATTTGATTTAATTTAAGTTTAATTTCGTCTGGATTGTCACCTAACTCTTTTGTTAAATCTTTGTATATTTTGAGTCGTTTGTTACGATTCTCTAATACTTCTATTCTTTTTAATGCTCTCTCCATAGTATCTGTTTTCTTTTCATCTCTCTTATCACGCCATTGATTTAGTGATATATTAGCAGCGATCAATAGTAATACTGCAAGTGGGTCAAAAACAAATATAAGTATTAATATAATAATACGAACGGCACTATCAAAATGATCATTAGCATTATCACCATAAATCAACTCGGCAACGTACTTTAATGGACCCACATCCGCTTCTAATTTTAATTGTTCTATATTTATTGACGATTTGGAATTGTTCAAGTTCGTTATTTTTTCCATTGCTTCGTCTATTGATTTATTCAACAGGTCTCGTTCTTCTTTTTGTTTCTTTCGCTCTTTTAGTCCCCTAGTAACAAATTCCTTGTCAATATAAACGTCAAGTGCTTTATCTAATTGAGCAAGTGTTCTTTCTGCTCGTTCTATAATCTTCTCTTCCTGTCTAATCTTTTTATCTATTAGTTCTATTTGTTCAGTATTACCTGCTGTAGGTTTAACTTGATCTAGGTGTGCCTTTGATAAGAAACCAAAGATACCTATTGATGTTATGAATATTAAAACTATAATTGATGTAAATAGATATGCCTTTAATGATTTAGGTATGTTTGAGCGCCAGTTATGATACAACCATGAGGCAGCAACTAACTTACCTACTTCTAATGCTGAACCCATTGCAATAATAGGTACATATGCACCAGCAAACAATGTCGCTAAACCAAGTATAGAATACCCAGCAGCAATTAACGATATGCTGATTGCACTTATAAAAGTTATTAATGTTAAGAACATGTATTATTTATTAGACCAATAAGTCTTTTTGTACCAGTTATAATATGCTTTATCTGTAAAGATTTCTGCGATTTCTTCGGCAGGTACTTGATCACTCCTAATACATTCTGCAAGTGATTGATATTCCCACGTGTCAACTTTACGTGTAACCTTTTTACCTCTAGCACCCTCTGCTAAAGTTCTTACGTTTCTTTTGTGATTTTCTGAATTAGCATAACTCACTGGCAATCATCTCCGTATTTTACACCAGGCATATACTTATACAAGTCTGCTAATGGACCTTTTTCTTTGTATTTCTTTTTACGTTCTACCTTTTCATTATAGTTAACAACTAAAAAGGCAATGAAAAAACCTATAAAAGTTATTGTCATACCTAAAAAGAATAAACCTACTCCGTACTCTGCTGTCATTTTTTCTCCTCTAGTTTTCTGATTTTAAATATCATTCTAGCAACTCTAGCGTCATAATCTTTTGTTGTAGAAAACTTATCAAGTTTTTTAATCAATAACAATGAGTCTAGCATTTGATTCTTATCAAGCATTTTTTGTCTTAATACTCTAAACTCTTTGTAAGCATTATGATTGTTTAATAGATCAATATAATAGTTTACACTATCACATTTACTAGCAAATACTTTTACACCCCAACCAGGCCACTTTGTAACACCTTGTGGTAATAGATGTGGTGAGTCTTTACTCCATGTTCTAATCCCAAATAAATTATTACCTTCTACTGCAAACCTTGATTGACCCCAAGCAGACTCTAACGCTGCCTGACCTATAATCATCTCATAAGGTACTCTTTTATCTTTAGGTAATGTAAAATTTATGAAGTTTATACATTTGTGCATAGCACGTACAAATTGTATATCATTGTTATATGTAAATTCAGGTTCTTGTAAATCCATTGCCTTAATCTCATTCATATAAAATATATCTAATTCTTCATTCACTTTTGCAATAGCAGACTCATTAGGTTTATGTGTACCGTACAAGTATGAAACAACGCATAAAGTCAATACTGCAAAGAATACCTTTGTATAAAACCAAGCCAGATTTGCTAGTCTATGCCAATTAAATTTTGCCATCTTTAACCACCTTTTTTAAGTCTTTGATTGTTTTAGTTTTAGGCATTGTAACTGTATACCATTTATATCTTACCTTGTGTTCACTACTAGGACCAAATGATGGCACGTCATATTCTCTATTAAACACAAGTAAATCTTTTAAATAAAGATTGACTAAATCATCTAAAATATTCTCTTGGTGGTTTTTAGGTACGGTAGGTGTTTTGAAATAACCTTTACCTTTTATCAGTTCGTTTAATATCTCTTTATGTTTCTTCAATAGTTTCATTATATACCTCTCTTTACATAATATTCATAACCATGTTCTTCAAATTTCTTTTGTGTAAAAACAAGGTTGTCGTTATCCAAATGACTTCTATATCCTTTGAAAATCTTTTTACTAGTTCTACCAGGAAAGTTACACAATATATCTTTTTGTAAATGTCCTGTATAATATAGTTCCCACTCTTTTACGTTATTGTTAAGTACCTTGTCAATAATGACAATACCTTTTTTGATTTGTTTCTGTAGCCACTCATCAATGTGGTTCTTCTCACCGTCTTTCATAATATACTCTTTCTTATAATTGTAAACCCACGTAGTTTACTTTTGGACTAAACGACCAAAACACGTCATTGTGATTGCCCGAGTCTCCCAGGTTTTGCATTTGGTACAAGTGTACCATTTCATGTACTAAAGTGTCCATAAAATCTCTTTTATCAGGATATGTAGGTAACATCTCTAACTTGTATAATCTAGTACCTTTTCTTTTCCATTCAAAGGTTACTACTTGTCCTACACACTTCTCTCTTTGTAAATCTTTTATTTGAATTTGTCCGAACGGACTTAACTTGCTATCAAAAATAACATTGTTTAGAATTTTGAAATACTTTTTAATATCTTTATAGGTAGTCTTATATTGACGCTTAGAAGAAAACTCCTTTTTAAGAGCCTTTTTCAACTTCATTGCCTTCATTTTTCTAGTTGTTATTTTCGCCATTTAAAATTGCCTCTTTGTATTTTTCGTCAAGTTTTAATCTTAAATCAGCGGCAACACCATCAATAATTTGTGGTAAGTATGCCTGTAATATAATTACTGAATCTATCATAAATTTGTGGGCAAGTTTTTCAAGTTCTTGCTCCATAATGTATGATGTATCAATATCTGTGCCTTTAATAGTTTCTGAAATAACATGACCAATTACAGCCTTGTTATAGTCATCTGCCTTGGCAACGTTAAAGATAGACCAAGACCAAGTATAGACAAATAATAAAAATAAAATTAAGAAAGATTTACGCATTGGCATGTGCCTCGTAAATTACTTCATCAACTGTATTCTCATCAATACCTAACATTGCAATATTATCAACATCCATAATTTGATCTCTAGCGTCTGTTCTAGTAATCTCACCAGATGTTAATTTAGCAATGATGTTATCAACTTTAGTTTCAGTAGTATCTTCAATCCATTGTTTTGTTTTTGACATTATATATTCTCCTTTGTTGTTTTCATATGATAATAATATCAGAAATCAACAAAGAAATCAAGCAAAAAATGGACAAATAATGTAGATAAATCAATAGGTTTATAGGGTGTGACATTCTGTCATGCACCCTATAGTTGAATATTATAGAATCACTTAATAATATTTATGTTTTAGGACGTTTTGTAATCTGAATTCCAACCAAATGCTTCTTTTACCACAGCGTCTGTTAGACCTTTGTACTTTTTATTAAGTGCTTTGTCTTTTACTGCGACCATAAGAGCAGCGTCATCTTTATGTAGGCCTTCAAGTAACTGAATAAACATCATTTCTTTTTTAGTTTTAGGTAGTTTACTGTCAGCGCCTTCTACAAAGTGCCATAGTCTTCTAGCTTCTTGGAATAAAGTAGTATGTTCAGTACCTGCTGGTGCGTCATTCTCTTTGTATGGTGGTATACCTTCAGGTAATGCCCATTTAATTTTAGGATCAAATGCACCTTTTATAATTTGTCTTAAAGGTATAGAGTCATTCTTCTTTAAAACAGCAATCTTTGCTGGTTTATCTTTTGCGTTATTTACTTTTGTTAGAATTTCATGTAGTAATGGAGCAGATGAACCTGCTGTATCCATACCATGTAATTGTGATGTTGTCATTGGCATAATGCCCTCCTCATGTTGTTATGTAAAGGGGTAAGTCTCCCTACCCCTATACAGATATTTATACTTAATGAGAATTAAGCATTTTTATATGCGAACGGAGTCCCATATAATTTTTTAATACCAGCAGCGATAATCGCTTTTGTAGGAACACCCATTCTGTAAGATGTACCTTTAGCAGTTTTGTTAACATAGATCATGTTACCTTCTGCTCTCAAAGTATCAACAAGTGCTCTTGGCGATACTAAATCGAATCTGCTTCTTAATGCTTTCCAAGTCACAGATTGACCTTTTGATAAAAGATTTAGAACCTTTTGTCTTTTAGACAAAGTTTTTCTGCCTCTAGTTTCAGTTTTTTTTGATTTTGATACAACTCTTAATGAGTCATTTGTAAATAATGATTTAAACATTTATTCACTCCTTTTCTATTATATATTGGCATGATTTAGAATTACTAACTTTGCCAGTATTAGTAATTATCCCAAAGTGCTTTATGGAATTCTTAAAATTTGTTATAGTCAATTGTAATAGCATAAACATCTTTACCTTCACCCTTTGTTGTTACTGATTTATCTACACGCTCTTGTAAAGGGTGTTTTATATGTACATGTCTTAACAACATAGAGTTAATCGCCTCTAGTGTTAGTTTATAGTCACTTAAAAACGTTTTGTCTGTTATACTAATATTCTCATCTCTTAATATCAATAGCATTGACTCTGTTAACTGTTCAGATATTGCCTGTACATAAACCTTGTTATGTTGCAATCTCATCATCTCCTGTCGTTTAGCGTCTAATTCTTGTGCCTTTTGATTAGGTCTTTTCATAGGAATTTTAGGAAACAATATTATGTTATCTGGTTTCTTTTCTTTTGTCATCATCTCTTTAATGGTTTCATTATGCCTTCAGGCCAAAATACTTCATCATGTATATTTTTAATTGCAATAGAATTAGCAATTGTAATACTTAATAATATTAACAATATAATAGCATTCAACTTTGACATTACTTAACACTCCTTTTTAGATCATCTCTATTATTTACAAAGACTCTAATCAATCTGGATACTTCAACAGATTCCTCTTTTAATGTTTTTGGATTGATAAAGATAACTCTACTATTATTTACTTTTAATTGTTCAAATTCCTTATCACTTACAATAACAGCGTCATCTGTATGTTTACGCCAATCGTGTGAAGAATAATCTGATAATGCCATTATATTTTCTCACCCTTAAAGTTTACTAAACCTTTATCGGCAAAGTATTCAACTAATTCATTGTACCCACCGATATGTTTATCATCAATTAATATTTGTGGCATAGTTCTTACTTGTTTACCTACGGCCTCAAATAACTCGTCTGGTGTTTTAAAGTCTTTACCAAACATCTTTTCTGTGTATTCAAAGCCCAAACTCTTAACCAAGTGTTTTGATTTTGTACAATATGTACAATTGGGCTTTGAGTATATTTCTATTTTACTGCTCATTAGCAATAACCTCTACTTCGTCATAGGCCTTATCAGCCATTTCTTTTAGTTTGAAAGCGTCAACAACAGTTTCAATAGAGTAGTTATACATCTTATTGTATTCACCCATAGGTAATCTTAAACCTATCCAAGAACGATAGTATCCGTTCTTTGTAAGCGTTACTTCCTGAGCAAACACTTCATAACCTCTTACAGGTGTTTGTTTAATTATATTTACCAATGTAGTTTCAACATCTGTAACTACGGTCTTATTAGTATTCTTACCTAATTCAGTAGTAAATATTTTCGCTTTCTTATTCATCTCACCTTTTACTTTATCAGCAAGTTCAGCCTTTGCAATCATCATACCTTTTTCAATTGCAAGTTCTAAATCTGGTGAAACACTCGTACCGACACCAAAGATACAAACTTTATCTTTGCCTTTGCCGAACGTTTTAGTACCACATTCTTTCTTCTCGTTATAATCTTTCATATACCAAGATGGTACTTTAAGGACTTGTTTATCCTTTTCTTGTTTGATTTTATAAGTGCTACTAGAACAATTTGCAAGTAACAGACCTATAGAACCGATCATTATATATTTGAGTATCTTACTCATTCACCTTCTCCTTCATATTATTAAACACATTATATACTATTTCTTTTGTTTTGTCAACAGCCTGTGTTTTCTCAACTGTTGATGTAAATGGATCCCATGCAAAAGCAAGGATAACCCACAAAATCGTTAAGGTTATTATACCTCTTATCATTTTCGTACCTCCCAATTACCGTCTTTATCAAGGCAAACTTTGCCAGGTTTATGATAGGCATGTTTCGGCCTTTCATAATATCTGCAATAGGCAGGTGTAAACATATCTCTATAATAGAATTGAGCAAACAACTCCCAATAACTAGGGCCATCGTATGCCTTTCGGCCATCTGCACATTCTACTACTTCCTGTTTAACAATATCGCCATTGTCTAATTGCTTAATTTCTACTTTAATGAAACAATATTGATCTTTGATAGGTTGTATTTTATCATATTCAACTTTTGTACCATTGTTTTCTAATGCCTCTAGTTTCTTTATTGTGTTTTCAAAACTATCTTCAGCATAACTTGATTTTACTACAAACAATAATGCCATAACAAACATTATTAGTAATATATGATTGCCTAGATTCCAGGCACTCTCACCCACCGTGTGTGGATTTTTAGGGTCTATAAATTTTTTCATTGTGTTAACATCCATCTACCGTCAGGCATTTTACACGCCTCATGCCATTGCATTTGTCTATACGGATTACCATATAGTATAGTATCAAAGAATCTAGTGTTATCTAAATTCTGATCGTGTGTAGTTTCAATCATTGTACATTTAATAGGTCCCTTTAAATAAAAACCTGTAGTTTTAATAATACCATTACTTTGTGTTTTAGGGTTTTGCCAAGTAGTAAACCCTGGACTATTAGGAGCATTGTCTAAATGATCTATAAATGCTCTTGTCATTAACTGATCGTCTGTTTCGGAGTTCATTATATCTGCACCCTTAAAAGAACCTGCAACTGCACAAGTAGCAACGACAGCAGGATTATCTGATAAGTATTGCCAACATGCTGTACCAGCAACAGCCGCTGTAGTGGACGCACCAATATAGGACTGTTTACTAGCACAATTGCATAGGAACAACAAACAACTAATTAAAAGTAACTTCTTTAACACCTTCAATCTCTTTCTCTTTTTTCTTTTTTTCTTCTTCTCTTTCTTTTTGTTTTTCGGTCATTTCATCAATCATCTTTTTATGTTCGTATTCTTTCAACGTCATACCGAAAACAACTTTGTAAAAATGATCAACTGGTACAGGTGATTGATAGGCAAGTATGAGTCTATCAAAATTAATATCTAAATTTCTGTACATTTTAGGATTTGTTTTTTTAGTATCGGCATGTGATCTCAATACAGCAATTCTGTTTGTAAACATATTCTCGTACGGAGGTTTAGTTGTTGATTTTGCAATGTCTTTTTGTTTTGCAATCTTAAATTCTTCAAATATAGTTTCTTTAGTTATCATAATATAGTCCTTTTGTTAGTTTATTCATTAATTCTATCATAAAATAGTCTATTTGTCAAGCGTTAAAAACCCTTATAAATCATAGGGTTTTGTGTCATTTGCCACTATTTTACACGTGGATT
>Ga0315326_10000338_pt1 | contig 22455 bp, 18 predicted proteins | sample M180m32315metaG_FD_203457 | JGI IMG/M metagenome (GOLD analysis project Ga0315326, IMG submission 203457) | Ammonia-oxidizing marine archaeal communities from Monterey Bay, California, United States - M1 80m 32315 | ecosystem: Environmental > Aquatic > Marine > Coastal | place: USA: California... | reverse complement strand
CCCATCCAGTGCCAGTGCTATTTCCAACTTCTATCATAACGACTTTATTTTTATTTTTTCTATAAATATCATATGCTAGATCCCCACTAGGAGTTATAGTATCTATTGGTTGCGGAGTAGCAGTAGGCTGAGGCGTTGGTATCGGAGCTAATTGCGGTACTATTTCAGGTATGTATTCTTCAACAATAAAACGATCTCTTTCTTTAGAAATCTCATAAACATCATTTGCATAAGTTTCTGCTATCTCTTTTACTTTTTCTTGTTGAAAAGGTGTTATTGTAGCAGTTGGTTGTGGAGTTGCAGTTGGTTGAGGCGTTGGTATCGGCTGAGGAGTTGGTGTGTTTAGCATACTTATATTGTATTCAGCAATTTTTTGAGCCCTTGCATCTATAGTCGCTTCTATATCAATTTCTTCACTGCAAGAAAGTATAAATATCAATGTTAGTAAAATAATTCTTTTCATATTTATATTGTATTTAAATCTTTTTTAATTGCAGATGATAAAGTATTCAATCTGTATCTATTTAATTCACTAGAAAGAAGAAGATTATTTAATATTGAAACCGAAATGTTTTTTTCTATTGAAGCCCAACCAATACAAGAAACTAATCCTGTGTGTCCAAAAGATTTTTCTGGTTTTTCAGTTTCTTTTTCAAAGTATATTTCACTATCAAATCGTATTCCTAATCCTAATTTTACATCTCTCATATTGTCGTTATGGTCTAAACCTTTAGCATAAATTTTTAATATTTCATTTTTGGTTTTTTTGCTAATCCAATTATCATTATTAATTATTCCGTTATAAAACATTGCAAGATCATTGCTATTAGAGATACAGGTCCCAGAAATAAGTGGAATATTATTTAGTCCAAATAATTTAAAAATCATAGGGATTGTATTTAATTTTGAAGATTCGTGTCTATGAATTTCTTGTGGAAGATTTTTAGTGTTTTCAGTCATAAATTTCATTCCAGATAAATTTAGAGGAAGTTTTACTAATTCTGTAAAATTTTCCTGGAAAGATTTATTTGTAATTCTTTCAATTATTTCTCCTAATATCCATCCGTAAGTAACTTCATGGTATGCTATTCGTTCACCAGGTTTTGTTTCAGGTGAATAATTTTCTAACCATCTGCTAATTCTATTTAAGTCGGTATAATCTTCATCAGGTAAAGTGTTTGATAATGAAACCCCAGAAGTATGATTTAGCACATGTTTTATTTTTATTTCTTTCTTATTTTTTTTCCCAAATTCTGGCCAATAATGAGATATAGGATCTTCGAAATCTACTTTTCCTAAGTCATATAATTTCCAAATCACAGATGCAACAATTGGTTTACCTGCAGAAAAAATAAAGAAATTTTTATCATTTTCAAATTTTTCAAATTTTTTTATTTTTTTATTTTGGCTGTATACAGATAATGAAAAATTTTTTAATAAACCTTCTTTTTTTAACTGCTGAATTGCTAAATCAGTAAAGGTTGTCATTTTATACTTTATAAGGGATGGTTTGAGGGCCTTCAGGAAGAACACAAATTGAAGGATTTTTTATTTTTGTTTTTATTTCTTCAATAATTTCTTCTATATTATTAATTTTAATTAAATGAGATTTACTTACATCTTTTTCATTTAGTTTTGAATAAAGCATGACTCTATTATTTTCTTGTATTTGAGCTTGAACCTGTACTTGCCATTGATCAGGTTCTAAGTACGATTGATCTTTTAGTTTTAAAAGATATTCTTTTGGAGTATCAACGGATTCTAAAAGTTTTTCATAATTGCTTTTGAAAGGAATGCCATCCGAACATTCTGAAACGCTAATAATTATTCCTCCAGGTTTTGTTATTTGCGCTGCAGCTGAAACCCCTTTGATTGTTTGATATAAGTTTTGGTCTAATGGGTATCCAGAGTTTGATGTAATAACTAAGTCATATAATTTAGTGGTTTTTTGCATAGAATCTTTTTTTACATCTTTACAAGCTATTCCATGTTCAGAAAAAAGTTCTCCAGAATATATTCCTGTAATTTTATTTTCTCTATTAAGAGTTAAATCTATTGAAAAATCTGGCTTATTTAATAATGAAATTTCTGAAATTTGTTTATGAATAGGGTTGTCTTCAATTAGTCCCCAAGTTGAATTTTTATTATTTATTTTGTCATAATCATGTAAATTCATAATAGTTTCTAAACCTGCAAGACCCGGAGCAACCATTTTGGGACCACCAGAAAATCCGGCAAAAAAATGAGGCTCAACAAATCCTGTTGTAATTCTTAAGTCACATTTTGTCCATTCTTTATTTAACTCAATAGGAATTTTTTCTGATGTTTTTCCCATATACTTTAGGTTTGAAGGATCCTCTGAATTATGATTGATAATAGTTGTGTTAGATATTACAAAATCATTAAACATTTCATTTATTTCTTTTTGTGAAGTAGGTCTATGACTACCTGTTGCAATAAATATAAGAAAGTTTTCTTTTTTTATTCCTTCAAACAGATTTAATATAGAAGTTATAATTTCATTTCTTGGTTGAGCTCTTGTATGGTCACAAACTGATAGCCCTACAGTCATGCCTTCTTTATATAGTGATAATAATGAATTTGAATTAATTGGATTAAGTAATGATTTAGTAATGCTGCTATTCGGTTCTAAAATTTCATTTTTATGATTTGGAATTAGTACATCTGAGTTGTCAGGGACTGTAATCTCCATGCCTTCTTTTCCGTAATCCATTTTAATTTTCATTTTTACTCCTAGAAATTATCACTCCAACGTTTTTGGTAAGCCTTAAAGCTCCTGGTTTGTCTATTTTGATATTAGCATTAATCACTTTTTCTTCTTTCAAACATAATTCTGCAATTTCTATTCCTAGAGTTTCAATTAACTGATATTCAGACTCCTCAATGAGTTTATTTATTTTATAAGTGAGAGATTTATAATCAACTGTACTATTAATATCGTCAGTAATTTTTTTAATTTTCTTAATATCTAATGTTATATTAATCACTAGTGGCTGCTTGGTTTCTTTTTCCCAATCAAAAATACCTATTTTTGCATAGCATTTTAAGTCCTCTATAAAAATTTGGTCAAAGTTATTCATTTAAAATACGTGCCTTCCTCCATCTAAAAAGATTCTTTCACCTGTAATAAAATCATTATTTATAAGCATCTCAATGCAACTAGTAACTTCTTCTATTTTTGCAGTTCTGCCTATTGGTCCTAAATTTATTTTTTCGGTTTTTCTGTTTGGTGAATCTGCGGGAGGCAATATTGCTCCTAAAGCTATTTCATTTACTTGATAATTTGGTGCCATTGAAAGTGACAATGACTTAGTTAATCCATATATTGCAGCTTTACTAACACCATAAGAAAATCTGTTTGTTCTAGCTGTCTTCCAATCACTTATATTTATAACTTTTCCTTTTCTATTTTTTTTAAAAATTGTTTTTGAAAGTATAAACGGAGCAATCAGGTTAACATATAAATCTTCTTCAATTTCTTTGGAAGAAGTATTTTCTAGCGTATTTTTCTTAAAAGTTGAAGCATTGTTGATCAATATATCAATTTTTCCAATTTTGTTTTCTGCATCTTTAATAAGCTTTATACAATTTTCTTCATCAGAAAGATCAGATTGAATTATATATGCATTTACATTATTATTTTTTACTTTTTGAAGAGTATCATTTGCATTTGATTCAGATGTATTATAATGAATTGCAATATTTAATCCTAATTTAGATAATCGTATTGCTATTTCCTTACCAATTCTATTTGCAGAACCTGTAACTAGAACATTTTTATTTTCAAGATTCAATATATACCTACTTAATTAGATCAAAAAATTCTTTTCGTGTTGCATTATCTGTCTTAAATGAACCAAAAAGTGAACTAGTGATCATCTCTGTTTCAGGTAAATTTACACCCCTCATACTACTGCACATATGTTGAGCTTTTATCACTACTCCTGCCCCCAATGCTTTAGTGTTATCAAAAATGGCTTCGCCTATATCTTCAGTTAATCTTTCTTGGACTTGAAGCCTTCTTGAAAATACCTTTGTAATTCTTGGTATTTTTGATAGTCCTATTATTTTGTCATCAGGCAGATACCCTATATCAATTTTTCCAAAAAAAGGTAACATATGATGCTCGCAAAGAGAGTAGAACCTAATATTTTTTACGATGATAATTTCATCGTATTTCACATCAAATAATGCGTTATTAATAACTTTTTCTATGTCAGCTGTATAACCAGAAAGAAGTTCTTCGTATGCTTTTGCAACTCTTTTTGGAGTATCTTTTGTACCATCCTTGTTAACATGATTTTCGAGAGAATCTATGATTTTTTGAAAAGAATTTTCAAAAACATCTTTATTAAATTTATCCATTTTATCCTCCAGCTATTGATGGTAAAAAATGCACTTCTGTGTCATCTTCTAATTCTTGAAGTAATCCTTTTCTTGTAGCAGAGTAACCGCAAATTGCGGCTAATCCTGGCTTAATCCTATTTCCGTCTACTAAATGATCTTTTGTTCCAGGGTACATTTTTTCTAAATTATCTATTACCTCACGAAGATTTTTTCCTTGAACTTGAACATAATCTTCATTGTTGGTTTCTTTTTTTAGATGATAAGGTAAATATAATTTAGCCATTATCAATCACTTCAAGTATTTTTCTTGGGTTCATTGGCGTGCTATAGATTCTAGTTCCTGTTGCATCTTTTATTGCATTAGCGACAGCACCTAGAGGAGGTACTATTGGTACCTCTCCAACTCCTCTTACTCCAAATGGATGCAAAGGATTAGCAACTTCAACCATAATTACATCAATGTTTGGCATATCCAATGCTGTAGGCATTCTATAATCTAAAAAGCTTGTATTTGCCATGGTTCCATCTTTTTCAATATAATATTCTTCATTAAGTGCCCAACCTATTCCCTGAACAGCTCCACCCCTAATTTGTCCTTCTGCATATTGTGGATAAATGGCTTTTCCTACATCTTGAATTGCAGTATATCTTGTTACGTCAGTTTTTCCAGTTTTAGGATCTATTTCAAGATCGCATATTCCTATTCCAAAACCATTACCTGCAGCAGATAAGTTTACAGAGGCTGTAGAAGTTACAGGTCCTCCTGTAGGATTTATTTTTGTTGCAAGTTCTTCTATGCTCATCTTTAAGTCAGATTTTTTTGAATAGAAGGTTCCATTGTCAAAAGATATCTCTTCTTCTGGCTCTTCCCAAAGAATTGAAACTCTTTTCTTCATTTCCTCAATTAGTTTTTTAGCAGCTTCCCATCCAGCATAGCCTGTAGCATACGTTGTTCTTGAACCACCCGTTGTAGCCGTAAATCCAATCGTATCCGTATCAGGTATAGAAGGGTGGATGTTTTCTGCTGGTATCCCTAGAGTTTCTGCAACTTGCATTGAAATGGAAGTTCTTGTGCCACCTATATCTGCAGACCCTTCATTTAATGCTATATTTCCATCATCTTGAAGTATTAGATCTACCGTAGATCTATTTCCTCCATTATGCCAGTATCCACATGCAATACCTCTGCCATAAATTTTGTTCTCATCTTTTTTGTCTATTTTTGAATTCCAGTGGTCGCTATTTTTTGCAGCTTCAAGAGTTTCTAGAAATCCTATCTTATGATACAAAACACCATCAGGTTTTCTTGTTCCTTCTTTAGATGCATTTGCAATTCTAAAATCAATTTTATCCCAAGTCATTTTTTCACATATTTCATCTATTACACTTTCAACAGCAAATGAAACTTGTGGAGATCCTGGCGCTCTATAAGCGGCACTTTTGGGCTTATTTACTAATACATCAAATGCATCAACTTTTATGTTAGGAATATTGTAGCAAGCTAAACAACAAACTGCGGCTGCAGGAATCGCAGATCCGGGATATGCACCTGCTTCTAATTTTATATCAACAGCTCCCGAATTAATTTTTCCATCATTTGTTACCCCTATCTTTACAACTATTTTTCCTCCAGGGGCTGGACCTGAACCTTGAAAAACTGAAATTCTATCCATTATCATTTTTACTGGTTTGTGACCGGATTTTTTTGATAATATAGCAGCTAAAGGAGGGAGGTATACTTTTGTTTTTCCTCCAAATCCACCACCGATTTCAACGTAATTAGAAGTTACTTTAGAAATTGGAAGATCTAAAAAACCTGCAGTTAAGTCTCTAACTGCAAACATACCTTGTGTGCTTGACCATAATGAAAGATGATCATTTTCATCCCAATGTGCAGTTGCATTATGAGGCTCGATATATCCTTGGTGTACCATTTGTAGATTGAATTCTTTTTCAAGTACATAATCAGAATTTTTGAAATCGTTATCAGCATCTCCTAGTTCATGGCGAAAATGCTTAGCTATATTTGTATTTTTTACGGTTTTTCCTAAATGATCTGCCTCAAGATCTTCTAAAAGTATAGGTGCATCTTTTGCAATTGCTTCATCTACGTTTTTTACTGGTTCAAGTATTTCATATTCTACTTCAATTAATTTACATGCTTCTTTAGCTGTATTTCTATCAGTGGCAGACACAGCTGCAACGGGATGTCCTTTATAAAGAACCTTATCATTAGCAAGAATATTGTCCACATCTCTTTTTAGATTTACGTTTAATATTCTTTTTTGAATTTTTGAAACATTTTTATCGTCTCTGTTATTGTTTATTGGAATATCTTTCGAGGTAATAACTGCAAATACTCCACTCATTTTTTCGGCTTTAGACGTATCAATAGATTTTATTTTTGCATGAGCGTATGGGCTCCTTAAAACTTCACCCCAAATCAATCCAGGTAGCTTTACATCTGCTCCATAAATCGCCCTTCCAGTTACTTTGTCATAACCATCATGCCTAATTGGATTAGTGCCAATTACATTATATTTTTTTTTAGAATCAAAATTTATTGTCATTTCTTTATTGCCTCTCCTGAAAATAAAAAACCGTGCTATTTAAATATTACAATATTTAAGACACACGGTTTTTTAGTTTATATTATTCTTTTCTAGTCAGAAATTTTTCCTAAAACATTAAGAATTCTTCCTGGTTTCATTGGAGCATCATAGAATCTTTTTCCTAATGCGTCATGCAATGCATCTCCAATAGCTGCTATTGGAGGACAAATAGGAACCTCTCCTACTCCTCTTACTCCAAAAGGGTGCCCTGGATTTGGTTTCTCTACCATGATTACATCTATGTTAGGCATATCTAATGCTGTAGGCATTCTATAATCAAGATAAGATGTGTTAGCTTGAGAACCGTCATCCTTCATAAAGTATTCTTCGTTTAAGCCCCATCCTATACCTTGAACAACTCCTCCTTGAATATTACCTCTACAATATGCTGGATATATTACAGTTCCAACATCTTGTACCGCAGTGTATCTTACAATGTCTGTTTTTCCAGTATCAGGATCAACATCTAAATCAACTATGTGAGTACCAAAAGCACCTCCAGCAGATTCTAGGTCTACGCTACCGCTTGAAGCCGCAGGTCCACCTGTACTATCTAAGTTGGCTGCAAGTTCCTTGAATGTAAATTTAAGTTCAGGGTCTTTTGTTGCAAAAAATGTTCCGTTGTCAAAATCAATATCTTGTTTATCAAGAGACCAAATGACTGAACATCTTTCTTTTAATACTTCAATTAAGCTTTCTGCTGCTTTTACAGCTGCAAAACCTGTTGCATATGTTGTTCTAGATCCACCTGTTACATCTGCATATCCTGCAGTTTCTGTGTCTCCTACTGTTGGCCTAAAATCAGTTGCAGGAATACCAAGTATTTCTGCAGCTTGCATAGAAATGGAAGTTCTTGTACCTCCAATATCAGTAGATCCTTCTACCAATGCAACAGTACCATCTGTATTAACAGTTAGGTTTACAGTAGATTTAAGTCCTACATTAAACCAGTATCCTGAAGCTATTCCTCTTCCTCTAACTCTTCCTTTCATTGGAGTTCCAAGTTCGGATTTCCAATGATCACTAGCTTTAGCAGCATCTAGAACTTCTTCGTTCCCAACTACAGGGAATACAACTCCGTCAGCTCTTCGTGTTCCCTCTTTTGAGGCGTTCAAAAGTCTGAAGTCAACAGGATCAATTCCGTGTAAATCAGCTAATTCATTAACAACTGTTTCTGATGCAAACGCTGCTTGAGGTGAACCAGGAGCTCTATAAGCTGCTGATTTAGGTTTGTTTACAACAATGTCATATCCATCAATTCTTGTATTTGCTATATCGTATGGTGCAAAAATACATTGAACTGCAGCTCCAACAGCAGCACCAGGGAATCCCCCTGCTTCAAGTTTGATTGATGTATCAGCTGCAATTATTTTTCCATTTTTATCAGTTCCCATTTTTACTGTTATTGTTCCGCCAGGAGCAGGTCCTGATGCTTGAAACACATTAGTTCTTTCCATAACAGCTTTTACTGGTCTTCCTGACTTCTTTGACAATGTCGCACAAACAGGCTCTAGATAAATTGGAATTTTTCCTCCAAATCCTCCACCAATTTCTAATGGAGTCACTTTAACTTTAGATACATCCATATCTAAAATAGCTGCAGTAGAAGTCCTTACAGGAAATGCTCCTTGAGTTGAAGTCCATACCTTTACTCTGCCTTCTTCGTCCCAAGTTGCTGTTGCGTTATGCGGCTCTATATATCCTTGGTGAACCATTTGTAAAGTAAATGTTCTTTCAACTACATGTTCAGCATCTTTAAATGCCTTATCTGGATCTCCAAATTCATGTCTAGTAACAGAAGCTATGTTGGTATTTTCTACCTTTTTACCTATATGGTCTCCAACCAAATCACCTAATAGAATAGGAGCGCCTTCTTTTGTAGCATCTTCCACATTAGTTACTGATTCAAGAACGTCATATTCTACTTTTATCTTTGATGCTGCGTAATCTGCAACATATCTATCCCTTGCTGCAACAGCTGCAACAGCATGACCTTTATACAAAACTTTTTTAGTTGCCATTATGTTTTCTGATGACCAAGCAACATTTTCTGTTCCTTCTCCATGATCTATCCAGCTATCAGCTAGATGAGGAAGGTCTTTTCCTGTCATAACTGCAAAAACTCCATCTACTTTTTCAGCAGCTGAAGTATCTATGTTTTTGATTACAGCATGAGCGTGTGGACTTCTAACAATAGATGCCCAAATAAGTCCTGGGAGCTTAATATCGGCTCCATAAACAGCTCGACCTGTAACCTTGTCGTAACCATCATGACGTATTGGATTCGTACCTATAACTTTATAGTTTTTAGAGTCTGATACATTTACCATTTTTCGTTCTCCTTTTTAGTTTTTTATTTCTACGAGTTTTTAGCAGCTTTTTTAACTGCTTTAATTATATTTTCATAACCTGTACATCTACATAAATTACCTGCTAGCCAGTGTCTTATTCTTTCTTCACTTGGATCAGGCTCATTATCTAGTAAACCTTTTGATGCTACTAGAAAACCAGGTGTACATATTCCACACTGAAGAGCTGCTTCTTCAAGAAAAGCTTGTTGTAATGGATGAAGACCGTCAGCTGTTGCCATTCCTTCAACTGTTTCAACTTTTTGGCCATCAACTTCAGCTGCTAGTACTAGACAAGAATCAACTATTCTTCCATTCACAGAAACAGTGCAAGCGCCACAATTACCATCGAGACACCCTTCTTTACTTCCTGTTAGTCCAACTATTTCTCTTAGTGCATCTAATAAACTTACATAAGGATCAGTTAAAAACTCTTCTGGTCTTCCATTTATTGTTGTTTTTACGTGTATTTTTTCTGTAGCCATCCTATCCTCCAATTCTTTCTAGTGACTTGTTAAGCATTCTTAGTGTCAAAACTTCAATCAAATGCTTTCTTTGATCAGCTGTTCCTCTCATGTCTTCAATTGGAGAACATTCGCCTTTAGCTATTGCTGCAGCCTCTTTAAATGCTGCTTCGTTAGGCTCTTTTCCTTTGAGCGACTCTGATGCTTTTGTTGCAAATATAGGAGTAGGTCCTACTGATGCTAATGCGATTTTTGCCTCAGCAATTTTACCATCTGAACCAAGTAGTATACTTGCTCCTACTGCTGCCACAGCTATATCCATTTCATTTCTTGGTATGAATCTTTCGTATGCTGCTCCAAACTTATCACCTTGATTTGGCATAGTTATTGAAACTAAAATTTCGCCTTTTCCAAGTACGTTAGAACCAGGACCTGTGCAAAAGTCTTCAACAGGAACAGATCTACTGCCTGATTTTCCTTCAATATTGGCTACTGCAGAGTGCACAATAAGTGGTGCGATACCATCGGCAGAAGGGGTAGAGTTACATAAATTACCTCCAAAGCCTGATCTGGACTGAATTTGGATACTTCCAATTAGTGTGGCCGCATCTATCAACCCTGGGTAAGTTTGACTGATTCCAGAATCGTCATAAAGTTTGTGACAAGGAACTGCTGCTCCTAGTACTAATTCATCATTACCATTGCTAATTTCATTTAGTTCAGGTATTTTTTTTATATCGACTACGGTATCTAGATCAAATCTGCCTCCTCTGATTTGAACAAGCAAATCAGTACCTCCGGCCATTGGCCTTGCTTTTTCACCGTGCTTTTCTAATATTTCTACAGCCTCTTTTATAGTAGTGGGCGCAGAATATGCAAAGGGTTGCATAATCTCTCCTTTCGGATTCTCAATCTCTTAATTGTAATTATTCTCTTTGATAACATTTTATAAGTTATTCGTAAAGAGTAAAACTCTAAAATAAAACCTTTTGTCTGTTTTTATTTTTTTCTCAATAATTTAAGACCAGTTATCATTCCTCCAATTATAATAACTATAAGGCTAGAGATTCCAATTATATTAAATGCGAATTTAATAGAAAATAATTCAGCTAAAAACCCAACAATAATGGCTCCTATTGCTACTGAGCCCCAACTTAATTGGCTAATGCTCATGATTCTTCCTCTAAATTCCTCTTTTACATTTGATTGAATGATTGTTGTTCCCATTGTGTTAAAAAATCCTTTAGCAAAGGAAATTAATGCAAAAAGAAGAAAAATATTACTAATTCCAAAATTTGAACCCATAATAATTAGAGTTAAAGAAGATATAAGCCCAAATCCAAAATAAAACAAGTATTGATTTAATTTTTGACCAAACAATATTAAGATGCTTGTGGATATTAATCCAGCAGCTCCACCATATAGTAATAATTTTCCATAAACTTCTGAATCACCATTTAAGAAATCTGTTGTTATTGCAGGTAATAGCACATCATAAGACCCTGCAGTAAGCCCAAAAAAGAAACCTATAAATACAACAATAAATATAATTGGAGTTTGAATTAAATAATTCCAACCTAATTTGAGTTCTTGTATTATTCCAACTGACTTTGTTTTAATTGGTTCATGTAATTTATAGTTCATTTTTCTTAAGGTTACAAAAGTAAATAAATAAGAAATTCCAATTATAAAAAAAAGCCCTTCTAATCCAATTATTCTCACTATCGGGTGAAACAATGAAGGACCTATTATTCCAGAAATTCCAAAAACAATTGAATACATTGAAATGGCTACTGGTAAGTATTCCTTTTTTACTAATTTTGCGATCATTGAAGATCGTGATGGTATATCAAATGCTAGAAGGGTTCCTGTGACTAAAGATATCAATATCAATACTTCAGGATTTATCAATTTTAGAAAGATTAAAACTCCTGTTAGAAATGTCATAAAGCAAAAAAATAGCCTAGTGAGTCTTAAAATTCTTAATCTATTATATTTATCAGCTACGACTCCTCCAAATATACTTAGTAAAAGTACTGGCATTAAGTTGGCACTAGATACTAATCCAAGCATGGCTTCTGAATCTGTAAGTGTTCTCATCAACCAAAGTCTTCCATAAATTAGAGCCCACATTCCTATGTTAGAAAAAAAAGCTGCTATCCAAAATAATCTATATTCTTTAGATCTAAATAAATTAATAAAGGGTTGGTCAAATATTTTTCTCATGGACAGATAATCTTTGAATGAAACAATGAATCTCCATTAAGACTCCTGTTTAATAGAAGTTTACGTGTCATTAAATGCAACCCGTAGTCCCAAGTAAAACCAATTGCTCCATGTAGTTGGTGTGAGGCCCAAGCAATATTTGATAATTCTTCATCGCATTTTATTTTAGATAAAGACACATGTTGATTCATTTTTTTGTCTTCAATAGATAATTTTGAACAATATCTTATCAATTCTCTTGTTTCTGATATTTTTATATATATATCAGCTGCTAAATGCTGTATCGCTTGAAATCTTCCAAGCGGTTGATTAAATTGTTCTCTAGATTTTAAATATTCAGTTGTCATACTTAATATTGAATTAGCAACACCAACAGATTCTGCACATTTTGCCAAAGTAAATAATTTTACATAATTTTCAACTAAATTAAGTTTTTCGCTATCTAAAATTTCATTTTTAGAAACTTCAATTTTTTTTAATGTAATATCATTTAATTTTTGTCCAGTTATAGTTTTATTTTCATTTAAAATAGCAACATTCTCTTTATTCAATATGATTAATTTTTGTTCATTTTCTAATAATCCTAATGTCAAAATATGTGTTGATTCATCTAGATAAGGTAAATTTTTTATCTCGCCATCTAAAAAATAGCTATTATTACTTTTGTGAATAACTGGAACCTTTTTATTATTAAAATATTGTTCACTTACAATGCTCGTTATTATTTTTTTTGATGTAGAAATATCCTGAATTATTTTGTTTGAAAAACTATCTTCTAACTTTTCTAAGATAAAGATTGTAATAGAGTTTTCTATATATGGGCCATCGCATAATTTACTACCCCAGCATTCTAGTGTTAATATAAAGTCAAAAAAACTTAATCCTAATCCTCCATTTTTTTCGCTTGAAAGTATTCCTAGAAATCCTAGTTTATTTATCTCGTTCCATCCATGATTATGACTTCTTATACCTTCTGCTTTGTTATTTTCAACCCTGATGTCAAAGTTTTCTTCTAAGCTATTTTCTAAGCTAGACAAAATCATTTTCTGAGACTCATTTAATTCAAAATCAATCATTTAGGAAGCCCCAATCCTCTTTGAGCAATGATGTTTTTTTGAATTTCAGTTGTTCCTCCTAGGATTCCTCCAGAAATAAAGAAAAGGCGATTTTTTAGAATTCTTTTTGAAAAATCGTCATGATTATTGTCCTTAATAGTCACTTTTTGGCTCAGAATTTGAAAAGCAAACTCATGAATTTTTACATTTATTTCAGTTGCTAACAATTTACTCATGGAAGGCTCCATGTGAATTTTTTCATCTTTAGTTTTTATCCATAATGCTTTGTAGGTCATGATTTTTGCTGATTCCAAATTTGATCGTAATAAAGCAAGATTTATTTTTATATCGTTCCTAGAAAATATATCTATTTTTTTACAATAATTTTCAATATCATCTAAGCATCTCTCTGCCCATCCAATGTAATCAATACCAGATCTTTCAAAATTTAATAAATCTAAAGCAACCATCCATCCATCGTGTAATTTTCCAACTATATTTTTTCCAGAAGTTTTTACATTAGACAACACAACTTCGTTGAATGATGATGACCCTGATACATTTTTGATTGGATTCACTTTTACACCAGGGTCTTTCATGTCAATCAACACTAAAGATAAACCCTTATGCCTTACACTATCTTGAAGAGTTCTGACTAGTATGAACATTCGGTCTGCTCTATGGCCTAAAGTTGTCCATACCTTTGTCCCATTAATAGTTATGGTGTCATTTTCTTCATCATATTCACCTTTTGTTGAAACAGAAGCTAGATCTGATCCAGAGTTGGGTTCTGAATAACCTTGGCACCATTGAACCTCGCCATTAGTTATTTCTTTAAGATATTTTTCTTTTTGATATTGAGAACCATATTTTAGCAAAGTAGGACCAATCATTCTTACCCCAAATCTATCGTTCCCTGGAGACATCCTATATGCAAATGTTTCAGAAAGAATTATTGAACTTGAAATATCTTGATCTAGGCCGCCATATTCTTTTGGCCAAGATGGAGCTATCCATTTGTTTTTTGCTAACTCTTTTTTGATTTTCTTTGAAAGATCCCAATCTTCATCGAGTCTTTCATCAGGATACTTTTGCCAACCTTTAGGTAGAAATTTATCAATTAATAAATTTATTTGTTTTTTAAAATTTAGTTCTTCTGATGAAAACATAATTTATCAAATTTTATAATTTTGGTAGATGTTTTAGTATTATGGTACATTAATAAAAAAATTTAAAAATCTATGGTTTCTAAATATAAAGAAAGTTATTTATGATCTATATAGATTGAAGAATTTCTAATTTTTATATAGGAATCTCATTATTCCTTTTTTCATATTCATCTAATGAGTTAATTCTTCTTGGTTGGTTTTTTGGAATTGTAATTTTCTTTGAAAGTTTCTCTTCATTTAAATCTTTTTTTAAGTCTTTTAATTCAAATCCAAAACGATCAAAAGACAATTGTGTTCTTTTTTTTGGAAAATTTTGAAAAGGGAAACCGGCTGTTCTAGCTAAAAGATTTAACAAAGTTTTTGAAGCGCCTCTAGGTTTATAAAGCCCATTTTCCCATTCACTAATAGTTTGTTGCCTGACTCCTAGCTCTTTTGCCAATTTAGTTTGAGAATTTCCTATATGAGATCTCAGAGCTATTATAGTTTCAGAATTCCACTCAAAATTGTTAATTTTATTTAAATTATTTATAACCATAGGAGAAATAATAATAAATTAAGCGTTTTAATAGGTAGTTAGTTTAATTCCACTTTAAGCGAATAATCTAAATTTAATTAAAATCGTTATCATTAAATTTAAAGAAAATAAAATATGACTTTTTTAATTTCCAAGTTGCATATAGAAAAGATAAAATATAACTTTTTTTCTTATAAGTTTGCTGTATTATTACTTTTTCTTTTTTCTTTTGCATTGAGGTTAATAGGAATCGATTGGGATTCAGGATATTTATTTCATCCAGATGAAAGAGCCATTTTGATGCATGGATATGATTTGAGTTTTTATTCTCTCAGATCTTTGGATTTCTTTAATTCTGATCTGAGCACACTTAATCCAAAATGGTTTAATTATGGAAGCTTTCCTGTTTATTTTGTAAAAATAATAAGTTTCATTTCAAATTTTTTTACAAATACTTCAATATATGAATTGAGGATACCATTACGTGTATTTTCTGCGTTTATTGATTCTATATCTGTAATTTTTATATTTAAGCTTTCTTCAATTTTTCTAGATAAAAAATGGAGTGTTCTAACAGCATTTTTTCTATCGATTTCTTTAATTAATATTCAAAATAGCCATTTTTTTACAACAGATATTTTTATTACTAATTTTTCATTAGTGATAATATATTTTAGTTACTTAAATATTAAGGAAACATCAAACTTTAAGTCTTTTATTTTAGGATTGTTTTTTGCTTTAGGTTTAGCCTTTAAGTTTTCTTTCGTGATGATGATAATTCCAATATTTTTATCATTTTATTTATCTATCAAAATGAATGATTTAGATTATATTTTCCTTTTGAAATGTATGTTCATTTTTATCATTAGTACATTATTTTCATTGTTTTTATTTCAACCATATATGTTTTTAGATTTCCATACGTATTTTTCACATATAAATGAACAATCGAAAATGGTAAGAGGTATTGTTGATTTTCCTTATACTAGGCAATACCAAGATACGACCTCATTTATTTATCCTGTTAATCAAATATTTAAGTGGGGATTGGGTCCATTTATTTCAATTTTTGCTTTTTTGGGTGGAATTTATTTTCTTTTTTTATCATTAAAAAACAGATCTGTATTTGGCTTATTAATTTTTTCTTGGTTTGTTCCTTATTTTGTTATTAATGCTTCTTTTCAAGTAAAATTTATGCGGTATTTTTTACCATTAATTCCTTTTTTAATCTTTTTTTCAGTCGTTTTTATAAAGCTAATAAATGATAAAGTTTCATCAAAGTATAAAAACAAAAAAATTAATTATTTTCTTTTATTTTTATTATTAATTCCAACTATTCATTTTTCATTTTCATTTATAAATGGAATTTATCTTACAGAGCACCCAGCCTTTAGTGCATCAAAATGGTTAAATGCCAGAGTTACTTCAAATGATCTAATAATTCAAGATCATTGGGAAGAATCAATTCCAAGACTAGAAAATTTGAATTTATCACATGATCGTTTAGAGCTATACAACCCTGATTCTCCACAAAAATTTGAAAAAATATTTAATCAATTAAGCCAATCTGAATATTACGTTATTTTTTCAAATAGATTGTACGCAACCATTCCAAGATTGAACGACAGATACCCTGCTTCTATTGTATTTTATGAGAAATTATTTGATGGATCTTTAGGTTATGAAATAGTTAATTATCAAAAACAATCAATGAACCTTTTTGGCATTAATTATTCAGAAAATTATTTTGAAAGAATAGATATAAAAAAACCTGAATTGATCTCTTCTTATGAAGAAAAATTCTTTTTGAATATTGATTTTGGATGGTCTGATGAAAGCTTTTCAGTTTATGATCATCCTAATGTGATTATTTTTCAAAATAAAGAAAAATTTTCTAAAGAAGAATTAATAAAAATATTGGATTTTAATAATTATGATGATATTTCTTTTTTTGACTTGTCTCCAGAAATTCCATATAAAAAATACGAGTTTGATTATTCTCAGGACTCATTAGTACACTCAGAGCAATTTTTCTTATCTGAAAAATCTGTTTTTATTCAAACTATTTTCTGGTTTTTAGTTATTAGCTTTTTAGGATTCATTTCGATTCCTATTTTTTATAAGCTTTTTATTAATCTCCAAGATTTTGGGTTTGGATTTTATAAATTTTTCGGTCTCATTATCTATGGTTTTTTAATTTGGTTACTATCATCTAATAATATTATTCAATTTATGATCTTTGAGATGATCTTAGTCCTGATTGTATTTTCTATGCTTTCAGCTTACATATTTATAAAGAATAGATCAGAAATAATTTTTTATATTTCAAAGGCAAGGTACAAAATTCTCACGGTTGAAATAATATTTCTTATGAGTTTTTTGGCTTTTTTGTCTATACGCTTGATGAATCCTGATTTATGGCACCCATATAGGGGCGGCGAAAAACCTATGGACTTTGCGTATTTAAACGCTATTTTACGGAGTACTTCTTTTCCTCCATATGATCCATGGTTTAGTGGATACACATTAAATTATTATTATTATGGGCAGTATCTTGTAGCGTTAATTTCAAAGCTTTCAGGAATCCCTTCTAATATTTCTTATAATTTGGCTATCCCAACATTTTTTAGTTATGCTTCTGTTTTAGCATTTTCTTTTTCATCAAATTTTAGTTATTTATTTAGAAAGGCAAAAGGATTAAATTTTGATTGGTATAAACTCCCATTGATTTCTGGGATTTGTTCAATTTTATTTATATTAATTTTTGGAAACTTTGATTCAACAATTCAAATTTATAATATTATTTTTGGTGAACAAGACGTTTTTGATTATTGGAGAAGCACTAGAATTGTTTCAATGGTATCTTCTGGCTTAGAAATAAATGAATTTCCATTTTTCACATTTCTTTTTGCGGATCTACACGCACATTTATTAAGTATTCCTATGTTGCTTTCCTTAATATTTTTATCTTTTCTTTTTTATTATGAAAGTTCATCGCAATTTATAAGAAGCAGAGATGTGCTTGTCTTGTTATTTTTAGGTTTGCTAACAGGATCAATTAAAGCAACAAACTCTTGGGATTACCCTCTCTCGTTGGTAATAGTTTTTTTATCTATTACTTTATTAAGTCTCAATGGTCCTAGAACAAAAAAAATAAAGATACTTAAGGTATTATTTTATTTTTCTTTATACTTCATTTTTTCCAAAGTATTATTTTTTAATTTTGATAATTCATTCATAATGCCTGAATTTGCTGTGAATTTTTCTAAATGGAAAACACCATTATGGTCTATGTTACAAATTTTATTATTACCAATATTTTTATCATTATTTTATATTTTTTTGTATGCATCAAATTTTAAAGTTAAGTTCAAATTGTTTTATCCATCTTTTTTATTTTCGAAAAATAAAAAGTTAATAATGTTTATATTTATTTTTTTTCTACTGATTTTATTTGTTTTATTTTATAAATTTTTAACAGTATTTTCTTTGTTTATTGGAATATTGTTTTTTGGTGCAATTTATATTTTAAAAAGAAAATTTTTTGAAAATGACTCACAGTTATTTATATGGATTGCTTTGTTATTTATACTTGGATTTTCTATTTCTGCTTTTACTGAAATCTTTGTTATTAAGAATGATATAAACAGAATGAATACATTTTTTAAATTTAATTTTCAATCATGGATTCTGTTAAATTTAGGATCAAGTATACTAATTCCATTTATGATCAATGAAATAAATTCAAAATATAAAAAATATATTTTTGTAATTATTATTTCTCTTTTAGTAACTATAGGAATGTCTTATCCTGTTTATTCAATCAAACCTAGAATTTCAGATAGATTTGATAATAAACAGTATTCTTTAGATGGAATGAAATACATGCAAGGTAATCAATATTCTCAAAATGGAAATCTAATAAACCTCTCTGATTCTTATAAAGCTTTAACTTGGATAAACAATAATATAAAAGGCAATCCTGTAATACTTGAGGATTCAGCAGATTTATATAGTTGGTCATCAAGAATTTCAATATATTCAGGCCTGCCTTCTGTTTTAGGATGGGACTGGCATCAAAAGCAACAAAGATCATTAGAATCAAATTCTGTGACTATAAGAAAAAAACAAATCCAAGAATTTTATTCAACAAGTTCTATTGAATACATTAATGACTTTCTAGATTTTTATGATGTTGGATTGATAATTTATGGAAATGTTGAGATTCAAAATTTCCCTGAATTTTCAAATAGATTAGAATCCATGAATATAGATGGAATAAGTAAAATTTACGATCAAGATAATTATAAAATTTATGAATATATTGCAACCAATTAAAAATATTAAGTATATATTTTTTGATATATACGGAACCCTAGCGGGTTTTTACCCAGAAAGAGAGAAGATTCAAAAAAAAATACTAAAGAAAAACGGTATTTTTTTGTCTGAAGATCAAATTACATTTGGCTATAAATTTGCAGATGAATATATGGCATTTCAAAAAAAGAATAAACCTTTGAGAAAATTAACTAATTATGAAAAAAAGGATTTTTTCTCCAACTATCAATCAAAAATTATTGAAGCTAATAAAATATCTATTGATAAAAATCTTGCATGGAAAATATGGCAAGAAATTTCTAAAGAAGAGTATGAATTAAGAATTTTTGATGATGTTATTGATAATCTAAAATGGTTGTCAGACTTAGGACTTAGAGTTGCAGGAATTACTAACATGGATATCAAAGGCGATGTTTTGATGAAAAATTTAGGGATTGAAGATTTTTTGGAATTTGTGCTTACTTCATTAGAATCAGGGTCTGAAAAACCTGATTCTAAAATCTTTTTAGATTCAATAGGCAGGGCAAATATTAAACCTAATGAAAGTATATATGTCGGAGATCAAATAGAATCTGATTACTTGGGTTCGCAAAAGATAGGAATGATTCCTGTTCTAATAGATAGATATAAATACTATGAAGATTTTTCAGGGATTAAAATAAAAAACCTAGATGAAATTAAGAAATTATTTTAATTTATTCTAGGTTTTTATTATTTATGCATCAAAAGATAGATAGAACTCATAAGGGTGAGGTCTTAACCTTATTGGGTCTACGTCATTTTCACGTTTAAAATCAATCCAAGATTTTATTAGGTCTTCAGTGAAAACTCCTCCTTTTAGCAAGAAGTCATGATCTTCTTCAAGAGCATCTAATGCCTCTTCTAAACTTGCAGGTACTTGAGGAAGTTTTGCTTGTTCTTCTAATGGTAATTCAAAAAGATCATGCTCAAGAGGTTCTCCTGGGTCATAACCGTTTTCTATACCGTCTAATCCAGCAAGTAACATTGCAGAAAACGTCAAATAAGGATTACATGTAGGATCAGCGGATCTAAATTCAATTCTTTTGGCAGCTGGATTTTGGAAATACATTGGAACTCTACAAGCAGCAGATCTGTTTCTAGCAGAAAGAGCTAATATAGTAGGAGCTTCGTATCCAGGAGTAAGTCTTTTATAGGAGTTTGTAGTTGGTGCTGCAAGGGCCATTAGTGCTTTACCGTGCTTTATCAAACCACCAGTATAGTGAAGTCCTAATTTTGAGAAACCTCCATAGCCGTCTCCAGCAAAAAGAGGTTTTCCGTCTTTCCAAATTGATTGATGGGTATGCATTCCTGTACCATTATCTTCAAAAATTGGTTTAGGCATAAATGTTGCAACTTTTCCATGTCTTTTAGCTACATTTTTTACTACATATTTATAAGCCATGACATTATCAGCTGTATCAAGAAGAGTGTTATAAACTATATCTATTTCTCCTTGTCCTGCTGTAGCAACTTCATGATGTTGTTTCTCAACTTTTATTCCAAATGAGTCTCTCATAACTCGAATCATTTCATTTCTCATATCTTGTTGTGTATCAACAGGAGAAACTGGAAAATAACCACCTTTATGCTTTGGTCTATGAGCCATATTTGGAGTTTCTCCATCTATCATATAAGGATTTCCTGAGTTCCATATTCCTTCATCTGAATCTACATAATGCATGCTACTATTAGCAGAGTAGTCAAACTGAGCAGAATCAAAAACAAAAAATTCTACCTCAGGTCCCCAAAAAGAATTGTCTCCAACTCCAGTGCTTTTTAGATACTCTTCAGCTTTTTTTGCAATATTTCTAGGGTCTTTAGAATATTTTTCTCCAGACATAGGGTCTTTGATATCTGCAATTACAGTTACTTGCCCATCTACAAACGGATCTATTTTGACTGTTGATGAATCTGGAACTAATAACATATCAGATTCATCAATAGTCTGAAATCCTCTTATGCTAGATCCATCAAAACCTGTTCCGTTAGTGAAAAGCCCATCATCTACCTCGCTTATAGGTACAGAAACATGTTGCCAAACACCAGGAAGGTCAATAAATTTAATATCTAAAACGTCACATCCATTATCTTTCATAAGTTTTAGAGCATCTTTTGATTCGTTAGCCATATTAAACTCCTAGTAAAATATTATTAATTATAATTTTGTTATTTTATAATAACTATTAGGTGTTACAAAACTGTTAATTATTATGACTAAAGAAAAAAAAATTATTCAATTAGGAAAAGAATATCTAAATGAATGGATTTCTGAAAATCCAGAAAAAAGATTTAACTTAGAAGGATTAACATTTGAAAATGAGGATTTTTCAGGTTGGCGACTTTCAAAAGCATTAATGAATAATTCAAAATTTATAAACTGTAATTTTTCCGAAGCTGATCTTTCTGAAATATCTGCAATAAAAGCTCAATTTATTAATTCAAATTTTAGTAAAACGGCTTTATATAGGGCAAACCTTTCAAGGTCAATTATAAAAAAATCAAACTTTGAAAATTCGTGGCTATATAGATGTGTTTTCTCTAATGCAACAATACTTGATTGTAATTTTCACCTTGCAAAAGCTCAAAAAGTACGATGGCCAGAAGGTTTTCATTTAGAATAAGTGATTTTATACTTTTTTTCTAACTGTAAAATAAGTTCCTATTGTGAGAAGAAAAATAGATAAAAAAAGTGCAAGACTTAAGCTTTCATCAAGTAGAAACCATGATATAAAAATCCCTATTATAGGTTGAAATAAATTAAAAAATGTTACTTTCCCGGGTAAATAACTTCTTAGTAAATAAGTCTGTAGTATTATTCCCATTCCAGCTATTAATATTCCTTGATAAGCCATTGAAAGTATCAGCTTTAGAGAAATATTCAGAAATATATTTTCAAAAAATATTGCTAAGAATAATGACATTATTGATCCAACTACTGCTTCTGATAAGATTACTTGAGATTGCCCAATTCTCTGAGTAATGTGTGAAACCCAAATTAGCCTTGCTCCTAAAAGCATTGCAGAGATAAGCATTAAAATATCTCCAAGCAAATATTCCGTAAAATTTTGATTTATTGAATCCCAAAATAATACTACAACACCAGAATAAGCTGTTAATAAACCAAGAGTTCTAGATAAGTTCAATCGATCATTAGGAGTAAAAAAATGAGAAAAAATAGCAGCCCATAATGGAAATGTTACTATCATTATGATTCCATGACTTGCAAGTGTATGAGCCTGACCTATATTATAAAATCCTATTTGCGCTGCGGGGAATAGTCCAGCTAAAATAATAGGAACAATATTATCCTTTTTTATTTTTAAAGTATCTTTTTTATAAA
>Ga0315326_10000337_pt1 | contig 22470 bp, 18 predicted proteins | sample M180m32315metaG_FD_203457 | JGI IMG/M metagenome (GOLD analysis project Ga0315326, IMG submission 203457) | Ammonia-oxidizing marine archaeal communities from Monterey Bay, California, United States - M1 80m 32315 | ecosystem: Environmental > Aquatic > Marine > Coastal | place: USA: California... | reverse complement strand
ACTTTACCTTTTATTTCAAATTTCTTAAGTGAAAATAATTTTAATCCTAAAAATTCTAAAACATCATTGTATGTTTTTGAAGGATTTTTAAAAAATTCCTCACTTTGAATGATTAAAAATTGTTCTTTAGGGAAAACTTCCATCCATCTTTTGATTTTATCTACGTATAGACCTCGATGTAGATATGCATGACGAAAATAAATATCGCTATAATAGTTTGAATCATTAAGCATTTTATTAAATGGTTCAGTTATTCTTTGTTCTTCATCTTCAATAGCCTTTTCAAAAGATGAAGGTTCACTATTACGCCTTTGTATCATAGTATAATGTGAATGAGCCCTATCTACAGGATTACGCAATAAAATAATGAATTTTGCATCAGGGGTAATTTCTTTAATACGTTGGGGAGCAAAAGGATGATCAAGATATCTCTCTGTACCTTCTCCAGTTAAAATTTTTGAGTGTTTTTTTCTTGTAAAAAATTTTGTCAATTTTAATGGAAAATTGATTTTATACCAATTAACTCCTTTAGAAAAATATTTATCAAAAAATCGAATATCTTTAGAAGAGGGAGATAGAATTCCAGGATGTTTAGAAAGATAAACAAACATAGATGTTGTTCCACATTTTTGTCCACCCAAAATATAAAAATCAGGTAAAAGATGTAAAGGTCCAAAAAATGTATAATAAATTTTATAAAACATAGAGAATAACATACGAGTTTTCTTACGTTCTGATAATTTAGGTACAATACTTTTTCGTAAATTATAAAACATAATCACAACACTCCAAATAATTAATTCCAGTCAAAACTTTTCCCGAGAAAGTCATACAGTTTTTGATTGTGAGGTTTAAAGTAATCTACAAGTTCATTTCTAAAGTCATCATCAATAGTTCTATTTTTATTGACTTTACCTTTTATTTCAAATTTCTTAAGTGAAAATAATTTTAATCCTAAAAATTCTAAAACATCATTGTATGTTTTTGAAGGATTTTTAAAAAATTCCTCACTTTGAATTATTAAAAATTGTTCTTTAGGGAAAACTTCCATCCATCTTTTGATTTTATCTACGTATAGACCTCTTTCAAAATAGGAGTAGGTGAAATACGAGTCTGCATAATATAATGGATTTTCATAAATCTTTTTGAAATCATCTTTTGTACGCTTAGATTCATTCAAAAATGCTTCTTTAAATGATAAATTTTCTCGATTGTTACCTTTCACTCTAGAATATTGTGAAAATGAACGTGAAATTGGATTACGCAATAAAATAATGAATTTTGCATCAGGGGTAATTTCTTTAATACGTTGGGGAGCAAAAGGATGATCAAGATATCTTACACTTGCCTCACCTGTAAGAAAATTTTTTTTGAAAAAATTTATTTTGATAAATTTATGGAGTTTAAATGGAAAACTTACTTTATACCAATGTAATCCACGTTCAAAATATCTATCAAAATAACTGGGTTCCTTAGTATAACAAGGTTCTATAGAAGGATGAGTAATTAAATAATCATAAAGCGAACTTGTTCCACCTTTTTGTGTACCAATAATATAAAAATCAGGTAAAACATGTAATGGTGCAGTTACAAAACAGTAAAATCTATGCAACTTGACTAATACAAAATAAATTTTCTTAAATCTAATTGATTTTTTAGAAACAAATTTTCTAAATTTGTAAATTATCTTATTTGTTTTTTTACTCATTTAATTCAAATAAATCACTAGTTATGTTATAAATCCCATGCAAATAATGTGTCTACAAATAAAAAAATAATGTTTAATTTATGCGTAAATTAAAACAATCAAAAAAAAATATCTAGATATTTTAAGATGTATATTATAGAATCATAGATTACCAAATGTCTAAAATTCGTGTAACATATTCTGGATTAATTTCATTTGTAATTGGTATAGGTAGTCTTGTAACTGGATTAATTTTTACATTAATTGTTACCAGAAGATTAACACCAGAAGAATTTGGGGAGTGGGGTCTCATTGGAGCTTTAACAGGTTATGTTCTAATGTTTAGTCCAGTGATTTCTTATTGGAATACAAGAGAAATTGCAAGAGGAGAAAATTCTGGAAGAACATCTTTACAAACAAGTAGTATGTTTTCGTTAATTGCAATTTTAGGATATTTCTTAATTGTTCAGTTAGTTAATGGGAGTACAAATATCAATGTAGATCTATTTTTGTTAGCAGCAATTATGATTCCTATGGAATATGTAAAATATTCTTTAACTGGAATTAGTTTAGGGTTTAAACCTCAAGCAGGTGAATATGGATTACTTGTTTTTGAATTTGTAAAAATTCCTTCTGGAATAATATTTATTTATTTTTTAAATATGGGTGTAGAAGGAGCAATTATTACATCCACACTATCATCATTTGCCAGCATTATTTTATTACTTATCTTATCACGTAACAAAATTAGAGGAAAATTTAATGTAAAGTATTTAGTAAAATGGGCAAGAATATCTTGGTTACCATTATATCCAAAAATTTCTTCAGTATTTGAGAGATCAGATATTACTGTGTACACAATTTTAACGGGTTCAGTTATAGGATTGGCATATTGGGGAGCTGCTAATGCAGTTGCACATATTGTAAATCAATCATCTAAAATTAACAGAGGATTATATCCAATGCTTTTAGGAGGAGGGAAAAAGTCATCATTAAAAGATAATTTAACTCATGTGTTTTATTTTGCTTTTCCCTTAACTGCCATATGCATTGTATTTGCAAGACCCGCACTTTTTACACTAAATCCAGCATATGAAATTGCTGTACCAGTAGTTTTAGCAATTATTCCTGTTACATTCTTAAGAACTATTTCAGCAATTTTTTCACAAGCATTATCAGGCATTGAAAGAGTAGATGTAAACGAAGAAGCATCATTAAAAGATTATATTAAAAGTAAATTGTTTATAATTCCCACATTAGTAAATATTCATCGTGGAATATATTTAGCAATTTTTATTATATTTTTAATAATTATTGTACCATTAAATTATTCAGAATTAGAAATTGTAATGTATTGGGGAATCATATTATCAATAACACAAGTACCATTCACAATATATTTATATTTTTTAACACGAAAAGAATTTAATAAAATATTTGATACAAAACCAATTATAAAATATATTATTTCTACATCCATAGTATTTTCAGTAATCAATTTAGTAATGGATAGATTCTTAATTTACCATATTGAAATTTTTAATTTTCTTCCAAGTGTACTTTTTTATCTTTTTCTATCAGTTTTAGGATATTTAGGAATCACGTATATTGTTGATCAAAATACAAGAAAATTAGTAAAAGCAATTATTAGAGAAATAAAAAATTAATCATCTAAATCATATAGTGAATAATCTATTTCAAAAATTTTAATGTTGATTTGATTAAATCCTTGTTCTTTAGTATCATAAATTTTTATTAAAAATGGTGTATCAATTTTTTCATTAAATATATTATCTAAGAAAGATTGACCATTGTCAGTATCAACTAAGATATATTTTGCATTAATGGATTTACCGTGAGAAATCATTTCATGAATTGATTTTCCATGTAATTCAACTATTTGATTCCCAGAATGTAAAACAGAATCATTTAGAATTCTAAAATCTTTAAAATTTCCTGGCGGATTATTTAGCTTTGCATATGAAAAATAACCATGATCAAACGTTCTAGAAAATTCAGGATCCATAATAATACCGTCTAATTCATTTTCAAGTAAATGGGCAAATTCAATTTTCTCATGTTCTTCATCAGGAGATTTTAAGTCATATCTGAGCATATATGTTATTGAAAATAATAAAATAATGCACAATATAATCACAAGGAAAATATTTTTCTGTTTTTTGGAAAATGCAAAAGTATTCAAACCATATTCAACAACTCTTTGAATAGGCAGTATAGAGAAAATTACAATGAAAGGAATCAATCCAAACAAAAACCTTCTTTCATTGATTACTGCAAGAGGAATAATCATACAAGCAGAATATACTAAAATAACTATCCAATTAGCTTTGATATAGGAACTATTTTGATCAAATGGTCTAAGTGAGAATAATAAACCAAAAGGTAACAAAATTAGCAAATAAGGGAATGATAAACGGATTGTTTGTTCAATTACGTTTGAACTACCTGTCAATAGAAATCTTTCAACAAATTTGAAAATTCCTTGTTCTTCAATATAATTAGATGCAGTTTTTTCAGATTCCTTAACTCCAACTCCAACATACTCTTCAACAAAAAGATGATCATTATAGTATAGATAAAAAGGGTCATCAAATTGGTCATATCTTTGCATAAGAAGCGGGGATACTACTAATGCAAATATCATTAAACAAAGTAAATATTTTAAAATTAATTTTGGTGATTTTTTATTTACTACAAAGAAAATAACGGTAATTACAAAAAGAATTACAACACCTTCAAGACGAGTCCACCAAAGAAGACCTGCAAAGATAAATGACAGATAAACTAATTTATTATTTTTATTTAAGATAAAATAAATTGTCAGTATAATTATTGGTATGTAAAGTGATTCAGTGAATCCAAATCCTGCTCGATAATTAATGTGAGGTTCAAAAGCTAATAAACTTGCACCAACTAGAGAATATTTTACATCATAGAACTTTCTACTTAGTAAATACATTGGGACAATGGCCAATGTAGATACCAAAATACTTGTTATTCTAGTAATATTTGAATAGACAAGAAAATCATTTGAATCAAATAATCTATAAAAAATTGATAAAAATAAAGGCCATCCGGGGTTTTGTTTAGGATTTATTTCAAAATCTCCATAAATATATGAAATAGCTCTTAATGAAAATAATTGATCATTGTTTACTACAGGTAAAGAGAAATCAACCAAGGATATCTTAAGAATAATAGAAATAGTACCGATTGTAATAAGACATAAAGCAATATTTTGTTTTGAAAAATTCATTAAATCACCAATAGATAAATTCTTTGATCAGTTGTAAACTTAATTGACTTCCTGTTGTCAGTGGTCTCATTTTAGCTTCTCCACCTATTCTTTTTGGTTCCACACCATCAATTTCAGTAATTTTTAGTTTTTTCTTCATAGATTTGATACTCATTTGTTGTTCCAGTGTTAAAAATTCACCATCAAGTTTTATTTCTTCAAAAATTTTTTTTTTGATAATTTTAAAACCAAATAATGTGTCAGTGAGTTTTCCACCAAAAAAACAATTTGCAATAAAAGTAAACATTCTGTTTCCAAAAGCAGTAACTAATGTATCATCCTCACTCTTCCCATTTTTTCCAAATCTTGAAATTTGGACAATATCATAATCACCATCGTTCATTTTTTTAATTAATTTAGGAATATCTTCTGGCAATGCATTTCCATCAGGACTAAAAAATAAAATATTTTCACTACTAGCATATTTCACAGCTTGTCTGTATGCATCACCTAAACCATCACCAGTTTGATTAATAACAGTAAATCCCATTTTCTTTGCCTCTTCAGGTGTACCATCATGGGAATTGTTATCAATAACAATCCATTCTTCAGCCCAATTCCTATCAACTTGAGGAAGAGTATGTCGTATCCCAATTATTTCATTCATTGTTGGAATAATTATAGAAGTAGACATATTGACAATGAAATGAAGATTATTTGTTGTTATTTATGCATTCATAATTTAAAACAAATTAAGATTTTTTAATTAAGTATCCATTTGGATTAAATGTTAGTAAAAATTTTTCTTTAGAAATATCAATTTCAAAACCATTATGATTTTTCATATATTCATGAACTGCTTCCATTGGACCACCAATTAATTCAGGCCAAACTGGATGACCACCCATAGACGTATCTTCAACAATCAGATATTGATTTTTTGTAACAAATTTACCATAAATTTCCATTTCCTCTAAAACATGTTTTTGAGAATGATCATCATCTAAAATAACCATAACTTTTTTATCGCTATTTGGATTAATTTTTTCCATTAATGTTTTAATTTTTTCAATTGATGATTGAGCTGTACTATCACCCTGTAGATAATGAATTCTATTATGGGTTGGCCTATTTTCCATCATTGTAAAATCTATTGTAATTATTTCACCATTATTTATTAGATCACAAATACTAGCTAAGAATAATGATGAACCACCTTTATTGGTTCCAGTTTCAATAATTATGTCAGGTTTCTTCTGATAAAGTATTTCTTGATATATCCACAAATCAAGAGGGCATTTCATTGCATTAACTCCCATCCACAAAGTATTATCGTAAGTTTGTTTGTGGCTTTTTTCATAAAGTAGATGAAAATTATCAATTATACTTTTTTTATCTGAATTTTCTAATGATACTGTTTTTTTCCCTAAAAATTTTCTCAACACAATTTGAACACCTATTCCACCTAAATAAGATAATCCACTTAGTACAGTTTTGGTTTTTATCCTATCAATTAATTTGAATTCTGGGATATGCACAAATAATTTACCAGAAATACCATATTTAGAAATTATGATATCTAATAATTTTTAGATTCAGTGTGTAAAATCACAAAAATTGAAAAGTGATTAAGAGGGGTTTTCTCTAAGATTTTATTTAATTTGTCTAATATTTGAAATGGAAATAAAACTTGTTTTTCAATTGAAATTATTTTAAAATTATTTTTAAGCAAAATGGATTTTAATTGTTCAAATTTAATGAAATTACGAATTCCATCATCAAAATACATTTTACTAAATCCAAGTTTACGAAAAAGTGCTCTAATTCTATCAATGATTATCATATTTTCATTTGGAAAAGCAAATGACAGTTTTCCCTTAGGTTTTAAAATTTTATTACAATATTCTATAAAATTTTCAGGATTTTCTAAATAATAGATCATTTCTGCAGAAATAATTGCATCAAAAATATTTTTTTTAAATGGTAAAAACTCAGCATCACAACATACAACAAATTCTTGTTTCTGCTTGGATTCTTTACACATTTCAAAAGAGAAATCAGTACAAATGATTTTAGAATTGTATGATTTTGTTACAAGACCAGAACCGGAACCAGTTTCTAAAATTAATTTAGCAGAATCTAATTTTAAGGATTCAGAACGTCGCTTAACAGTATAAGGATTTGAAATTGAATCATAATTTTTAGCAATAGAGTTAAACTTCTTTTGAAATTCAGACTTAGAGGAGTTCATATATGTTCATTGTTAGAAAATTAATTTAAATATTTTTTAAAAATTAATTATTCCTTTGGTTTATAAAATGATGCAGTGATTTTTAATCCTTCATCAAGTGTGTATTTTGGTTTCCATTTCAAAAGTTTTTTTGCTTTTGAATTATCAATTTGTAATCTAGGAATTTCTAATTGACGTTTAGGAAAACTATTCCATTTGATTTTTCCTTTATAACCAGTAATTTTAGCGATTTTTGTTGTTAATTCTTTAATAGAAATTGCTTTACCAATACCAATATTGATTGATTCTCCCAATAATTTTTTATTTTTACTTTCCGCAGCCAAGACATAAGCAGAAAGGAGATCAGGTTCAAATACAAAATCACGAATTGGTGTAGGGTCTCCTAGTTTAATAGGTGATTTTCCATTATACATTTGATGAATTATGCTTTCAATAACAAATTGGTGATTATATCTACGACCATAAGAGTTTGCATTTCTAAAAACAATTGAAGGGAATCCATATGCATCAAAGAGATATTTCAAATATTTTTCTGAAGCAATTTTTGCAACACCATATGGACTAGCAGCTCTTAATTCTGCAGTTTCTTTACTAGGAAATTTGTCTTGTATCCCATATTCTTCAACAGAACCTGAAAATATGAATTTCTTCAAATTTGGAAGCGTACGTCGTGCTGCTTCAGCCATATTGACAACTCCTAGAAAATTAACATTGAAAACTTCTGTAGAATGTGTAAAACTATATGCAACAGATGTTTGTGCAGCTAAATGAATAATTACTTCAGGTTTAAAATTTAATAATATATCGTGGATATTCAAATAATCAGTTAAATCTCCATAATAATACGAAACACCTTTTCTTTTTTCCCCTCTAATCATAGATTCAGTATTTTGTGCAATTGGTCTATCGGCAGATGCAACATTTCTTGCCATTGTCCCAAGAGTATGACCTCTTTCAAGTAATTTTGTTGCAAGTTGATCACCTAAAAATCCAGTCATACCAGTGACAAAAATTCTCATATTTTACAAAAAATAATAGTTGGTATTTAACGTTTGTATTAAAATTGATTATTCAAAAAGCTTTTACTTGCTCTGTCATTTTACACATATTTGAAAATTCAGATTGTTTAGGATCTAAATTTTGATTATTTATTTTATCCAAAATTTCTTGTATTCCATCAGAAACAGTTTTAGTAATTGAAAAACCAAGATTGTTTTTTATCTTATCAAATGAAACTCGATAATTTCTTGGATCTACTTTTAATTCCTGAATTTCAATAGAAGTAGCAGGATAATATTTTTGAATTAATTCTGCAATTTTAATTTTAGTATAATTTTCTTCATTTTCTCCAACATTAAAAATCTCACCAGAAATTAATTCATCTGAGCTTTCAATAACTTTTAGACATGCATTTGCAATATCATCAACGTGTACTAATGGTCTCCAATAATTAGGACCAAAGACAACAATTTTTTTATCAATAATTGCATCCCTAATCAATTCTTGTAGTAAAAGATCAAATCGCATTCTAGGAGATAATCCAAAAGCAGTTGCAAATCTTAGAACACATGAAGCAAATTCATTATTTTTTGAATTAAGAATCATAGATTCAGATTTAACTTTAGTTTCAGAATATAATGATAATGATTGAACAGGTGTTGTTTCATTAGCTAATTCTGTTGATGAACCATAATTGCTACATGTCGATGCATAGATTATTCTTTTTACATTTTGTTTTTTACAAGCTTGAATTAATGAGGATGTAGATAATTCATTAATTTGGTGTGCTGCATCAGGTATTTTTTTACATAATGGTTCACCCACAATTGCAGCTAAATGTAAAACACAATCAATATTTTCTAAAGATTCTTCTAATAAAGAATAATTTCGAATATCCCCAATTATTAATTCAATTTTTTTCTCTTTAATTAAATCAGATATTCCATCTTTTCCATAAATTAAAGAATCATATACTGTAACAGAATAACCTTGTTCTACCAATTTAGGAATCACTACACTTCCAATATATCCTGCACCACCAGTGACTAAAATCGATTTTAATTTATTCATCTAAAAATTATCTTAAGGTATCTTTATTTATGATTTTATAATCATGTAAAAAAGTTTTGGAGAAAATTTTTCAGATTGAACCGTCATTAGATGAAAATGAGAAAAAAGAAATTTTAGAAGTAATGGATTCAGGGTGGTATACAGAATCTTCAAAAACCAGAGAATTTGAAAAAAAGTTTGCAGAATATACAGGATCAAAATATGCAGTAGCTGTAACTAGTGGAACAACTGCATTGTATATGGGATTAAAATCATTAGGAATTGGTAAAGGTGACGAAGTAATTGTACCAGATCTAACTTTTGTTGCGTCTCCAAATTCTATTGAAATGACAGGTGCAAAACCAATTTTTGTGGATATAAATCAAAAAGATCTAAATCTAGATATTTCAAAAATTGAAAATTTAGTTACAAAAAAGACTAAGGCAATTATGCCTGTAGATTTTAATGGAAGAGGAATTGAGATTACAAAAATTAGAGAAATTGCAAAAAAGAATAATTTATTTTTAGTTGAAGATGCTTGTCATGCTATTGGTTCCCAGTATAAGAACAAACATGCTGGAACAATGAGTGATGTTGCAGCTTTTTCATTCAGTATTCCTAAAATAATTACTACTGGTCAAGGAGGAATGATCATTACAAATAAAAAAGAAATTTATGAAAAATGTATTGCATTAAAAGATTTTGGTAGAGAATTTGGTGCTAAAAAAAATATGTTAAAAGCATTTGATCATAATACAATTGGTTATAATTTTAAATTCACAGAATTTCAAGCAGCCGTTGGATTAGCACAATTACGGAAATTATCAAAACGAGTAAAACATAAAAAATCTATGTTTAAAAAATATGAAGAACTATTACGTAACATTAAAGAAATTGAATTCATTGAAACAGATCTGAAAAAGGAAACCCCATGGATGATCGATATCATGGTTAAAAAAAATAGAAATAAACTTATCAAATATCTTGAAAAGAAATTAATTCAAACTAGAATTTATTATCCACCAATTCATAGACTCCGTCCTTATCAAAAAAATGATAAGAAATTTCCTATTACTTCCAATGTTTCAGATAAAGGATTGTGGTTACCTTCTTCAAGTTCTTTAAATGATTCACAATTAAGATTTGTGTGTTCAGAAATTAAAAAATTCTTTAATTAATTATGATTTTGTAGATAGTCCACCACTAAATTTTAAAGCTATAAACCCAATAATTACACTATACCAAAGAGTAAAAATTCTAATCAAAATAACTAAAACAAATGCTTCTGAGATATCTACACCCTGAAAATTTAGCAGTCCAACTAAACTCCCTTCAACTACACCTAATCCACCGGGAATAAATGATGCAGCACCTAAAATTAATGATGAAGTATAAGTTGCAACAACATGAATATAATTTAATAAATCAATATCAAAGGATAATAAAATAAAATATACACCTAAAGATTCCAATAGCCAATAAACACTTGTAGTTAAAATTGATGTAAAAACAATTTTTCCTCTAGTTGAAGTTCTAATTGTTTCATAAGATTCAGATAAGGAAACAGTATATTTTTGAGTGAATTTAATTTTTCCAATTAATTTGAGTATAGTATGAAATAATTTCCTAGAAGAAATCATTACAAAAATAAGGATTAAAATAATTGATGCTCCAGCAATCACATATCCACCAATTCCAATTAGTAAAATTCCAATGAATGAAACTATAACAGCTCCTGCTAAATCATATAATCGTTCAACTAGAACTAAAGAGGATGTTGTTCTATGCGGAACGTCAAATTTTGTTTTCATAATTTGTGATTTGATTAACTCTCCAAATTTACCAGGAGTAACAGCTAATGCAAATCCAGCAAAATATATTTTCAAATTTTCTTTTAATGGAATTTTTATATTTGAATTTTTTAATAATAAGTTCCAGCGTAAAAATAAAAATAGCCAACTGAATGGAATTAAAACCAAAATTATAGGCAAGTATTCAGTTTTAAAATTTGGAATTTTTGATAAAATTAAAGAAATATCTGAAAGTAGTAAGAAAATTGCATAAAGAATTATTGCTCCAACAATAACAAAAATGAATTTATTATCAAATTTCATATCTGATTATATCTCATATTATTACTTAATCTATGTATTCAATTCAAAGAATTTGTTTTTTAAGGTGAAATAGTTAGAACTATACTTATAGACAATTAATAAAAATAATTTAATGCCAAATAAGATATGCATTTTTCCAAATGATCCTCTTTTAGCATATTTTGAAAAAGGAGAAATTAAAGAAAGATATTACAATCCAAAGAATTTTTTCGATGAAATTCATTTCATAACATTAATTGAAAAAGATATTGATTCCAGTAAAATTCAATCAATTGCAGGTAAAGCAAAAATTGTCATACATTCAGTAGGAAAAATAAATATCAAAAATAGAAAAAAACATTTAAATGAAATAATTGAATTGTGTAAAAAAATAAATCCAGATGTCATACGTGCATTTAATCCGTTTATTGAAGGATGGTTAGCAGCAAATTGTGCAAAAGAGTTAGAAATACCATTTTTAGTTTCATTACATACTCAATATGATTATAATAGAAAACTATCTAAAAATAAATTAAAAAAATATTTAGCTTTAAAATATACCGAAAAATTTATTGAACCTTTTGTTTTAAATACTGCTGATAAAATTGTGGTTGTTTACAAAATAATACAACCATATGTCACTAATCATTCTTCAAAAAATTCTGAAGTTCTACACAACAAAGTTGATTGTAGTAGATTTTTAAATGGAAAACCAATAACAGATTTGCCTCAACCACTAATTTTATCAGTGGGAAATCTTATTCCAGTAAAAAATCATAAAATTTTGATTAAATCTATGAAGGCAATTAATGGACATTTACTGATTATTGGAAATGGTGAATTATTTTCTGAATTGAATCAATTAATAATTAAATACAAAATACAAAACAAAGTAAGTATTAAAAAATCAGTTCCAAATGATCAAATTCAGAATTATTATAAATCTGCAAAAATATTTGCATTAGCATACAATACTAAAGTAGAAAGCTTACCAATTCCAGTTATTGAAGCTATGGCAGCAGGATTGCCCGTAGTCATACCTTCTCCAGAGGAAAGTTTCTCAGAGGGTTTAGAAAAAATAGCAATGTTTACAAAAAATAATGAAAAATCATTTACAGATAATATTCAGAAGTTGTTGAACAATGAAGATCTAAGAAAAAAATATTCAAATCAATCACTTGCTAAATCTAAAGAATTTGATTCAGAAAAAATAGAAAAAAGAGAATCTGAAATTTATTCAGAATTAATAAAAAAAAATCAAAAATAATTTCAACATATTTCTAAAATACAAATAATTTATCAAAGAATTTATTTAAAATTTCTAGAAAATCAATCTTAATATAGTAATTCTGTTTCTTTTTCAAAATTTATTTCTGAAAAATTTTCATACCAGAATAATGCTTGGAGAGAAAACATGGATGCCCAAGAATTTACTTTTAGAGTTTTTTTCCATCCAAACATAGATTTTTTAAATTCTTCATAAAATCCTCCGTTAGTAGATTTTTCAGTAGTTTGAGCTTGTAAAGAGAGTAAAAATGATTGTAATTTTTCAATAGTTGGATCAAGATTTTTGTCTTCTAATTTTGCTATTAGAATTTTTAATCTTATTAATTGTGCGATAGGATAACTTGATTTTGAATGATATTTTGAATTAAACCATAAATCTATACTTCCATCAGATTGGATTTGGTGTTCACACCAATTAACAGCTTTTTTACAACAATTTAGATAAGTTTTATCTTTTGTAACATTGTATGTATGAATTAATCCTTCTAATGAATATAACAAAGTATGAAGATTGATCACTTTACTATTTTTATGAAGTAAAATACTTCCGTCAGGTTGTTGAAAATGTATAATTGAATTTGCAATTTTCTTAGCAGCATTTAGTGATGTTTCATCATTTGTAATTTTATAAAGTTGTAATAATGGAATTGTTAATTTAATATGTAAACATCCAGGTTTTTTGTACCATACTTTATCATCAATTTCAAATTTGTTAGTTTTTAGATTTTTTACTGGTTTTATTATACCGTTATTTTCAATAGTGTCAGATAAAATCCAGTTATTCAATTTTTGTGCATATTTGAGAAATTTATTATCCTTTGAAATCAGGTAGCAATCCAATAATCCTTTTGAACAAACTGCAGTGTCAAAAGAATAAACATATTTGTTAGTAATTCCTTGAGGTGAAATTCCTTGAATTATTCCACCATATTTTTCATATAAATCAATTAACCAGTTACATGATGCCTTTGCAAAATTAACATATTTTTCATTTTTTTTATGTTCATACAAAAATCTCATCATACTTGCATAATATCCAGTTATTTCAGGATACAAAAATGCAAATTCTTTATTTTTTTCATCATAAAATGAATGAACCCCACCAAAATTTGGATCCGATGATTTTGATACAAAAATCCCTGAATTTAGTAACCAATTTTCGGTCATTTCAAATGAACTGTTCAATACTAGGTAACACTTTTTTTGTTCCTTAAAAAGCCTAAAGACAGTGAAAATCCTAGTATTAGTATTTCATTTTCCACCAATTAGTGGAGGGGGAGTTGTAGTAATTACAGATATTATTAACAAATTTGCAGAATTAGGAAATGATGTAACAGTAATTACACCTGATCTTGAATGGAATGGAGAGCAATTTCATCCTAAAATAAACTCAAAAATTAAAATAATTAGAACAAAAACTCCTTCACGTACTAAAATTAAAGTAGCTGCAAGACGATGTCAATCTAATATTAAAAAAACAGCTATAGAAATAGGAAAATCAAGTCAATTTGATTTTATTTTTACAATATTCCATCCATTTCATCTAGTTCCAAAAGCTGCAGTAGAAGCTGCAAAGGAATTGTCTATTCCATCCATTGTAAAAATTGATGATGCAATTTATGAAAAAGCAACTGGGATTAAATCATTACAACGAAAAATTGAAAAAATGATTAATGGAAAAACTCTTAGATCTGGAACTAAAATTCTTGTTTCAAACACGGATACAAAAAAAATCATTATTGATGAATATGATGTAAAATCAGAAAAAATTTCAATAATTCCTAACGGAGTAGATTTATCTCTATTTGATACAAATACTGAAAAAAATCCAAAGAAAATTGTTTTTGCAGGTGCAATGTATTATCATAGAGGTTTAGATGTATTACTTGAAGCAATTCCAGCAGTAATTAAAAGAATTCCTGATGCAAAATTTATTTTATTAGGTAGTGGTAAAGAAATGGAAAAATTAAAGAAAATTGTTTTAGAAAATAAATTAGAAAATTCTGTTGAATTTAAAGGATGGATAAAAAGAGACAAAATTCCTGAAAATATTTCAAATGCTTCAATTGGTATTGGACCTCTAAGATTAACAGAGGTAACATCAAGAGCTCTTCCAATAAAGGTTTTAGAATACATGGCAGTTTCATTACCAATAATAGCTCAAAAAGGAACACTTCCCGAAGATATTTTAGAAAATGGAAAAAATGGATATTTTATTGAAAATGCAACTGAATTAGCAGAAAAAATTATTGTGTTATTAAATCAACCAAACAAAGTTGAAAATATGGGAATTCAGTCATTAAAAATGATTCAAAAATTTTCATGGGATAACGTAGTAAAAAACATTATAGAAGAAACTAAAAAGATCTAAAAATTATTTTGCAAAATTTTAAGTATTTTTTCACTAGCATCACCTTTTCCATATGGTGTTTTTTTAGATTGGAGTTTAGGGGATTTCATAGTTTTTTTAATTGAATTAGAAATATTTTTTTCATCTAATCCAACAATTTCAGCCATTTTGCTTTCAACTGCTTCAGGTCTATCAGTTGTTTTTCTTACTACCAAAACTTTTTTCCTAATTACAGGCGAAGTAGCTTCCTCTTGAATTCCTCCAGAATCAGTTACAATAAAAATACAATTTTTCATTAATTCAAGAATTTCAAAATACCCTACAGAATCAAGAATTTTAATATTTTTATTTTGAAATAATTTGTTGTATAATCCAAATTCATGAAGACGTTTTTTTGTTCTAGGATGTATTGGAAAAATAATATTTTCATTTGAATTAATTACACCTTTTATTATAGAAGAAAGTATTTTTTTGTTATCTACATTTTCAGACCTATGAAGAGTAAATAAAATAAAATCAGATGATGTAATAGATAATTTTGATTTTTTTCTTGAAATTTTAGAATAGATGTTAATTGCATCAATTACAGTATTTCCTGTTACAAATATTTTACCATGTACTTTTTCACATTGTAAATTAGATTTTGTGATTTTAGTTGGAGCAAATAATAATTCAGATAAATGATCCACTACAATTCTATTATGTTCCTCGGGCATTCTCCAATCATTGCTTCTTAATCCAGATTCAACATGACTGATTGGAATATTTGATTTTAGTGAACAAATTCCAGCAGCTAAAACAGTATTGGTGTCACCTTGAATCATCACCGTATCAGGTCTTTCTTTAATTAGTATTTTTGACAATTTTGCAATTATTTCACTTATTTGGAGTTGAGAGTTGGATTTTGTTATATTTAATGAATAATTGGGTTTTGGTAAATCTAATGCACGCATAAATCCTAATCCCATTTGGTTATCATAATGTTGGCCAGTAAAAATTACAGAGCAATTTTTGGAGCCAATTTTTCTAATTATTGGTGCAAGTTTAATGATTTCTGGTCTTGTACCTAAAACTATTGCTACTTTCATCAGATTTCAACTTCTTTAATCTATAGATACTATTATTGGTATAGAAAGTTTGATTGAACGGTTTTTTGTTTATTCAATTATAATTTATTCTGAGCATATACATTAAAGTAAGAATTTATTTAATTTTTTTAAGAAATGAAAATTCTATTTATTGCTCCAAAATATTCTGGTGGAATTGGAGGACATGCAGCTAGAGTAGCTGAGAAATTACAAGAGTATGGATTTGATATAAAATTAATGCATACATCTCATATTCCAATTAAAAAATTAAAAAATCCTAGCTTTGTAGCATTGAGTTCATTAAAAGCGATCATAGGAACAGAAAAATATGATATTGTTCATGCATTCAATGTTCCATCAGCTTTTGCTATGAAATACACAAAAGCAAAGAAAAAAATTTTATCCATTCATGGTGTTTATTCTGAACAAGTAGATGCATTACATTCTAAAACTATATCTACTGCTGCAAAAATCACGGAAACTAAAGTTTTAGAATGGGCAGATAAACTTACAACTGATTCTAAAATTGTTAAAAAAATATACAAAGAAAAATTAAATGTAGATTTTGAATTTTTTTATGCTCCATTAGATGTAAAAAAATTTTCAAAATTAAAAAATATAGAAAAAAAAGAAAAACAAATAATATTCATTGGAAGAGACAGTTATGAAAAAGGAATTGATATACTTAAAAAAATAGAAACAAAAATTAATGCCAAAGTAGTTTATTGTACAAATACAAAATGGGAAGATGCAATGGAGAATCTCAAAGCATCTAGCATACTAGTAATACCATCAAGAATGGAAAGTATTCCACAAGTAATTAAAGAAGCATTTTATCTTAAAATTCCAATTATTGCAACAAATGTAGGTGGGATTCCAGAATTAATTACGAATAATAAAACAGGAATTTTAATTCCGCCTGATGATCCAGAAGTGTTACAAAATAGTATTAACAAATTACTTTTAGATTATGAAACATCAAAAAAACTTGCAGATAATGGGTATGAATTTGTGATAAACAATCTTACATGGGAAATTTTACTTCCAAAATATGTTAAATTTTATGAAGATCTAGTAAACTGTTAAAAAAAGAATTTTTTTAAACCACTTTTTAGAGATGTTTCATAATTCCAATTTATCAATTTTTTTGCAAGTGATACATCAGCAAAACTCTCTTTTACATCACCCAAGGGTAAATCAGCATAATTTATTTCCAATTTTTTTCCAGAAAGTTTTATCATCATTTCTGCCAATGTTTTAATGGATGTAGAAATACCTGTTCCAATATTTAAAAATGAAAATTCAGTTTTACTTTCCATTGACAATAAATTTGCTTTAGCAATATCTTCTACAGATATGAAATCTCTAGTGTGAGTACCATCACCAAAAATAATAGGTGATTCATTTAGATTAATTTGATCAATAAATTTTGTAATTACACCTGCATAATCATTAGTTTGACCAATTCCATAGACATTAAAATATCTCAAACCAATTATTGATACTCCTAAATCATGATATTTTTCTGCTAGTTTTTCATCATCTAATTTTGTTACTCCATATGGATTAATAGGGTTTTTTTCAAAATTTTCCTGAATTGGCATTGTTATAGAATTTCCATATATACTTGAGCTACTTGCATATACCACTTTTTTTTTAAATTCTTTAGCTAGTTTGAATATATTTTCAGTACCTTTTACATTCACATTATGGTATTTTTCTTTTTGTATAAATGATTCAGGTACAGAAGTTAAAGCTGCTTGATGAAAAATACCATCAGAGTTAGAAATGACTTCTTTTAATGAATCAAAATTTAATATGTCTATTTTTTTAAATTCAATTTGTTCTTTAATAGTAGATAAATTTTCTAATCTTCCTCTTGAAAGATTATCTACTACTGTAACAATATGATTTTTATCAATCAAATGTTTTGCAATATGACTTCCAATAAATCCTGCTCCGCCAGTAATAACAAATTTCACATGTTTGTTGAATCTAACACATCTTTAAATCTTAACTAATAACAAAATAGAATCTTATAAACATGGAAAATTACGAATAAAATTAGGTGTTAAATCTTGGAAATTAACAATAATTCTATAATGATTAAAGAAGTGCTAAGCTTAAGATATAATCCATCATTAGATATTAGTAAAAATAAATTTATGGTAAATGATTTTTTACCTGAAGAAAAATCAAATTATTTAGAACATATAGAACATTCAATTTCTTCAGAAATTAAAAATAAAGTTACTGATGATAATATTTCAGTTGCGCTAAGTGGAGGAGTGGATTCAACTCTTGTAATGGCATTACTTCGTAAAACAAAACCAGATATCAAAATTGATGCAATATCTTTAAAATTTGCAGATAGTGTGGATGAGACAAAAATTGCTGCAAATATTGCAAATAAATTTAATGCAAATCACCATATTATTTCAATTGAAAATTTTCTAGAATATCTTCCAAAAGCAATTAGTATAATTAAAATGCCATTTTGGGATACTCATTGGTTTCATATGGTAAAAAATTCTTCAAAATTTTCAGCATCCTTACTGTCAGGAGATGGTGGAGATGAATTATTTGGAGGATATACTTTCAGATATCAGAAATTTTTTACAAAATTTAATTCAAGTATGACCCCATTGGATCGAGTTAAATTATATTTAGAATGTCACGAACGTGACTGGGTTCCAGATCAAAATCAATTGTTTAATTCAAAAGCAAATTTTTCATGGAACGATATTTATTCAAAAATTATTCCATATTTTGATAATTCATTATCCCCATTGGATCAAATATTTTTAGCAGATATCAATGGAAAATTATTGTATAATTGGATTCCACTTAATACTAGTTTTCACAATTTTTTTAATCTTAAATCAATTGCACCGATTCTATCAAAGGAATTAATGAAATATGCACCACATTTAAAAAATTCAATTAAATATAATAGAAATACAAATATTGGGAAAATTCCATTACGTGAAATTTTATCTCAACACATTTCTAGTGACCTAATTACACCAAATAAACAGGGTTTTTCAGTAAATACAATAAATTTATGGAATTCACATGGAAAAAAGATCTGCAATTATTATTTAGATAATGCAAGAATCATTACAGATAAATGGATTAGTAAAGATTGGGTTGAAAAACATCTTAAAAAACTTGACGAAAAACCAAATGTTAGATATGTCAATAAATTTTTAGGTTTATTAGCATTTGAAATTTGGTATAGAATTTTTATAACAAAAGAAATGAATCCAGAAACAAAATTATCTATTTAAAAATTATTTAATACATAGACATACAACTAATTTTTATTTACCCAAAAAAACATGTTTATTATTGAAATTAAAACTACTTGAACAAATTGTTTGCCCAGAATGTCATACAAGTTTTTCATTAAAAATAAAGAAAAAACAAAAAGAAGAAATCATTGAAGGAGTTTTAATATGTAAGAAAAAACATAATTTTTCCATCATAAGAGGAATTCCTCGATTAGTATCCGATAAACAAAAAGATTTTGTAAATACAGAAGATGCATTTTCATCAAAATGGAGACATTTTAACAAAACATATCATAATAAAAAATGGATTGAAGGTCAAAAAAAATGGTTTTTAGAAAGATTTGGATGGAAAACAATTTCAAAATTTGATGGTTTTTTAAAAACATGCTCCACAATTCTTGACGCTGGAACTGGAGTTGGAAATAGTGCTAAATTATTTTCATCAAATCCAGATTCTCAAGTATTTGGAATTGATGCTAGTGAAAGTATTGATTTTGCATATAAAAAATATGGAAAAATAAAAAATATTCATTTTTTGCAAGCAGATATTAGAAAATTACCATTTAAAAAAAAATTCTTTGATTTTATTTGTTCAGATCAAGTATTACATCATACTAAAGATACAGAATCTTCATTCAAAATTCTTTCAAAACTGTTAACCAAAAAAGGAATGATTTCAATTTATGTTTATAGAAAGAAAGGTCCACTACGTGAATTTGCTGATGATCATATTAGAAAATCTACAGTTACAATGACTGAAAAACAATGTATGGAATTTTCTAAAAGTATGGCATTATTAGGAAAAAGCTTATCCCAATTAAAAAAGAAAATTACAATTAAAGAAGATATACCTCTGCTTAAAATTCAAGCAGGAACATATGATGTACAGAGATTTTTGTATTGGAATTTTCTTAAATGTTGGTGGTCACCAGATGTGCCATTTGATCAAAGTGTAGCAACAAATTATGATTGGTATTTTCCAAAATTTGCATATAGACATTCTAAAAAAGAAATTAAAAAATGGTTTAAGGATGTTGAATTAAAAATTATTCATTTTAATGAAATTGAAAGTGGTTTTAGTATCAATGGGAAAAAATCAAAAATAAACATATAAATTTTTAAACTAAAATTATTCAAAAATTTAATCAAGGGAAGAAGAAATGTAATTTTTATTTACTTGATAAACTAAAATAAAAATTTGTCCCCCAACATTATCATTGGTAAAACTAGGTGAAGCATAAACTAATTTTAATGGATCATCATCAGAATCATATTTAATTTCTTTAGAATTTATTGCAACAAATCCATTTTTGTAAATTTGTGAATTTTCATTAGTTTCAGGTTGGTAATATACTAGTGGAGTGAATGGGATCATTTTACCAAGCATTGTATTTTCATAGAAATATTGTGTAGGTGTTCTACTATCTGAATTTAAAAAATTTTCAACGGGTAATCCAGCAATTTGAGAAAACCAAAAAATTTTAGTTTCATCTCCACCATCTCCTAATACATACAGAGGAGTCTCATGAGAATTACTACCTATATCTTGAGCAGTTAAAAATACAAGTACATAATCAGCATCCATTTCTTTAAGCATATTCCAACTATGTTCAGGTGGACTCATCAACATTGTTGCCATTTTTTTAATTTCAATTGTGCTTAAAGTTGCATTATCAACGAATGTTATTCTTTCTGATAATGTGGTAATCCAATATCCATAATCCCACCATGATGCAATTTTTGCATTTTCAGGAGTATTCAATTTTATCCATTCCATTGTTTCTAACCAATCATTTGTAGGAGCATGAAATGTAGCTCCAGTAAAAATTGCATGGGGGGAATCTACATTATTAATCCAATTACTATTTTCTGGATAAACAAGTGGAAGTATGAATAAAAATATCATAATTCCTACATACAAAATTTTAATTAAATAATTTTTTTTTCCAGAAAAGTTAATTCTAAAAATTTCTTTAGATAAAATAGATAATCCGATTGACGCAAGTATAATTAGAGATATGGATGCAAATATTTCTAATCGAACAAATACTGAGCTAACATATACTCCAGTAATTCCCATAATAAGCACAAATGCTTTCATATCATTTTTAACAAAAATTTCATTTTGAGAGATTTTTTTTGATAAAAGAAACCAAACACTAATTCCAGCAAATATCATCCAAACTGAATGAAACAAAAATGAAAAATCAATAGATGTTGAAGCATGTTCTGCAACAGAGTCAACAAGTGGATCAGTAGTTGTTAAAAATGGATTAAGTGCATTTAGATATCGAAAACTTGGTAAAGCCTCTTTGTCTGTTGCATCATATACAAATATTGAGAATGAGCCAATTATTATAATAGAAATTAATAAAAATAAACTATTTTTTATTTTATTTTTATCTTTACTCATTTTTTGAATAAATATGCAACCCATTAGAAACACAGTTGGGATAATTAATGAAATTCCGCCCAAACCAAATACAAAATTTACTCCTGGTCTTTCAAATAAACTTAAAATTAAAAGGAATGTGATGGTAAATAATGGGATAATCCATAATAGGGACACATTATTTTTTTTAACAAATGGTAATGCTAAAATAAATAATCCTAGCGGAATAATAAAAAATTGGTTACCACCCCAAGAAGCCATTCCAAAAGCCATCACTATGCCTCCAGAAATAATTTTTAGAGCTGCAATTTTTTTATTTTCAGATTTAATTGCACTTAAAAAGAAATACAGTCCTAGTAAACCATAAAAAATTCCTAATGGTTCGGATTTAAACCAACCAATAGTACCTCGTATAATTATTGGAAGAGATATAGCAAATAGTAAAGATCCAATTAGACCAGCAAGTGTTCCTCCAAATAATCTAACTAATCCAAAAATAACAATTACAGTTAATGAACCAATTATGGCTGGAAATAATATAGTGTAATCATATAGTGATAAATTTGATCCAAATATTTGATAAGTTATTGAAGCAGTAGTATGTAACATAACTTGCGAAGATTTTGAAACATCTCTTCCTGTAGGGTACCAACTTTTATCATCATTCCATTCAAAATATTCAGAAAATCCATTTTCTACCATATATTGAGTTGCACGAAAATTA
>Ga0315326_10000333_pt1 | contig 22582 bp, 27 predicted proteins | sample M180m32315metaG_FD_203457 | JGI IMG/M metagenome (GOLD analysis project Ga0315326, IMG submission 203457) | Ammonia-oxidizing marine archaeal communities from Monterey Bay, California, United States - M1 80m 32315 | ecosystem: Environmental > Aquatic > Marine > Coastal | place: USA: California... | reverse complement strand
GAGATGATTTCATTAAGAACAGAGCATTTTGACCCTCTTTTAGATTCATCGCTAATGCATTTAACTTTCATGTTTGAAAAAACCCCTGCTATTGAAGAAGATCTACTTGTAAATAAAAAACCTGAATACAATACTATCGTTTATGATACCCAAGATCAAAAAAATGATACAGAAATAGAAAAAAAAGAGATTATAGTTGCCTCTAAAAAAGAAATAACGTATCAAAAAAAACCTGATAAAACAGAGGCTCCTTATAAAGCTTCTGTTGATTCTGGCGAAAAACAGGACTGGGAAAAGGTTCTTTTTGATTTAAGAAGGGCGAAATTTGGAAAAATGGTATTAGGTGCATTATTAAGAAATGTTGAAGTTCCAAAAAAAATTGACGATAAATTAATATTGAAGTTTAAAAGTAAATCTTTGCACGATCATTTTAAGGCAGAGTGGCAACTGGACCTTGCAAGAGAAGCTGTAAAGAAAGCAGTAACTGAAGTTTATGGAAATGGAATAAAATTAGTATTAGAAGAACCTGATGAAGAACAAAAAAATAATCCGAAGTCTAACTTATTAGAAAGCGATATAGTCAAGTCAGCTTTAGCTATGGGAGCTAAGGTAGAAGAAGAAAGGGAAGAATAATTATGTTTGACAAAATGAAGCAGGCAGGAAGCCTGATGAAACAAATGAATAGCTTGAAAAAAAAGATTGATAAACTTGAAACGTTATCGGAATCTAAAGATGGAAATATTCAAGTAATAATTCAAGGGACTTCCAATGTAAAATCAGTCAAAATCAATGAAGATTTTTTATCTCAAACTTCTTCTAAGGATTTAGAAAAGAGTTTGATAAAAGCATTGAACGAGGCAATCAAAGAAGCTGAAAAATCTTCTAAGAAAATAATGTCAGAAGTAACAGGCGGATTGAATATACCAGGTTTGTAGTATGTCTCCTTTAAATAATTCTCCTTTTATTCCAGAAGCCTTAAATGATTTAATTGAATCTTTTAGACTTTTGCCATCTATTGGACCAAAGACAGCTCAAAGGCTTGCATTTGCTACTCTAAAAATGCCTACTGATCAAGTCAAAAGTATTTCTCTAGCTCTTTCTGATATAAAAAATAAAATTATTTATTGTGAAATTTGCCAAAATATATCACAAGAAGCAAAATGTGAAATATGTATTACTGAATCAAGAGACAGATCAACTATTTGTGTAGTTGAAGAGGCAATGGATGTTTATGTTTTGGAAAAATCTGGGGCATACAAAGGGCTTTTTCATGTTTTGCATGGATCCTTATCTCCAGCAAATGGAATAGGCCCGGAGGAGATTAGAATCAATGAGCTGGTAACTAGAATTGAAAACGATGAAAACGTAAAAGAAATTGTGGTTGCAACTAACTTAAATCTTGAAGGAGAAGCAACTGCTATGTATATAAATCAGATCATTTCAGAATCTGGTACCAAAGTAAAAGTAAGCAGATTGGCAAGAGGAATGCCGTCAGGTTCAGACATAGAATATGCTGATGATACAACTATTTCTCATGCTTTGGGATCAAGGGTCATAATTGATGAAGGCTTATAAAAGAAGAAAGAAATTTATACAAACTGAAGCAATAGCATTAAAGGTTTATGATTTTGGTGATGCAGATAGGATTTTTATTTTTTTAACTCCTGGGCAGGGAATTATAAAAATTGTTGCAAAAGGAATTAGAAAACCTAAATCAAAAATGGGCGGGCATATAGATGTTTTATCTAAAATCAATGCCTATATATCGCTAAATGACAATCTAAGCAATCTGTCTCAAGTAGAAACGATTGAAAATTATAAAACTATCAAAGAAGACCTGACTCTTATATCTGTAGGTTTTTATTTACTTGAGTTATCTGAAAAATTTTCTGTAGAAAACGATCCAAATAATGATATTTATTACCTCCTTTCTATTACTTTAGATAAAATTGATAAGTCCGTTCATAAAGAATTGCTAATGAGATGGTTTGAGTTAAATTTACTTTCTTTATCAGGATTTTTGCCAGATCTTTATAATTGCCAAATAAGCGGAGAAACCTTGCTTGAAGGTGATCATTTATTTTCTTCTATTAATGGAGGGCTTGTTGAAAAAAAATTTTCTACTGAAACAGATAATTATATTTATGTAGATAAAAATTCTATTAAAGCTATGAGGTTTTTAGTAAATAATGAATGGGATAAAGTCAGCACATCTAAATTTTCTGTAAAAAATTTGGAAAAAATAAAAGAAGTCACAAAAAAATATATACAAACTATTACACAGTCTTCAATTAACTCTGAAAAATTTTTATCAAGAGTTAATTAACTTTTTTCATAGGTAAAAATGTACATAATAATATTCCTGAAACTGCAATTACTCCTGAAAAAATTGAGATTCCTTGAAAATTATACTCAGAGTATATTAATCCGGATATGACAGGGGCCATAAATCCAATCAATGACATTCCAATAAAATTTAACGCTGTTCCGCTTCCTTCACTGCCCTTAGGAACTCGGTCCATTGTGGCAGCAGTAACTATAGGCATAACAGAGAAAAAAAACATACCTAATAAACCTATTAAGATAATTAAGCCTAATCCTTCATCAAAAATTAAAAATAGAAATAAATAAATTGCCATAAGTGTCATAGAAACTTGTATGACAGGCTTTCTTCCGAATTTATCAGAAAGGATTCCCATAATTGGAGTAGAAATTATTCCTGCAGCTGTTATTAGGGCTATATGCCAACCAATAACCCATGCAGAATAATTTAATTCTTCTTTTAAATAAACAGCCAACCATAATTGAAAAGAAGTATGTATGCTAGCCCTCATTGCACCTAATACTATTAATCCTAAAATTATTTTGTCGTTAATTAAGGTTTTAGTTCTTTTTAGATATTCATCAAAAGACCAGTTAGAATTTGATTCAATACCTGCAGATTTAAATAAAAGCAAAACAAGAATACCAGTTGAGATCATTGGAATTACAAGAAAAATTGATACATTTTCCCACCCAAAACCTGAAAATTTAATTATGGAACCCAACGTTATTCCTGATATTAATCCGCCAATTATAGGAGGGCCTATTGTGTTACCAATTTGCGCTCCAGTTAAATGCATAGATAAAGCAAAGCCTTTTTTTTCAGGGTATCTTGCGGCCAACGTCCCAAAGGCTGGAGCATGCCAAAAACTTGTTCCAAACCCAATTAATATTACTCCGATTAAAATTAAAATATAAACATTTGAAATTCCAATAAGTAAGTACCCAAAAGATATGGTAAACATAGAAACTGCTAACATCCAGGCTATTTTTCTTCTATACATATCTGACAATATTCCTGCAGGAATATTTGATAATCCGCTAGAAACGTTCATTGAAGAGAAAATTAGAGCATAAGAAACTTCAGATAAACCCAACGAAGTTTTTAATAATGGTCCAATTACAGTTAGAGCTCCTTGACCGAAATGCTTTATTCCGTGACCTAAAGATAAGCCAATAACTAGCGCTAAGCCTGAAAATGAGTTAAGGATTTTTTTCATATTTGTCTTTTACAATGATATATTTATATATTATTTTAAAAATTATTACCTAACAAAACGCATGTATAATTTCAGAAAATTTCCTAAGCCTGTTTTTTTGTCTTCTTTAATATTTTCAATTTTAGGATTTCTTTTTTCAGTCTCATATTCTTTGGTTAGCCTTATATTTATATGTCCAACAAATATAAATTGCCCAGGAAACCCATTTCCTGTTTTATTGCTTATAGTATTAGTTACCTTATTATTTTTTATTTTTGGAGTACTTTTTGGGGTTATTATATTAAAGCTTTATAATTTCTTTAGAGTAGAATAATGAAAGATACAAATATTTAGAGGAAGATACAAATATGTCAGAGAAAAATTTTGATTTAGTTGTTATTGGTGCAGGCCCAGGTGGTTATCATGCAGCCATAAGGGCATCGCAATTGGGTTTAAAGGTGTGCTTAGTAGAAAAAGATGATGGAAGTGGTATAGGAGGATTAGGTGGAGTTTGTTTGAACTGGGGTTGTATTCCTTCTAAGTCATTATTAAAAAATGCAGAACTTTTAAATGAAATGAAGAATCCAGAAGAATGGGGTTTTTCGTTTAAGGAATTTAAAGCAGATATATCCAAAGCTATTGATCGTTCTAGATCTGTTTCTTCTAAATTAACACAAGGAATAGGATATTTGATCAAAAAAAATAAGATTGAATTGATTATGGGTTCTGCAAAATTTCTTTCTTCTACAAAAATTGAAGTAAATAATGAAATAATTGTAGGTAACAACATAATTATTGCCACTGGAGCAAGACCTAGGTCTTTGCCAAATTTAGAGATAGATAAAGATTTAATAATAACTTCAAGACAGGCGTTGGAGCTTCGTGTTAAGCCTAATTCTATAGCAATCATAGGTGCATCTGCTATTGGATGTGAATTTGCATACTTTTTTAATGCTTATGGAGTTGATGTTTCCTTATTAGAAATAATGGATAGATTGGTTCCCAAAGAAGATGGAGAGATTTCAAAAGAACTTGAAAGACAATTTAATAAGCAAGGAATAAATGCTTTTACTTCTGCAAATATAAAAAGCGTTAAAAAGAATAAAAATTCTGTTACTTTGGAATATGAAGCTAAAGGAGAGTCTTTTTCTAAGGAATTCGATAAAGTTATGTTAGGCGTGGGCATTCAGCCAAATACTGATGAGCTATCCTTAGATAATGCTGGTGTTCAACTTGATGAAAATGGCTTTATTATTGTTGATGAATTCATGAAAACAAATGTTAATGGAGTTTATGCTATTGGAGATGTAACAGGAAAATTGCCTTTGGCTCATGTAGCTTTTGATCAAGGAATTTTAGCTTCTGAAGTTATAGCAGGAAAAGAAGTTGAAGGAATTACCAATTATATAGATATGCCTAGATGTACTTATTGTTCTCCTCAAATAGCCAGCATTGGAATTACTGAAGAGCAAGCTAAAGAAGAAAACTTAAATTATTCAGTCGGAAAGGTTCCGTTTCAAGTTGCAGGTAAATCAATAGCAATAAATAATTTTAATGGTTTTGCTAAAGTTATTTCAGATACTGATACAGGTGAAATTTTAGGAGCACATATAATAGGAGCTGAGGCTACTGAAATGATAGGTGAAATAGGAATGCTGAAATACTTAGAAGGAACAAACGAAGAACTCCATAGGTTAACGCATGCACACCCAACTCTTTCAGAAGTAATTAAGGAAGCTGCAGCGAATACAAATAATGAAGCAATTCACTTCTAGTCTACCAATCAATCTTTATTTCTAATTCTGACGTAATTGATTCAAACCATTCAATTACTTCAGGGTGATAGGGGATGCCGTTTTTACTTCGGTCTAATCTAGATTCAGACTCTGCTAATCCTGGATAGAGAACTCTTTTATGACCTGGAGCTGGAGGAGTTTCCCTTAGTCCCTTTAGAAAGTCGTCCATATTTTCTTTAAATAAATTAGTATCACTAAACGAATCAATGTTATATGCCGCAAAGTAATGACCGCTTCCTCCTAGAAACCCTGCTTGGGCTCCTCCAAGCATAGAACACATAATATCAACGATAGCAGCAAATCCATAACCTTTATGTGAGCCATTTTCTCTGTCTCCACCTAAAGGAAGCATATGTAAATCTTTCATTCTTCCATCCTCATGAAAGTTTTCTTTTGTTAATAATTTTTCATCATCTATAGGAGAACCATCTTCGTTTGCTATCCAATTTGGTGCTAATGGAGTTTCTAGCCTTTCTAAGAGCTTTATCTTATTTCCAGCAACTTGCGTCATAGCAGCATCAAACATAAAATAAGCCTCCTTATTTGCTGGAGCTGCCCAGGCAATGGGTTGAGTTCCAAATCTTGGTTCTGCACCAAATGTAGGTAACATTGCAAAACCTCCTCCTCCGCTCATACAAACCCCAACCATGTCAGCATCAACCGCAAGTTTAGCATGAAAACCTGCAGCCCCAAGGTGACCTGCGTTGTTTAGTGTAACTATACCGACTCCTGAATTTTTAGCTTTTTCTATAGCCATTTTCATTGCAAATGGAGCAGTGTGAACCCCAAGACCGTTGTCTCCGTCTAAAGCTGCTGTAGAAACAGACTCCTTAACAACCTTAATATTAGGCCTAGGATTTACTCTTTTAGTTTGGTACATTCTCACATAGCTTCTCAACATATTAGATACACCATGTGTATCTACGCCATTTAAGTCAGCATAAATTAGCACATCTGCAGAAAGTTCCGCATCTTCTTCTGAAAGGCCCATTTTTTCAAAAATTTGCCTTGTTACAGAATGCATTTTATTATGATTTATTCTTACTGCATCTTCTTCTGATACGTGAAACCTTTCAAGCATAACAACCTCTTTATTTACTATTTGAATACACTTTTGTATTTTCTACAAATGTTCTATTCATTTGATTTAAAGTAGATTTTATTTTAGAGTCTAGTATTTTCAATGTAGAAATAACCCTCAATCTTCTATATTCAGGTATTTCTTCTTCCTTTACAGAGTCTAGCTCAATTGCAAAGTGTAGAATTTTTTCTTCAATTGAGAGATTCTTAACTTCTTCTTTTATTACTACCTCTTCATTTTTTCTAGATGTATTTAAATCTTTTCCGTTAATTACTGAATTCACTATTTTATCTAGAGGAGTTTTTGGATTTTTTTTAATTTTTCCTATAATTTTTTCAACGTATACACTTGAAATATCTCCAGAAATAAAAGGTTTTGCAATTTCATTTTGTTTTTCAAAGTTATCAATATCTGCAATACATCTAGCTTCTTTAAACGTCAGATCACCTTCGTCTAGTGATTTTAGAAGCACAGGGCTTAATTTTTTTATTAGGGATTCATAGTGATGAATCGTGCCAGGCGTTATTCCTGTTCTTCTACTTAACTCTTGTTGTGAAATATTATTAGCACTTCTAAACTTAATAAAATCTTTAGCGATTTTAGAAGGAGTTTTAAGCCCAGAAAAATATACTTCAGATAAGTTTAATGATTCTATGTCTTCTATTTTTTCCTTAATATTGCATTCGATTTTTGATTTATTTTGATTTATTGCGTTTCTATAAATCTTTTCTCCACTATAAAGCAAATATCCTTCATTGTTTTTTATGACAACAGGTTTTTGTTGAGATGAGTTTCTTTTATTCAGTAAATTCTTAATAGGTTTATATTTAAATATCGGATGCTTTGACTGTATTTTTATTTCATTTATTTCAATTTTCATAATTGCCCCTGATTTATTTTTCTTATACCTTAATTTTCTAGATTCCAAATTCTAATTTCAAAAATTGTCCTTGCTGGGAAATTATCATTCTTAAAAAGCTTTTTGTTTGGAATTTTTTTCATATAATGTCATATATAACAATGAATTGAACTTATATAAATGAAAATTTTAAAAAATAATATTCCCCCATATGTTGCATTTAAAACATTCCAAACTTTTTTGGAATTTTTATCAGAAGGTATGCCTAGTAGAATTGACAGAAGTGTTTGGGTAAATAGATTTTCTGGATCAAATGGAACCCAGTTGATGACAGCAATTAAGTTTTTTGAATTAGTCGATTCAGAAGGTCTTCCTTCTGAAGACTTTAAAAGTCTTGTTTCAAAAGATTTAGACATTCAAAAAAAAACATTGAGAAAAATACTATATAAATTTTATGATCACATCTTTGAGCTAGATTTGGATAGTGCTACTAGGTATCAATTTAGAGAAGCATTTAGAAAATTTGGTACTAAAGAAGGGGTTTTAGTAAAGTGTGAATCTTTTTTTATCCAAGCAGCAAAATTTTCTGATATAAGTTTATCTAACCACATACTTGCAAGAAGGCATAATAACAAATCAAATAGTACTGAAAAAATAAAATCTCAAACAACCTTATCTTCTCAGTCAATATTATCTAAAAAAAATGCTACTGAAAAAAATATAAATATTGTTAAAATTATTTTGGATAAATATCCAGAATTTGATCCTTCTTGGACGCCTGAAGTTCAGAAAGCTTGGATTGAATCTCTTACCAAACTTTATGAAAGCCTAAAGTAATTAAAAAAAAAGAGCTATTTGAAAAAATAGCTCTTTTTTAATGATCTATATTGATCTACATTCCCATGTCCATACCACCCATTCCTCCTCCTGGCATTCCTCCAGGCATTGGAGCTTCTGGCTCTGGTACATCAGTAATCAATGCTTCAGTTGTAAGTATCATCCCTGCAACTGATGCTGCATTTTCTACAGCAGCTCTAGTTACTTTAGCAGGATCAAGTATTCCCATAGTTATCATGTTTCCATACTTATTTGATTGAGCATCAAATCCGTAATTTTCTTGTTTGCTTGTAGATACCTTTTCTAGTATAACTGCACCTTCAAACCCAGAGTTTTCTGCAATAACTCTTATAGGCTCTAATAGTGCCTTTTTCATTATTTCAACTCCTGTATTTTCATCTGGATCTTCAAGTTTCAATGAATTAAGAGCAGTGGATGCTTTAATAAGAACAGTTCCGCCACCAGGAACAATTCCTGATTCTACAGCAGCTCTTGTTGCAGAAAGTGCATCTTCAACTCTTTGTTTCTTTTCTTTCATCTCTATCTCAGTGGCTGCACCAACTCTCAAAATAGCAACACCTCCAGATAATTTAGCAAGTCTTTCTTGAAGTTTTTCTCTATCATAGTCTGATGTAGTTTCTTCTATTTGGCTTCCTATTTCTTTCATTCGGCCTTCAATTTCAGCTTTTGAACCTTCTCCGTCAACAAATGTTGTGTCATCTTTTTTCACAACTACTCTTGCACATTTACCAAGGTCTTCAAGTGTAGCAGAATCTAATTTTCTACCAACTTCTTCAGAAACAACACTTCCGCCTGTCAAAATTGCTATATCTTGCAACATAGCCTTTCTTCTATCTCCAAATCCAGGAGCTTTTACTGCAGCAACATTTATTGTACCTCTTAATTTGTTTACAACTAGAGTTGCGAGTGCTTCACCTTCAACGTCTTCTGCTATAACAAGCATTGGCTTTTTAGCCTGAAGAACTTTTTCTAAAACAGGAACAAGGTCTGATACTGCTGATATTTTACTATCAGTTATAAGTATGTATGGATTTTCTAGAACAGCTTCTTGTGTGTCAGCAGAAGTTACAAAATAAGGAGATAAAAATCCTCTATCAATTTGCATACCTTCTACAAAATCTGTTTCGTAATCTAATGTTTTTGATTCATCTACAGTGATAACACCATCTTTTCCGACTTTGTCCATAACATCAGCAATTAGTGTTCCCATCTCGTCATCATGTGATGAAAGAGTAGCAACGCTAGCTATTTGGTCTTTTCCAGATACAGGTGTTGATTGTCCAGCAATGGACTCTCTTACACTTGCAATGGCTTTATCTATGCCTCTTTTAATGGCCATTGGATCTGCACCTGCAGCTACAACTTTAAATCCTTCAGCAATTATAGCTTGTGCTAATACTGTACTAGTTGTAGTACCATCTCCTGCATCATCATTTGTATTTTTTGATGCTTCCTTAAGAAGTTGCGCTCCCATGTTTTCAAAAGAATCCTCAAGGTCTATTTCTTTTGCTATAGTTACTCCATCTGAGTTTACTTGTGGAGGACCAAATTTTTTGTCTACAATAATATTTCTTCCCCTAGGTCCGAGCGTTACCTTTACTGTATCTGCAAGAATATCAATTCCACTTTTCAGTCTAGATCTTGCATCTGCTCCAAATTTTAAATCTTTTGCCGGCATTTTTCTCTCCGTTACTAATTTTTATTTCTTGTTTTAGATTTTTTTATTATTACCCAACAATAGCGAGAATATCACTTTCTCTAACTATCAAGTATTCTTTTCCACTTTCAGAATATTCTGTCCCTGCATATTTTGAATAAATTACTTCATCTCCATTTTTTACAGTTAAGGCTATAGTTTTTCCATCGTCGTTTACTCTTCCAGCTCCCGCTGCGACAACTTTACCTTTTTGAGGTTTTTCTTTAGCAGTGTCAGGAATAATAATCCCCCCAGAGCTTTTAGAGTCATCTTCCTCTGTTGGTTCGATGATAATTCTATCTCCTAATGGTTTTAATTTAAGTGCCACTTAATCATTCCTTCCTATTTCATTTAAACATTTATTTTTTAAACATTATTTTCAAATAATTACTAAATTTATAATCCTTAGTTTAATAATTACACATTTTCTATTTTAAAATATTTTGGGGTGCTGTCAAATAAACGGAAGATGAGCTCGTAGATGTTTTGAGCTTTTTTACCTTAAATTAGGGCTTTTTACCTTGAAGTTATGGATCCTCCATTTATATTTATGGCTTGACCTGTGATAAATCTCGCTCTGTCTGAGGCTAAAAATGCAATCAAATCAGCTACTTCCTCGTCTGTCCCGACTCTTCCCATTGGAATTATTTCAGCTTTGCTATCCCAAAGAGCACCTCTTCCTAGTGGGTCTAAACGAGATGTTTCTGTTTGCCCTGGGCATACACAGTTTACCGTTATTTTATCTAATGCAAGTTCTTTTGCTAATGATTGAGAAAATCCTTCTAATCCAAAATTAGCTGCATTGTATGCAGCCATACGCGGACTCCCTTCTTTCCCTGCACTTGAAGATAAGTTTATTATTCTTCCACCTTCTCCTTGGTCAATCATTATTTTGGCAGCTGCTTTTGAGCATAGGTAAGATCCGTAAACTTTTACAAAAAGAACTTTCTTAAATAATTCATTATCCACTTCTATTACAGGCACTCTGTCCTCTCCATATGGGGGAGCTGCATTATTTACTAAAATATCTATTCTTCCAAATTCATCAATAGTTTCTTGTATCATCCTGTCCACATCTTCTTCTTTGGATATGTCCATAACTATAGTTTTAGCCTTAGAACCTTTATTCCTTATTTGTTCAGCAGTAGATTCAATATCTTTCCATCCTATTGATTTTTCATCTTCTGGATAATTATCAGGATCCCTTCCTGTTCCTGTAATAACGACATCAGCGCCCATTTCTGCCAAAGCTACTGCAGATGCTCTTCCAATGCCTCTTAACCTTCCAGCACCAGTTACTATTGCCACTTTGCCATTCAGTTCTTTTTCCATTAACTAACTCTTTCCTTTTTAGTGTTCCATCACTGAACCACCATTTTGATTGATGGATTGACCATGAATCCAAGAAGCCGCTTCTGTACATAGATAAGCACAAAAATCTCCAACTTCTTCATCCGTTCCGTTTCTTCCTATAGGAGTTGCTGCAGCCATTTTATCCCAATCATCTCTTACAACATCCATCCTTGATGTATCAACTGCACCCGGGCATACTGCATTTACATTTATATTGTGAGGGCCTAGTTCTCTTGCCAATGATTGAGTCATTCCAACAACTCCAAAATTACCTGCATTATATGCTAAAAAATTTGCAGACCCCTTTTTTCCAGCAGTCGAGGAGATATTCACGATTTTACCTCCGTCTCCTTGTTTTATCATGTGCTCCACTGCACCTTTTGTACATAAAAATGTTCCTGTTAACTTTATATCTACTACTTTTTGAAAAACATTTTCATCTAAATCAAGAATAGGAACCCTATCTTCTGCTCTTGCATAAGCGGCATTGTTTATTAATATATCTATTCTTCCAAATTCTTTGATAGTTTGATCTATCATATTTTTTACATGTTCTTCATTAGTTACGTCAGCAACTAAAGGCAAAGCCCTGCTTCCTTCTGCCCTTATCAATTCTGCAACACTCTCGATATCTTTCCATCCAACCGCTTTTTCATCATCGGGATAATTTTCTGGCTTTCTTCCCGTTCCTGTAACAACTACATCTGCCCCTAGCTTTGCAAGAGCTACTGCGGCTGCTCTACCTATACCCCTTAGCCTTCCAGCACCAGTTACTATTGCTACTTTACCCTTTAGTTCTTTTTCCATTAGTACCCCTCATTTATTTAGATTTTTTGATATTCTAATCGATTAATTCGTTAATTTTAACAATTGATTTTTCAATATCTTCAGTAAATATAGTTACATGACCCATTTTTCTTCCTGTTTTAGCCTCATCTTTATTGTACATTTTTACAAAATGATTTGGAGTTGAAGATATTTTTCGTAATATTTTTTTGTGATCTTTATTTATAAAAAAATCTCCTAAAATATTTTTCATTATGGCTGATTTTTTTATAATAGGCTTTTCCATTTTTTTATTTGTTAAGATTTTTCCAAGCATGCCAAACTGTGAAATTGAGTGAGACTCTATGGTCAAATGGCCTGAATTATGAGGTCTTGGAGCTATTTCATTGAATAATATTTCATTATTAAGATTCAAAAACATTTCAATGGCTATTATCCCGATTAAATTATTTTTTATTACAAATTTTTTTGCTAAATCAGTCGCATTATTAATTGTATTTTTATCTATTCTGGGAGGAGAAATTGATATGTCTAATATTCCATTTTTATGGATATTTTCTATAGGGTCAAAATTAAAGATCTGACCATTCTGATTTCTACCAATGATAACAGAGAACTCTTTTTGAAATTTTATTTTTTTTTCTACTATATAGTCAATGTTTTTATCTAAAAGATTAATAGTTTCATCTATATTTTCTTTTTTCTCTATGTGGTATTGACCCTTGCCGTCATAACCTAAAGTGTTAGTTTTTAATATTACAGGAAACTCTATACCTGCTTTTTGCAATTCTTTTTCTAAGTTGTTTTTTTTATTGAAACTAATAAAACTTGGAGTTTTTATTTGACATTTTGTAAAATTATTTTTTTCATTAAGTCTGTTTTGAGAAATAGATAGAATTTGCTTACTTGGGAATATATTTATTTTACCTTCTAAATAATCTAGGCATTTCAAAGGAATATTTTCAAATTCATAAGTTATGACATCGCAATTATTAATTAACTTATCAAGGGCGCTTAGATCGTCGTAACTTTCATTAATATGTACAGCTTTTGTAAATTTAGCAGGCGGATTAGGAGATGGGTCTATAAAATATACTTCATTTCCGTTTTTGAGAAGATACTCTGCCAACATTTGGCAAAGTTGCCCTCCGCCAAGTATCCCAATACTATTTTTTTTCATAATGAATTATTTTGGCCAAGATCCTATGTCACTATCTTTTTTTACATCTTGACTGGTTTTTAGTATTTTTTCTTTTAGTTTTTTTTCAACATTTTTATCATTTAAAGCTAAAATTTTAGCAGCAATTAATGCTGAATTTTCAGCTCCATGATCTCCGATCGCAACTGTTGCTACAGGTACTCCTTTTGGCATTTGAACGATTGATAGCAATGAATCTATGCCATTAAGATTTGAAGACTTTATGGGAACTCCAATAACAGGCAATTCAGTTAGGGCTGCAACCATACCTGGAAGGTGAGCTGCCCCTCCAGCTCCAGCAATAATAACCTGAATGCCTCTTTCTTTTGCATTTTTTGCAAATTCATACATCAAATCAGGCGTTCTATGAGCAGAAACTATTTTTGTCTCATGACTAACATCAAGTTCTCTTAGCACTTCTGAAGCAAGCCTCATTGTATCAAGGTCACTCTTGCTTCCCATTATTATTGACACTTTAGGTTTAATATTTAGCTCCTGTATTGTAAAAAATTAATTATAGCATTCAATGAATGCCTTGGTTCTTCAAATGTATTTTTATGGTTTATATCTTTAAGTGTATATAAAATTTCAGCATCTATGTCACTCATTAATGATCTTGTTAGTTTGTAATTATCGTCTTTTTCACCCATTATAATTAAGTGTTTGTCTGTATTCCAATTTATTGAATCTATGGCGCCATTCCAATGTAATGCTTTTTCAAAAATTTTACTGTAAATAAAATATTTTTCATCTCCAGTTTTTTCTCCTAGTTGTTGCATTGCATTTGAGCGTTTAATAAATCTTTTTTCTTCTAATTTAGGTGCACCGGGATGCATTCCTAATGAAATCAATTTATCTAATTTTTTATTTTTTGATGCGGCTTCAAAGCCTGCTCTTGCTCCCATAGAAAAACCAACGTAGTCAAACTTTTCACATTCTATGTCATTGGAGATTTCGTTGATATTTTCAGCCATATCTTTTACTTCAAAATTATTATTTTTTAAGATTGCATTTTCACCATGTCCAGAAAAATCAAATATATGAACTTTTCTGATTTTTGAAAGTTCTTCTACCCATCCATTTTCTATCCATAAATTTTTATTTTGAGCCATCCCGTGCCCAAGAATCAGATCTGGGCCATCGCCAAAAGTTAAATATGATATCATTTTCTCTATTTTTATTTTTATATCCAATTATTATTATATTGTAAGAAAATTTATGGAGGTTGATTTGAGCGAAAATCTTGATAAAACAGCAATGGTAGTAACCGCACATCCTGACGATGCTGAGTGGGGATGTTCTGCTTCAGTTGCTAAATGGACAAGACTTGGATGGGATGTAGTTTATGTTTTATGTACAGATGGTTCCAAGGGAACAGAGGACAGATCAATTACTAGTAAGGAATTAGCTAATATTCGTGAAAAAGAACAAAAAGATGCAGGTAAAATTTTAGGTTTAAAAGCAATCGAATTTTTAGGATATCCAGATGGATATTTAGAGCCTTCATTAGATGTTAGAAGAGATATTTCCAGAGAAATAAGAAAACACAAACCTTCTGTTTTAATAACCACTAACCCGAATAGAGATTTGCTAAACTCATCTTATTTAGGCCATCCTGACCACTTTGCAGCTGGAGAAGCAGCTTTATCAGCAGTATTTCCAAGCGCAAGGGATCACTTGACCTTTCCTGAGTTGCTAGATGAAGGCCTTGAGCCACATAAGGTAAGACAAGTTTGGGTCAATATGTTTAATATGGATTCAGGCAATAATAAAAATTGGTTTTTTAATCCAATAGAAAAAGTTGATTTGGATACAGCAATCAAAGCTTTGCAAGCACATACTAGCCAAATCCCTGATCCTGAAAGAGCTAGAGAGTATATGACAAAAAGAAGAGAAGATTTGGGAAAAATCTGTAACGTTCCTTATGCTGAAGCTTTTGCAAAATTTGAACTAAATTAGTTTATATTGCTTCGCTTTCAGTATTTTTTACTTTTTCATCTCTAATAGAATTAAATTCTCTGTCTATAGACTGAGTTATCATACCTCCATCTGAGCTATGAAGTACAAATCTTGCTCCGAGTTCCATAGTCTTAAGGGTTCTTTCTTCTGTAAATCCATGAACCATAACAGGAATATTATGAGATTCAGATATGTTGATGATTTTTGTAAGTGCATCAATGTAATCTTTGTTTTCTAATTCGTCTGGAATTCCCATGGATGTAGAAAGGTCGTTTGGACCAACAAAGACACCGTCTATAGGTCCTTTGTTAATTAAGTTATCTAGATTATTTACAGCTGTAATGCTCTCTATTCCAACCACAAAGATTTTATGCCCATTTTTTTTATGAAGATAATCTTTAGTTTTTTCACTTGGATAAGACTCTGAATTTAAAACATCTTCAAATGCCTTACCTTTAAGAGGATGTAAATATGTCTTCCAAGCACATCTTTGTATCGTTTCAGTATCTTCACAATATGGTACTAAAACCCCATCAGCCTTAGCATCTAATGCTATAGCCACAAGAGTAGGGTCTGGGTCAGCCACCCTAACAATCACAGTTAGCCCAATACCTTGTCCTGCAGACACCATGCTTGCTATTTCTCCTCTAGAGTATGATCCATGCTCTGCATCAATTATTACATAATCTAATGCTTTAGAAGAAAACGCACCGGCCCATCTTACTCCTTCAATAAAATTAATCATAGTTCCAAATACTTTGCCGCCACTTTTAAGTTTGTTTTTTAAATCTTGAGGTTTCATAATTCCAACTTTCTAAATCTCTAATTCTTTAAAATTTTTTATTATATAATCTGGAGGTTTAAGATTTTTAGGATATTCTCTCCCCATACTTATCCAAACTGTAATCATTCCGATTGATTGTGCTCCAATTATATCTGTATAAGGATTGTCGCCTATAAATACTACATTTTCAACTTCTTTTAATGTTAAATTTAGTTGTCTAACTGTTTCTATGAAAATTTCCTTCTTGGGTTTGGAGTGTCCAAAAATTTCAGATGCTATTACAAAATTATACTTATTTTCCAGTCCCGTTTTTTTGATTTTTTCATATTGATAATGACTTCCGTTGGTTACTATACCAAAATTCAATTTTTTTTCTATACATCTATCCAGAAATTCATTTGCCCCTTCATATGGTTCAACCATTTCTGACATATTTTTGTAATAATAATCGTAAAATTCTTGATAGCTCAGTGTAAAATCTGGATATTTTTTCTTTATTTCTTTTAAAACGAAATCTATATCAAAATCATTATTAGAATTAAGACTCCAAAAATAATCTAAAGCATCTTCTTTTGAAAGCTCACGGAAACACTTAAAGTCCTTGGTAAAGCGTAAGCACAATTTATCAAATGCTTTTTTTCTATCAATCAATGTATCATCAAGGTCAAATGCAATCCCCTTAAATTCAGATAATTTAATGCTCATGCTGTTTTTATTGACCCTCTTAACAATGATGCTTCATCTGAAGACATAAAGTATATTATATTAGCTACACCTTTGGGGTTGGCTAAAACCTTTTTTATATCGCTATAAGCCTTCTCGTTTCCTGTTATGTCTCTAGTAGTTTCTATTTGAGCATTTTTTAGAGGTGTATCTACAGACCCTGGAAGTATATCGTGGACCCTTATTCCGTATTTTGATAATTTATCTTCTAATACTAGTGATAGCCCATGAACCCCTCCTTTGGAAGATCCGTATGCAAATGAAGAAGAGCTTCCCAAAACTCCTGCCCCTGAGCTAGTTAGGATTATTGTGCCACTTTTTTGTTTTTGCATAATAGAAGCCACATGCTTACTCATTAAGTAGCTTCCTGTAAGGTTGATACTTATGACTGATTCCCAGGTTTCATCAGGGAATTCATCTATTTCTAAGGATGCTCCTTGTAATACTCCTGCTAAATTTATAAGGATGTCTACACCCTCTAGCCATTGAGTAGCAGCTAAAACACCTCCTGAAACCTGATTTGAATCTCTTACGTCTACATTCCAGTATCTTATATCTAGATTTTTTTTATTTAGCTCATTTGTTAATTTCATTCCTTCTTCGTTATTAACATCAAAAATAGCAACTTTTGCTTGATTTTCAGCGAAAATTTTTACAACTTCTTTGCCTATACCTGTAGACCCTCCTGTGACAATTACCTTTTTCCCTTTCATGTTGATATTCATATTTTTCTCCTGAATTAGACGTTTTTTTTGTAATAAAGGCAACTAGCTTTTAAAAAACTTTGCTACATTTCTTCGTTGAATTTTTCCCGTAGCTGTTCTAGGCAATTCATCAGCAAAAAAGATTTTTTCTGGAATTTTAAAGCTTGTTAAAGATTTTGAGCAAAATTGTTGAATTTCTTTTTCTGATACTTCTGAGTTAACCACTAATGCAGCATGTACGACTTCTCCGTATTTTTCATCTGACGAAGCAAAGCATACAGCTTCGTTTACACTAGGGTGATTTAATAGAACAGCATCAACTTCTAAAGGAGAAATTTTTTCTCCTCCTCTATTTATTAGTTCTTTTATTCTGCCAGTTAAGTTAAGGTACCCATCATCGTCTAAAAATCCTTGGTCTCCTGTTCTGAACCATCCATCTACATATGCTTCTTTGTTAGCATCTTCATTATTGTGATAGCCGTTTGTTACGTTTTTCCCTTGAATAACAACTTCACCTACAGTGTTTTTATCAAGCATTTGCCCAATATTTTCCATTGACATAATATTTATTTTTACCCCTGTTGGCTTTCCAACACTTCCAGCCTTTCTTTTTTCAGGAGGCATAGGATTGGAACTCATTTGATGAGATGCTTCTGTCATTCCGTAAGCCTCTAAAACGGGTGCTCCAAATCTTTTTTCAAGATCACCAAGAACTGAAGGAGCTAACGCTGCAGAACATGATCGAATAAATCTAAAAGATTTTTTCGGTGCATTATCTTCTTCGGCTCTAATTAACAAAATTTGATGAATAGTTGGAACAGCAGAATACCATGTAGCATTATGTTCTTTTTGTAATCCCCAAAATGCACCTGCAGAGAATTTTTCAGGTATCACTATTTCGCCTCCGCTTGAAAGAGTAGATAAAGCTACTCCAATAAGCCCATGAACATGAAATAAAGGCATGACAACCATTGCTATATCATTGCCTTTAAGGTCATAAGTATCAACAATGTTTCTAAGCGATTCTAACAAGTTTTTATGCTTTAATGGAACTCCTTTTGGTCTGCTTGTTGTTCCTGAGGTATGAAGGAAAAGACAAGAGTTGTCTTCATTAGGTTTGTTTGTATCTTTATTTTCGACTTTGCTTGAATCAAAGTCCATTTTTAGAGAACCGTTTTCAAATGAAACAATTGAAACAGCAATTTTTTTAGATTTAGCTTTCTCGATTACTAGGCTACCTTCAGATGCAATAACCATGGAAGGATTTATGTCATCTAGGTAAAAATCAAACTCTTCTTCAGTAAAGCCAGGATTTAATGGGGCTGCTATTGCACTTGTATTTGTTACAGCTAAAAAGCTTATTATAAACTCAGCGTTATTTTTAAGTACTATTACAATTGGTTTCTCGTTTTGGGCTCCATGATCTATTAGATTTTCTGATGTTTCATTTACAAGTTTTTTCAGTTCAAGGTAATTTATTTTACAAGTATCAGGGATAGTTATTGCAGTGTCTTTATCTTGCCCAGAGTTTAATATGTTTGGTAATATTTTATTCATTTTTATTCTGTCTTTATGTGTTTTTTTATATTGTATAAAAAAAGATCTGTTCTAACAGTCTTTTCTGCCTAAATCTGGAGATTCTTTTACTATTTCAACAGGGGTGTTCCTTGCTACGATAAGTTTTAAGTCTTCAGATCCTGTATTTACAGGTTGATGAAGAGCTCCATCTGGAACAAATATAAAATCTCCTTCTGCTATTTCTTCTTCTATTTCTAAATTATCTCCATATAAAAATATTCCTTTTCCCGATAAAACATAAATTGCAGATTCACAATTTGTATGAAAATGTGTAGTTGAACATCTATCTTTTGGGATACTTGCAATTGCCATGTGTATTTTTTCTGCTTTGCTTAGAGATTCAGAAACTCCAGCCATTCTTATCATTGCACCTGAATTTATTTCTTCTTCTAGATTATTTTTTTTTGTTATTTTTATTTTTTTCATTTGCTTATAAATTCTTTCTTAAAAATGTATTATATAAATATTAATATTAACTCAAAAAGGACAAATAATGTACGGCACAATTTTTAACTTAAAAGTCAAACCAGGTCATGAAAAAATATTGTTGAGTGAAATGAATTCGCAAGAAGAAAATCCCGAAGGTATGGTTGCATGGTTTTTAATGACTCCAGATGATATAAAAAAAGATTGGGTTGGCGTAGCTGTGTTTAGTTCAAAACAAGATCATATCAATAATGCTAATAGGCCAGAACAAAATGAATCTTTTCAAAATATGATGGAGCATCTTGAAGAGGAGCCTAAATGGACTGATGGAGAATATCCTATATCGGAGATAATTTGATTAAGGATCAGAGCAATCCCTAATAAATCCACAATTATGGCAAATGATTTTACAATGGAGTTTAAGAGTTTCTGAATCACAGATTTCGCATAAATTCACAGTTTCAATTTTATTGATATTTTTCATCTTCTATATAAATATTTAATTTAAGTTAAATATAAATGTCAATAATTAATTATGTTTATAGATTCATTATTTATGATTTAAAATTTCAATCATGACTAACGAATATTCGCCTTGTATAAACATTTGCCGATATGTAACCACTAAGATAAATAAAGAAGAAATTATCTATTGTGTTGGTTGCTATCGCTCGTATGATGAAATTTCTAGATGGAGTTCTTATTCAGATTCAGAAAAAAAACAAATAAAACTAGAACTGGAATACAGAAAAGTAAATTTTAAATTATGAACTTTTCTCTCGTCTTTCCTGATCAACTTTTTAACAGGAACCCTTCATTGTTCAAGGGGCAAAAAGTGTTTATACTAAAGCACCCTCATTACTTTGAGGCGTTCGGTTACAACAAAAAGAAAATATTTATGCATCTAATGTCACTAGAGCATTATAAGAATGATTTATTATCAAAAGGATATGATGTTGAAATAGTTGATATTGAAATTTTATATTCAAATTTTAAAAAATATCAAGATTCTAAGATTATTATTCATACTTGTGAAATTTCAAATTTTCAAATTAGTTCATTTTTAAATAAATTATTGACTAAAAACATAGAAATTAAGTACTATAAATCTCCTATGTTCTATGAATCTCTAGAAGATATAAGGCTGTATTTTTCAGGACGTCGCAGAATTTTACAACAGGCATTTTATAAAAATTTGCGAAAAAAACATAATATTTTACTAGATGAAATAAAAAACCCTATTGGTGGAAAATGGAGTTTTGATTCAGAAAACAGAAAGAAAATCCCTGCTTCTAGCATCCCGCACTTAAAAAAAACTTTTGTTTATGACGATGAGATTTTAGATAAATCCAAGAAAGAAATAGATAATTTATATAAAAATAATATAGGAACATTAGAAGGATTCAATTTTCCGGTTAATAGAGAGCAGGCATTAGAAAATTTAGAATTTTTTCTTGTTACTAAATTTAGCAAATTTGGTATTTATCAGGACGCAATTGTTTCTTCTGAAACGTTTCTTTATCATAGTAATTTGTCTTCTTCATTAAATATTGGTCTAATTACACCAGATGATGTAATCAATAAAGCTTTTGAATATAATTTAAAATTCAACATTCCAATTAATTCTTTAGAAGGATTTATAAGACAAATTTTAGGATGGAGAGAATTTATCAGAGGAGTTTATATAACAAATAATAAATATCAGGAGAGTGCAAATTTTTGGAACTCAAAAAATCATTTGCCGTCTTCTTTTTATAACTCCCAAACATCTATTTTGCCTCTAGATGATTCTATTGATAAAAGTATTACAGATTCGTATGTTCACCATATTGAAAGACTGATGATACAAGGTAATTTAATGCTTCTTTTAGAAATTAAGCCTGAATTTGTTTACCAATGGTTCATGGAACTATTTATTGACTCTTATGACTGGGTAATGGGGCCAAATGTTTTTGGGATGAGCTTATATTCTGATGGAGGCATAATGTCTACAAAGCCATATATAAGTTCAAGTAACTATATATTAGGAATGAGTAATTATAAAAAAGGAAATTGGTCAGAAATTTGGGATGCTTTATTTTGGAATTTTATTAATAAACATAAAAATAAAATAAAGGGAATTAATAGAATGTCATTTATGCTAAGACTATTGGACAAAAAAAGTAAAAAAGAAATTTATGGCTATCAAAAACTTTCAGAGAATTTTAAGGAAACTATTTTTTGATAAATTAAAATCAATTTAATTATTACCTGATTTCAATTCTTCATATTTTTTCCTTCTTTTTTCTAGATACTGTTTGTAATCTTCAATTACATTTTGCCTAAAAGTGTCTATTGATTCAGCTTCAGGGGTCCCTAAATAGTTTACCCCTTTTGGCCAAATATAAAGATTATCTAAGGTCTCAGGAATAGGTGTTGGTTTTTTCCATTCGCTTTCTCCAACAAAAGAAGTGAACCAAGCATGAAAAAACACTAAAGAAATTAATCCTGTAATTACTAATATAATTGGTATTCTAATGTCATCTTTGCTTATCAAAAGTCTTTTATTATTTACCTGGAATTATTGCCTTAAGTAATATTTTTATTGGAAGTATAAGCAGTATTTTTACTGGCAATAGTATTATATTGAAAATAAACATATTTTTTCCTTAATTTAAGATCTAACAATATTATATACCAACTAAAAACCGGAATACACTAAAGTCAATTTATACATATTAATAGAGACAGAGTCTCATATAATAATAGAAAAATAGATATTGACAAGTTTGATTTAAATATTTATCTTATAGTTAACTAATAAAAAATGATATAGAATATCAAATATGCGGAGGTGCATTTATGAAACTTACAGCCTATAGCGTTAAATTGAAAAAAGTTGTTGATATAGCTCAACCAAAAATTGTTACTATGAAAAATGGTAGAAAAGCAGTATCTGGAGTAGCAGCTGAAGATCCTTCTTCCAAAGTTTTCAGAATTTTAAGTGATAAAGATGTTGCAGAAGTAGAAAAAATGATTGGGTAACCCAATTTTATATTTCGTATTTTTTAGCTATTAAATTTTGCAATACGCCTTCGTAAGATTATTTGCTATAAAATACATGGGGCCGAGGGGTAAACAGAATATGGTATTAATGTTCTCTCGGTCCCGCCTTTTTAATTAATCAAATAATCAAAGAACTGAAAATCATCAGCCTTTGATTATTTATTTAGATTCTAGTCTTTTCCTGTTCTGATCATCTCTATTCCAGTTGCAACTGA